>CEVG01160447.1_pt1 | contig 10909 bp, 9 predicted proteins | sample 356511 | NCBI WGS metagenome assembly CEVG01 (sample SAMEA2623426, study PRJEB7988) | marine metagenome | biome: marine biome (ENVO:00000447); feature: surface water layer (ENVO:00002042); material: "saline water (ENVO:00002010), including plankton (ENVO:xxxxxxxx)" | depth 5 m | reverse complement strand
GGGAAAATTTCGTGAAAACCCTTTTTGTTAAAATGACTCCCTTTGACGTATATAAAACTTATCTTGGGTTGAAGAATCACTTCACAAAAGATAAATACGACTATCACAAATATTGTGGCAAAACTCGTGCCTCTCTTCAATCCTTCTATAAGAGGAAAGACCGATATTGGTTTGAGAAAATGAGCAGGCAAAAAAACGACAGAGAAGTCGTTGATTTTTTTGTGTCTAATTTTGTTGCGTCTGGCGATAATACCTGGATTGGTCAAATGATCCGAGAAGGAGAATCTGAATATATTAGTTGGCAAAAAAGAATTCAGAGTCTGACTTATCTTTTTAGAGAAGAAGTTGAAAACATGATTGTCAATACTGATTTAGATTCTTTGTTTACGGTAAATGATGGTCAGCACCCAAGAGTGCTTAAATTGCATCTTCAAGGTCATATATCGATGGAGACTATGATCATCATGAATCGTATTTTAAATTTTAGGCAAGATTTTGATAAAAAGTTGGAGGATCCTGTTTGGGAGACGGTTTCCAAGACAATGAAGAAGTATGATTCCTTCCTAAATATCGATATATTCAAATTTAAGAAAATTTTAAAGGACTGCGTTTTATGACGTTTTTTGATTCAGATGTTGTAAGGGCAGAAATTGTCCATATTAACGAATTGCAGGAAAAACTGTATAATAAGATGTTTAGCTTCTACACGATGAATAAGCAAGATAAGCTTGATCATGTAGAATTGCTGAAAACTCTTATTGAAAAGCAAAAAGTCCTTTATGCTCGATTGTCATTATCTGATGATCCTGAAGCAAAGAAGATGAAGGATCATATTTCTAGATCTGCATCGATGTTGGGTATGCCCTCAGATGTAGATATGAGTGTCATATTTAAAAATATGGAGAAGTTGGTAGATCATATGAGAGAGCAGGTAGAGAGGACAGGGAATATAGATTGACAATTACGGGCACTTGCACTATTATAGGTCCGTACTCGCCGCAAGTGCCCTAAGGGTACACACAAGCCGAATACAACAAATACGAGGTAATACGAATGTCTTTTGCAAATCTCAAAAAACAGTCTTCTCTTGGATCTTTGACTTCTAAATTGGTCAAAGAAGTTGAGAAGATGAACAGTAATTCTAGTGGCGGCGATGATCGTCTCTGGAAACCAGAAATGGATAAAACGGGTAATGGTTATGCTGTTATTCGATTCCTTCCTGCCCCTGACGGTGAAGATCTTCCTTGGGTGAAGATGTACTCTCATGGATTCCAAGGTCCTGGCGGTTGGTACATTGAGAATTCTTTGACCACTCTTGGTCAAAAGGACCCTGTATCTGAGTACAATCGCACTCTCTGGAATAGTGGCAATGATAAGGACAAAGAGATTGTACGCAAACAAAAACGCAAACTGTCCTATTACAGCAATATCTATGTTGTAAAGGATCCTTCTAACCCCCATAACGAAGGGCAGGTCTTCCTTTTCAAATTTGGTAAGAAGATCTTTGACAAGATCATGGCAGCAATGCAACCTGAATTTGAGGATGAGACTCCCATTAACCCCTTTGACTTCTGGGCTGGTGCGAACTTCAAACTGAAGATTCGTAAAGTTGATGGTTATTGGAATTATGATAAGTCTGAGTTTGACAGTCCTGCTGCTCTACTCGATGATGATGATGCTCTTGAAGCACTGTGGAAAAAGCAGTATTCTCTTGCTGCAATGACTGCAGAAGATCAGTTTAAGACTTATGAACAACTTCAGACACGTCTGGACTACGTTCTTGGTCGCAAGGGCACTCCTCGTCTTCAGGACGAAGAGGTGCAGGATGAAGATAATATGCGTGGAAACTTTAGTCCCAGTTTTGGCAATCGCCAACAAGAGTCTGAACTTCCTAAAGAGTTGAAGCAACAACTTGATGATCTTCCTGCTTCTGGTGGATTTAATGACCCAGATATTACTGGTTCTTCCTCATCTATGGATGATGGTGATCCTATGAGTTACTTTCAGAAACTTGCAAACAGTTGAAGTAGATTAGTCATACAATCTGGGGTTATCCCCTCTCTTAAGGTTCGGGTTCACATATTGACCCGAACCTTTTTTGTATGGCATTATGTTGTCCATGTCATTGCTTATCAGAGATAACAACTCTGGTTTGAGAATGTAAATATTTCTTTTTTTATTTTCTAAACGCTCTTCATATGCATAATTTGTTATTGCTGTAGATGCGATTTTTCCAGGGATTTCTACTAACTCATTTTTAATATTGTCAAAATATACTGTTCCATAACTTAATCTTCTTCTCCAATTGTAACCATCAAACTTCCATTCTTGTCCATTTCTTTCATACACTTCATCTACTGATGGTATGTATGTTGGTCCAGGTTGACTAAAAGATACAACTGGAGGAGTTTGATATCCTCTACCAGGATTAGTTAAAGTAAGTTCGGTAATTTTTCCATCTTCCGCTTTAACTATTCCCTCTGCAGTAATTGGTGATAGTGGATCTTGTATGGTTGCTGTGGGAGCGGTTCTATAATTGTAACCACGATCTTGCATTACTATCGATGCAACACTACCATTATTAATAGTCACATATCCCTTTGCAGTTCTATGTGGAATTGGTGGTTGTATTTGTATTGTTGGTAACGCGGATGTTGTATAACCAGCTCCTGGTTTTACAACATTTATATTGATTAAAGTTTCTGCTCTTGTGCCGATACCAACCTCTGCAGTAGCAGTTGCAGTAACGTCAGTAGTATATGTAAATACTTTTCTAAGAATACTTCCTCCAATTAGGAATCTTGTATCTGCAAAGTTTGTAAATGTATCTAGAGGTGTAGAGTCACCACTGGCACTTGCTACATTTAATACTCCTATGAATGTTAGTGTATCTAAATCCCAGTTTGTACCTAAACCAATTACGAACATAGATTGATTGTCTGTACCAGAGACATACATTTTTGAACCATCATCTTTAAAGGATAGACCACGGATAGATGATTCTGCTGGTTGAGTAATTACTGTAAGATTTTGTGTCTGTACTGGTAGTGGGAACATTGTTCCAATGTCCCATGGAGTGACCATATTATACTTCTTCAATGTATCTGGATCAGCAGTATCTAAGATAAACATATGCTCTCCAGTATCCTGTAATCTCACAGAAGATACTGCTGGCATACTAACAGCAATGTCTAAACTTGCTGTGCTTATATCCCAGGCAGTGGATAAATCATATTGTGCAACTTTATTACCAGAGTTTGTTAGACCACTAACATACATTCTTGAACCGTCTGGTTTAAATTCGACAGAGGTAGCATATTGGAATGTAAGGTTGTCTATATTTAAGGTTAATTCTCTTACAAAACTACCAGTTGACATGTCATGAGACGATGTTAATTGATATTGTTGAATCTTACCTACTGTATAAGAACTCGCTCCATGGGCAGTAAATAAGCGTACCCCAAGAGCATCTAAGAACATACCTTCAAATCCACTCTCTACTGTGAATGGAGATGCGGATTCAAAGATTGCGCTTTCAATAATATTTGGTGGGGGTGGGAATGTTATCGTTGGAGTAAATGTATAACCATCTCCAGCATTTAAAATTTGAACACTCTCAATCGTTCCACCAACACCTATAACTGCTTCTAACTGTGGTGGTATTGTTGGTGGTGGGTCACTAAAACTTACTGCAGGTTGATATGTATAACCTCCACCTGCGTCAACGATTGTAATTGGACCAACTTCTCTATCGTCTGGTGGTGGATTCAATGATACTGATAATATACCCACCCTTGGTGTTGGTGGGGGTGCAATAGAAACTTCTGCTTTGATACCCTCTGCGGTGTATCCAGCTCCAGCATTGGTTAGGGCTAGTTTTGTAACTTGCCCCGATACGGGATCTACTGTTGCGGTTGCTTCTGCAAAAGTACCTGGCACCTCACTTGGCAAGATGACACTTTTATCTTGTTCAATTTCATATTCTGGTGCTTTAAAAAATCCTTCATTTACTTCAATACCAGACTCTACAATAGTATAATTATCTTCGGACTTTCTAGTTAACGTCTCATAATGATGAACACTGTATAATTCTTCATACGATCCATATTTTTGGAGCATATGTTTATCAAATGCAACTTGAGTTTTTGGCCACTCTTCGTAAACATTTTGAATATTATTTGCCAGCAAGACGACCCAATCTAAAGTTGGGTCGTCATATATTTTTGCAGCAACTTGATCTGGTCTTTCATCACCAACAATTTGATACTTAGTAAAGTAACTTACATTTTGGAATATATCCTCACGAATTTTGCCGCGCTTGAAAAGATTCTTGACGATAGTGTAATCGTTAAGAGTGTTTCTTTCCTTATCTCTAGAAACGTATGCTAAAAAAGGTATATGACTGAAGTAATTTGCCATTGTTTAGTATCCGATTGGGTGATTTGCGGCTGCTCCTTCGTCGTAGTCTGAGGAGTATATTGGAAGAAGTTCCATGAAGGACATGGTGATGGCGTATGAGAACATACCACCTTTTGGCAATGTCATATATGTACCATCTGGAGTATAATCTACGGAGAAGTTTTGGAGAGCACAGTCTTTTATGAGGTTAATACCAGGGTGCTGACCATCTCTGTAGAGATACTCTATTCTGAATACATTTGGTGCCTTTAAAAACAACTGAGAATTAGTTGTCTTCGCAGACATATTTATTTTGAAAAACTTAATTATCTTCTTTACATTGTCCTCTTCATCTCCACTTCTAGGTGTTAGTTTAAATTGGAAGGTAAATGCTCTCAATTGAGGACCATTGAATAGAAGTTCAACGTTTGGGTTAAAGATCGCACGCTCTGTTCTTGGGAAGATATTTGCTCCTATAGCAGCCTGTGTGGCTGATTTAACAATATACTTTTTAGCATCACCGCTGAAAGTACCTATTTTATCAATAGCTTTAGTCAGCTCGTTGATTCCCCCTTCTGCACCTCCCGTAATAGTTCCTTCTGCTATGGAAGCACCAGCAATCTGTAGAGGGGATAATGTATCTTCATTCCAACCAACACCGTTAGCATCAGATATACTACCTTGAATAGGTAAATATACTGACTTCCCTATTACTTTATTCTCACTGTATCCAACACCAAAAGTGCTGGTACTAACACTTGCTGGTTTGTATTCTAAAGCTGAGAATCTTATATAATCACTGAGAACTGCTTGTGCTCTTGCTGATGGATATACTATATCTTCTTTTAGATTTGCTTGGTTGGAACTATTACCTTGAATTGAACCATTGGTAGTAAATGAAGTCGCATTAGAACTACCGTCACTACCATCTTCTGGTGGGGGTCTATCGTTTCCTCCCGTCACGGGTTCTTCTGTTTGTTCTGGTGGTGTTACAGTTGTTGGATCTGCATCTAATGCTTCTGCAAGTTTTACTGGAGATACTTCTACTCCATCATTTTCTGTTTTTAATGCACTCTGAATAGTATACTTTCTTTGTGCTTCTAAACTTGCGACAACAGTGGGATCGTTTGCTATGGCATTTGTAATTGCTTGATCAAAACCACTACTTTTAGCGTATGCAGATGGTTCATAAGTACCATCTGCATTTCTTGTTGCAATTAATCTACCAGATTCTCCACCTTGTATGGTTTGTGCCTGACCAAGAATGTTGTAGTCTTGTTGATATACTTCAGTTACACCAGTTGCTGGATCATGTACTGTTTTATACTTCACTTTATAGGTTACAGAAGCTCTTGATCCTGCTCCAGTTTTGGGACCAGTACGAACTACAATTTCATTTGGTGGGGACACATATACCTTATTGTTGGCAGTTGACTCATCAAGACCAACCCCGTCTTTATTTCCGAAAAATTCTTGCCTAGATCCAATTGAAGATGGTTGTGCCATTTAATTAACCTTTGAAGTTTGAATCATTCTTTCCATATCCTTTATATATTCGTGTTCCACGAAGCATCTTTCTAAAAGATCTATTGTTTGTTCTCCAAACATCCCTAGCATTTACTCTGCGAGATCTACCATCTTTTATGGATACGAAGTCTTCAACGGGCAACATGGATGCTGTATCCCATTCATTTATTGCTATATCTAGCAATAGTCCTCTAACTTGACTTATATTATATTTAGATATTGAATTATAAGGTAATGTGAGTTTATCCCTCTTCAAATTTTCTACAACATATTGTCTTTTTATTGGATGTATAAAATGTAAATTGCAAGCATCAAAAGTTGTACCATCAAATTTAATTACATATGCCAATGGGAATGGGTCAAATACACTTACGTTCTCTTTTTCTGAAGTATATTCAAACATGAAGAGATGACCTTGCTTAGGAATTCTCCTTATAAGATTTTGATCTCTGCCATCTTTATCGGCACGCTCGTCCATGACAAATTTACCAGGACGCCGCATATAACTATTTGTCAGACCCCTGAATGCTTTTCTGTAGAAGAATGGTGATTTACCTGCCTCTAGGTCAACACGCTCTCTTAATTCTTCAAATACAGTTTGATTTGACATTACTTGATTCCTAGTTCGTCCTCGGTTATAATCTTAAATTCAAGTCGTCGATCTTTACACCACTCTGTTGCTGCCTTCCACTTAGCCTTATTTACTTCATATGTCTTTGCTTCATATATAAATGATTTAGTTACTTTTTTAGATTTTCTCTGTGGCGGTTGAGTTTGTTTTTTGGGTTTTACTTCAATCACATATGTTTTTGTAGACCCATTCTTCTCTTTTACCTTGATTAAAAAGTCTGGGAAGTACCGATGAACTCTACCATCAAGAGGTGATAGGTAAGGAATACAAAATTCTTCACTTGCCCATTCCACAATACTCTCATTCAAATCACACCAAGCACAGAATTTGCGTTCCCAACTACTTCTGCATATTATATTGTTGGGGTTTCCTTTATATTTTTTGGGGAACGATGGACGGTATCTGCTTTTAATACTTTCGTTCATAAAAGTCGGCTACATATAATATAGACTTAATATCTTTATTTAGATGTCCTTAGGAATAAATCCAGGTGTACAAATGAGTAAACTGAAGAGTAGGATCTTGAATCCTGCTATGACTTCAGTTTATTCTGTTTTGATGAACCAACCTGCCTTTGGAATGCGGCAAGATAGAGAATTATTTGAACTGACTTGTATAGAAGCTTCTTTGCCAGGATCTAGTCTTGCCACAGTTGAAACTAGTCGTGATTATTTGGGTATTGTTGAGAAACATGCGTATGCTAGATTGTATGATGAAACTATAGATCTAACATTTTTAGTTACTTTAGATAGTAATTATCTTCAAATTAGATTTTTTGATTATTGGATGAAGTGGATTGTTGGGGAGAATGAATATAAAGATCAACAATTGGCTGGGAAAATTAATCAGAGGGTTAAATATCCGACAGATTACCAAACCAACTTTCAGATTGTAAAATATGAGAAGAGTATGGGATCTGGAAAAGATATTGTAAATCCAGTGCTGGTTTACAACTTTGTTGATGCATTCCCCAAAGCAATGAATACTATCCAGGTGTCTTATGATACCTCTCAACTTCTTAAATGCACTGTGTCTATGACATATACAAGATATTACATTGGTGAGGAAACATCTCAATCAGATTTTAGTGCTTTTGCGCCAAAGTCAAGATTATTTGATTTTAATCCGAATCAAACTGGGCAAAGAAGTAGAGAAAATCCATTTAACACTGATAATCCTTTATCAATTGTAAATACTGATTACACTCTTAATAATCCTAATTTGTCCAACTTGTTTAAAGAATCTCCAATACCATTTGATTATAACCTCAATTTTTGACAATAAATAACCACATGAACTGATTATCAACATGCCATTACCTACTATATCAACTCCAACTTATGAACTTGAGTTGCCATCTACAGGAGAAACTGTAAAGTATCGTCCATTTTTGGTCAGAGAGGAAAAGTTACTTGTCCTTGCTTTAGAAAGTGAGGATTCTAAGCAAATCACCACAGCAATTAAGTCGGTAATCACTAATTGCATCAAGTCTGAAACTATTAAGGTTGAGACTCTTCCAACATTTGATATTGAATATTTGTTTTTGAATATCAGAGGAAAGTCTGTCGGAGAAGAACTTGAAGTAAATGTTCTTTGTCCTGATGATGAGGAGACTTACGTCCCCACTACAATCAACATTGATGACATTAAAGTCATCAAGCAGGACGGTCATGACAAGAACATTCAGATTGACGAACACCTCATGATGGAGATGAAGTATCCATCTTTAGAGCAGTTTATTCAAACTAATTTTGATTTTAATAATCAGGTTAGTGTTGAACAGTCATTTGATTTAATCGCCTCTTGCATAAGTCAAATTTTTACTGCTGAAGAGTCTTGGACTGTTGAAGACGTAACCAAAAAAGAGGTGCAAGCATTTTTGGATCAAATGAATTCTTCTCAGTTTAAGAAGATTGAAAAATTCTTTGCTACAATGCCAAAACTATCTCATGAGATAAGTGTAAAGAATCCAAAAACTGGTGTTAAGAGTACTGTCGTTTTGGAAGGGTTGTCTAGTTTTTTCGCATAGCCCTCTCTCACATGGACTTGGAGAATTATTATAAGTTGAACTTCGCTTTGATTCAGTACCATAAATATTCATTAACTGAAGTTGAGAATCTAATTCCATGGGAGCGAGAGGTTTATGTGTCATTGCTAAAAGCTCATTTAGATGAAGAAAAACTAAGAGCTGAACAACAAAGTCGAGCAAATGGCTAATAAGTTACCAAAGTATCTAAGCGAAATAATCCCATATTCTCGTCTTGTAAGAAAGAAGAATGGGTTTAGACAGTCCGTTTCCAGTTATATGGAACGGTCCAAGATTCTTATTGGTGACGCATATGATATTGATTATGATCGAGTAGTAGATACATTTCTTAGAGCATGGGATAAATCAGAAAAAGATTACCCATCGCCATCTGTTATAACACCTCAAAATATTGCTGAATTTAGTACATTCAATGAATATTGTTTGTATCTTTGGGAATATTATGTTGAGGATAAAAAACAACCACCAAAACCAAAGGCACCTCCCAAAGTACCAGAGCAGAAGAAACCAGAACCACCAAAAGAGCAAGAACCTCCTCAAGTTACATCAGAGGGTGATTTTGAGGGATATGGGGATGAAGACGACTTCTTATCTACAGTAGGTACAGAAAAACCTAAGAAGCAAACTACTGCTATAAGTTTGTATGAAGGTGTAAAGGAAGAAGATCTTATTGGTGATGAGGAGATTGATGAAAGAATCCTAAGAATGTTAGGATTAGATGTAATTGAAGATATTGATTATGCAACTTACATCTCTCTTTTAAAAGAGTGGAGTGCTGCTGCTAGAATGACAGGTGCTAAGATTAGCACTGAAGAAGCAGAATTAATAACCAACGAATTTAGAAGAGTAAAGAGAAAGGTTGGTCGATTTAGGATTAAAAAGCAAAAAGTAAATATTAGTGATCCACAAGCACCATCACCAGTTCAAAGTGCTAAGAACTTTATTACTGGAGCTGCAGTACCAGAACAGAAGTTACTTCCTCCTGCAGAGGGACCTAAGAAGAAGAGAAAGAAGAGAAAGGCATCTCTTGAAGAGAACGTTGCTGCAATTCGTAAGAATGTAGAGGCAATACAAAAGATCCTTGAGGATTCTCTCAAGCAAAAAATGAAGGCAATTGGTGCCGAGCGTAGATCTATTGAGAGGACAAGAAGAGATAATAGAGAGAATAAGTTAGAGGGTGCTATTAAAAAGACGATGAGTGTTGCTAGAAAGATGCTCACTCCAGTCTTTGATGTTTTAGGAAGAATAATAGACTTTTTAAAAGCAATTATCCTTGGCAGGATAATGTATCAGTTGGTTGACTGGTTGGGTAAAGAGGAGAATCAGAAGAAACTTAATAGTGTTATTCAGTTTATAAAAGATTGGTGGCCAGCACTACTTGCAGGATTCTTATTATTTGCAACACCTCTTGGTGCTTTAGTTAGAACTGTTTTTGGAACCATAACAAAACTAACCCTCCTCATGCTGAGAAAGGGTATACCAATGCTATTGAGGTTTGTTGCTAAGAACCCTGTTGCCTCCGCTGCATTGGCGATAGTAGGTGGTGCTGCAATTGGCGGCATTATGCAGTCTCAAACAGAGTCTAATGATGCTGAAAGAGCGGCACAAGGTAAGACGCAACTAGATGATACAATGGAGTTTGGTGGTGTCACTGGAGACCCCATGGGTGCCCTGAGGTTTACTGGTGGTGGACAAATTCCTGCATATACAAAAGGTGGGTACTTACCCAAAAAGACTAAACCATCTGGCGGAAAGATAACTGCATCTACTGGTAAGCGTGTAAAGGGTGGCGGTAAGGATACTCAAATGATCATTGCCCAACCTGGTGAGATTGTAATATCTAAGAAGGCAGTTGATAAATTTGGTGCTCCATTCTTCTTAGATCTGAATAAAGCTGGTGGGGGAACCAATATACCCAAGTTTATGGGTGGAATTCAGTTAGCTCAAGAGGGTGGTCAAATTGGTGTGTCTCTTGACAATATTCCTACTATTGATATAAGAGCAGCACAAGAAGAACAAAGGAAAAGATTTGGTTTTGATGAGAGAGTAAAAGAAGTTGGTATTGACCAAGCATTATTAGAATTTAGAGCATTTAAGCACCGTGAGCGGGCGAGAACTGTAGCTCCAACAGTTCGACGAAATAGCAATTATGCAGAGTTACCACCAGAACTGCAATATCCAGTTAGACCATCTACAAGTTCTTCAAATGAATCTGGTTCTAATATGGGATCTAATTTTAGTGGAATGAGGAGTTCTGCAGTTCTTGACGTTCCCATGTATCAGGAGACTGGTGTGGAACCCATGGC
>CEVG01095160.1_pt1 | contig 10942 bp, 5 predicted proteins | sample 356511 | NCBI WGS metagenome assembly CEVG01 (sample SAMEA2623426, study PRJEB7988) | marine metagenome | biome: marine biome (ENVO:00000447); feature: surface water layer (ENVO:00002042); material: "saline water (ENVO:00002010), including plankton (ENVO:xxxxxxxx)" | depth 5 m | reverse complement strand
ACATTTTCTTTATGTCACTTACTTCATCTTTTAAATCACTAAGTTCTTTGTCTTTATTTAGTCTATCAGCCTTACGTTTTTTCGCTGCTTCAATTTCTTCTTTATTAGTATTTATTATAGCGCCACTTCTCTTATCTCTAACAAAACCTTTGTGGCCTTCAATTTGAACATAACTCATTATACACTCAATGCGATTATCCTTAAGTCTCTTATTCGTGGAACTTTAGCCGAATTTGTACTTCTAAATACAATCTTAACCTGAAACTTAGTAAAAGCCGGTAAAGCTCCATTTTGTCCACCTATTAAGTATCTATACTCTCTAAAAACTGCGATTGATTCATCTGTTGGAAGAGTTGTTTCAGGAGCCTGTAAAGTAAATGTTTTTTCAGTAATTACTTCATCACCTGTTCCGGTTCTGAAATATAACTGAAAATCAGTTCCACTAGGCCTATTAGCAGTAAGTAATATTTTTAGTCCTACAGCATCATCTTCAAGTGTTACTATCTTTGTTAAGTGTTTTGCTGCAGCACTACCATCAGTTGCTGCAGTTTCATCTACATAGCTTAATGGCACATTAAATCCAGAGGTTGATGACGAGTCTTGTTTATCGATTATATTGTCAATCAAAGAAACTGATGTTCTTTGTAAGTCTATCATAGGTGATATATCAGAATCTTCTGAATTCATTTTTATTTGCATATCTAAAGACTTTACACCAGCACCTAACTCTGCAGTTTCTGCACTATCAAAGGCTATGATATAAGGCTCTAATGCCTGATTGTTTTCATTAAATTTTATCGTTTGAAACTCTGACTGTTTTTGAAATGCCGTTTCAGTCCCAGCAAATGATTTTCCAGTAGTAGCTTTTATCGAACCTGCTACAAAAGTATTACGAGGAGCTAACATTTGTGTTGATGGATATATCAAACTAAATGGAATATTTTTTGTAGTAAGTACGTTTGCTCCTCCAGCTATTGCATCAGAATCTGCAGAAGAGTCTGCTTCAAACTTATATCCTGTCCAATCAACATGAGTAATTGTTCTTCTACCATTTATACTGGATGCTTCCATACCACCAACAGAGGTTGCACCACTTATTTCAATTGCGTTACCTACTTGTAGTCCATGACCAATGTGTCTTGCAGTTACAGTTGCATCTCCTGAGACAACTGTAAAAGGATTATTTAATAACTTTTTCTTAGGTACAGATGCATTATGTAATATAGCAGTTGCAGACTTATGTTTAAATTTTGCTTGGTGAATCACAAAGGTTAAGTCTTGGTTTTGTGCTGGAGTCCATGTTACACCATTTTGCGAATAAAACAAACTTCCTAAATCCGGTTGTTTATTTGCTCTTCTTTCAGTTGAGCCGAACTGAAACTCATTAATTTCTGCTATATAAATTTCGTAATCTTTTGAATCAGCTATTACAACTAATGCATAGTCTTCTTGGCCTTTTAGAAAAACAGGCTCATCAAATATAAAAGATGTTGCTGTTAATGCAGGTCCAGTAGTATCAACATTAACACTTCCTGCTGGTAACATCTTAATAGTACCTGGGATAATTTTACTAGCCGATGGAAACCCTTGAACCATTGGTCTAATTTGTATCTGAATCGGTAATACCGCATCTTTCTTACTGAAAAATAAATCAACTTTAGTACAATATATTCCAGTTTGAGCGTTTATGTAAAACGACTGTGCAATCGGTTGTTTATTTAATTGATAACCTAATGATGTTACTGCCATTTTCTTATGTCCTTTAATTCAAATTTCTTTTTAATCACTTTATATGTTCCTATTATCATTGAAATTGGTGTTATAACGATGTCGGCATATAATGAACCAATTGATTTCTTTCCATATATTTTATTATTGTAAAAATCTCTAACTCTATCAGACTGCCACTTTGATTTAGCAACTAGATTATCTGCAATAATTTTACCCCAGATGTCATATCCTTCTTGCCAAATCTCTGATTGATTTCTGTGCCAAGCTCTTAATTTTTTAACTTCAGTAAAGCTCATGTCACCTCGTCTTTGTGCTGCAGTACAACAGTGTGTACCGTCTGAACTACCACCATTATCACCGGGTGCTTCATCAATTCCTGCGTTTGCGTTGGATGCTGCAGCATCTGCTGGTCCATCAATTCCAGAATTTGCGTTACTGTTTGAGTGATCGTTACTAAAACCACCTCCGCCTGTAGCATTTTCTTCTGATATTGAAGTTCCCCCACCAGTGGTACTTTCGTTATCACCTGATGCAGTATAAACTGCTTCGTCTCTTAACCTTACACCTTGGACATTGAGAACTCTGGTTGAAGCATATGTTCTATCAACGTTGTCAATATAACCTGTAGCCGCGTAAGCAGCTTTTGCAATCACCGAAGCCCCTGCTTCGTTATTAGCACTTATGTCTAAAAGTTTAAACTCTTTTGTACCACATCTAATTTTTAAAGTATCATTATTAGGTATTATGAAAGATCCAGAAACTGATCCATTTGCATCTGTAGTTAAGTTACTACTTCCATCAGGATGTGCAGTTGCTCCTTTTAAAGTATTACCAAAGTCTGAATCATAATCTGAATAGAACTGAAATGTTTCAGATCTTGTAAATGATGAAATGTCATTACCGTCAAAAAATGGAAACACTCTACTATTTGGTCTTAAACCTTCAGATTTAAAAAATACTTTTCTAGATCTCATAAATGGTATTAAAGCAGATTGTACAACTCTGTCTTCCACAACATCTAAAACTGTTTCTTCACTTACTACTCTATTAACGGTTCCATTAATTCTATTAGTTTGTGAACCTATTCCTAAATTTTCTGCGGGTATTCCACCCCAGTTCCATGACCAGTTGTTCCAGTTATAAGCCTGCGTTGGACTTAAGCGCGTTCCACCTTGTATAGTTCTTTCTGCTATAACATTAACATCTCTCCATTCATCAGATGAAGGTGATAGTGTGTTAACGCCTTCATATATGACTACAGAAAACGGATTTATTGCAATCGCTTTTGTCGCTAAATCTTGATTTATATATGGTGTCTCATCAAAGGCAATATAAATGTTATCACCTTTTCTTATCGTATTAGTAGAAGAAGCCGAGTCATATATCAATCTAATATTGTCTTCAGTAAATGCTGGTCTAATAATATTTTCTATAGGATCAAGTGCAGCTCTATAATTAGTGCCACTTATCTGAGAAAATGTATGATCTACAAAGTTATCAACGAAAAAACCAGATTTTGTTCTATCATTACCAGCAGAATCTAATACCTGAAAATGTTTTGTGTCAAGTTCTAAAGCACTTAACGTTGTAACTTCTTCTAATTTATCGATTCTTTTTTCTAATAAACCGATATCTTTCATTGTAAAACGTTTATGCTCTATCTTTTGTATCGTAAGGTCGGAATCATTTAAAGTATTTGCATTTAATCTTATGTTGTAAAGTCCAAGAGTTCCGTCAGGTTTAATAGGTGTTTGAGGATTGAAACCAGCGGCTCCTACGTTAAATCTTATAATACCGTCTCTATCAATAACCAGTTTACCAGCTTTAGCTTGAAAGTATGTAACGTCTGCAGTTACAAGACTAGTTGGTTGTGGTAACTCAATGACTCTCGCTCCTAATCCTGAGTTACTAAACTCACCAGCAGAATCCATAACTGATCTAAAATCTAGATAGTTGTATAACCTTACTCTTTCACCGCTACTAAATCTATACTTAGGAATTTGATCATAAGTAACTTGACCGGTGTAAGAATTAACGGCAAAAAAGTCACCAGAAACACCATGTTCAAAATGTCTATAGTTTACAAATATACTACCAGCAGGAGCAGACTGACCGCCTTTAAGCAGTAATCGACCTAAGTCATAATGGTTGTCTCTTTGTCCGTCATCAAGGGTAAATCTATTAAAGTAACTTATATTACTATCACCACCTTTTAAAATATCTTGAACATCAAATATGTCTGCTTTATTAAGAGGTAAGAATTTTTGACCGTTACCATCAGAATCTATACTTACAGTAATTGCTCTTTGTGTTAAAGTTTTTGTTTTTATTGTTGCTTGACTTTTGTTTACGTAACCTAGTATCTCAACTGCCTGACTTGCTGGTAATCCTGTTAAAGTTGCTGATGTGCTACCAGCGCCTGAGATGCTAGCATTTAAATATACGTCACTGTCTGTTCCAACAATCCAATCATCAGTGTTTGTAAAAGTTTCACCTGATGCCGATAAAGATATTGATGCTTGACCGGAACCATTCGATGTTGCAGTAAATCTTCTCTGTGCGGCAAATGATATATCAGTTAGAGATTGAGGTCTGTTCCTAGGTAACTTAAATAATGAAGTATTATTATTTGTTTCTTTTAAAACTGCTTTACTGTTTTCCAAAGTTGGTCTAAAGTAACTTGATGTACTGGTTCCAATACTTTTAACGTTTCTAAAAGCTTGACCGCTGTTCATTTTTACATCAAATAGATGATATCTTAATCTAATACCATCTTCGTTTATGGCTTTAACTCTTGCTGTACCAATTGTAGTTCCAGTATAATCAAGTCCATCTTTCAAGTCTAATTTTTCGAAAACATTAATATTTGGAATACCAAAAGACGCAGAGTCACCGAAAGTTCCATTGTCAACAAATACATAGTTACCAAAGTCTGTGCCAGTAACATCGTTGTTTATGGTTATAGTAGAAGTAGACCTTGCAACTCTTAAAGTTGTAGGAAAGTCTCTTGAAGCTCTAAAACCATCAACTACTGCAGTTCCAGGGCTAACATTTAACTGTAAATGCGTATTTGCAGAATCAAGAGTAAAGTTTATAGTAAAAGGTTTGACAAAGTAGTCACCAGAATTTTCAAATATTCTTTTGGCAACAACTTTGTTTGGAACATTGTAAGCATCATTTTGACTTACGGCACTATATATTACACCTTCTTTAACAGTAGCTACATGAATAAAGTTTTCATCTGAATCAATTTCTGATTTTTCTGCTATGGTTAATTGTATTTTATATCTATCAGCACCCGGTGCTGTAAGGTTAGGAACTGCTCCTTGATTATCAAACAACGTTTGGTCGTCTACTGCGGTGACAACAGATTCTACTGCTTTAAAGCCGACATCCGTGTTTGCTACATCAGAATATTTTGAAAGAATTTTTGATTGATCTTCAGTAAATACAAAGTGACCACGAGCATAATATATTCCTGATAGTAGAGTAATTAATATTCCAACACCAGTTGCGGGGTTTGAAGCTGTATTCGTAGTTTGAACAGTCAATGTAATTGAACCGTTATTTATATCTTCACCAGCTGACATACGTATTGTAGAAATTCCAGCTGAACCAGAGCTTGTATTAGTATATTGAACGTAAAGTGTGTCAGGATCTGATCCAGTGGCAGATACAACTTGTAAGACTTTAACTATGACACCTGAAGTTTGACCAGTAAATGATGTACCTACAAGAGTAGATGTATCGGTTGGAAGTGTATTAATTGTAGTGTTTAATTTTATAAACTCATACTTTTGATTTATAGTTGCACCACCGGGTTTAACTACTGCACCTTCTTTAAATATATTATCACCAAATCTTTGTATTTGATCTTGAAGTATGGTTTGTAATTGTGTTAACTCTCGAGCTTGAAGAGCTTTACCTGAGTTAAAAAGTATCTTATGAAATCCAGCACTGTCAGTAAAATCATCTTTATAAGTACTTGGAAAGGTGGTTTCAGTTAAATTAGTTGCCATAGTTTATTCCTTATAGTGATATTACAACTTTAATGTCTTCTTGCTGATTTGCAGCTCTTGTAACTGGTGCTCTGTTTTCTATATATACGATCTTTCCAGAAAGTTTATCTACATCATCTCGAGTAAAAGCATCACTATCAGCATCTACACCTGCAGCAACGAGCGTACCTGATGTACCGCCACCAGTTATTGCCTCGCCTTCAGCAAATGCCTTAAATCCAGTAACTTCAGTTTGATGAAAATATAACCTATCACTATCAACTTCGTCAACTAAAGCTTGAGCTCCTGACGTTCCGCCTGTTATTGTTGCATCTAAAAAATTTGTGTTTGCGGCTGCAGTGAGCTTTAAGAATCTTAAAACTTTACCACTTGATGTGGTAAAAGGTGGTCCATCGGCTGCACTGTCTGAAGTATGTCTTGGATCTCTTATCAATGCTACTTGTCTAAAATCTTGACCTACTATAAAATTGCTGTCTTCTATTCCGTTTGGTTTTGTGTTAAACATTAAAGATGTTGACTTTAAATCATCTCTCGCATCGGCTCCAAGTCCGGCATCAGGACCTAATATTGTTCTCGCTTTTGCTCCACTGCCTCCACCACCTGTGATTGACACACTAGCAAAGTTATATCCTTGACCCATAGCCATCGCACTATCGGTACTTGAATCAAGTTCAATTTTTGTAACAGCTCCTCCTGAAACAGTGGCAGTAGCTGTGGCTCTAACACCGTCGCCATCAATAGTTACTGTTGGTACTGAAGTATATCCGGTACCTCCAGCAGTAACGCTAATACCTATTATCTGACCCGGAACTGCCGAATCTTGAACTAAAGCTTGTTGAATTTCAAGAGTTGATAAAGTTGTTGTCCCAGTTAAGTCATTAACTCTCGCAGAGTCAAGAATTTTTTCAACTGGTAAAAAGTTTGCTGATAAAAAAGCGCTTGACCTAGCAGCACTTAAAGAATATAAAAATTTCCACACATATCCATCTGATGTTTTAAAAGGCTTTGTGCTAGTTCCAGTTGGTTTAATTGTTGAAGTCGTTGCTGTTCCTGCATCATTTTTAGCCTGTTGCAAAACCATATAAACTTGGTTATCTTCTGTTAAAACTGCATAAGGATTTGTATCTGGTATACTAGCAAAATCATCATCATAACCTTGATATATTGATCCTGATGACCAGTTATATCTTGGTATAACATATGATACGTCACTTGCAGATTTTATTGATTGTAAACCCGCTCTTACGTTTCTAACAGTTCTTGGTGTGTCTGTAGGAGTAGGTACAGTTTCTGAGCTGTCCCATGGCTCTGATCTTCCAATTCCTATATAATACCTATTAGTATTGTTTGCAACCTCATCAAAAACAGTTTGAGTAAGTTGCTTTTTAAACGGGTCTGTAATTATTGCTGACATATTCTATTCCTTATGATACCGTTACTTCGCCTTGGTTACCGACTAAGAACCAGTTTGTTCCATCCCATATACAGGTACAACCATCGTTTTGTGCTAACACAAACTTAGTACCTTGTGCAAAGTTATCTGGTGTAACGTGCATTGCACCTGCGCCTTTATTTGTAAAAATTTTATATTCACCGACTGTTGTTCCATCTGCTAATGACACATCGAGTTGAGAACCTTTATTACCTATTATCAAAGTTGCTGCAGTACTTGCCGCACCGTTTGCCGTTATAGTTGAAGAACTAAAAGCTGCTTTATTTAACTCAACCGAACCTGTTCCTTTTGGAGTCATAATTATATTTAAATTGGCTCCACCGCCAGTTGCTGATAGAGTAGGGCCAGTTGTTGATGCTCCATTTGCTATTGTTATCTCATTAACTGCACTTCCAGTTGTTGTAAATTTTATAAATTCATTTCCATTAGCATCATTTAAAGATGTTCCTATTATAGGTGTATTAATAGTTGGTGAAGTTAGTGTCTTATTAGTTAATGTTTGTGATGCTGCTATTGTGGCAATAGTGCCAGCGCCACTTGGTATAGTTATCGTTCCACCATTCGTAATTGATGCTATAGTTGGAGTTGTTAAAGTTTTATTAGTTAGTGTTTGTGTTGCAGTATCTAATACAACATTACCACCAGCATTTGGTAAAGTAATAGTTCTATCAGCTGTAGGATCAGTTGCAATTAATTTGGTTTCATGTGAATCTGTGCTTGATCCTTCAAATATAATAGTTCCTTCACCACCCGAATCTTTTATAATAACTCTTGTACTTAATGTTGAACTATCACCTCCGAGCTGTGTATATAACTCTTGAAAGTTTGCATTTATTTTAGTGCCAGCAGAACGTAAGGTATCTCCTGTACCGTCATTTGCTGATGAACCTACATTTATATTTTGTCGTGTCATGTTAAATCCTAATAAGTCTATTTATACTAGAAAGCCGAATCAGTTACTCTTCTGGTGAATATTTCGTTATCCATTGTTTCTAGTGTTATTGAGAAATCTGGTGATGCATTTTCATCGCTGTCTCTAATTGAACTATCATCAAATGTAAATGAGTTTGGAGTTATTACTTGTCTTACTGTATGGTAAGTTGTATCAAGTTGTGATAGAGTAAAGTTTTGATAATCACTGACTAACTCATTTAAATTAGTTCTAACATTACCGCCACCAGAATCTATCAACACAGTTGATTGAACAAACGGTAATGAAAATGTTGCAGAAGCTTCTGATACAATAGTTGGTCCCGGTGATGAGTCTACTAGTGATAATGGTGCTGTAATATTAAGAGAGCCTACTGTATCAGAAACTACTTGACCTTTAAAATAAAACCCCGCAGGATGCACAAACTTTTTATATAACTCTGACCATTTTGATGTGTCTATTCCAGTTTTTACTAGTAAGCCAAATGTCTGAAAAAGCTCATTATCTTGTATAAATTTTAAAGATTCAACACCTATTTGACTTGCGGAGTCTCCAATGTTAAATATTGATTCTTTACCATATTCAACATCAGCAACTTGTTGAAAGAATAATCTAAAAAATTCTTGGAAACTAAATTTTGTGCCTTTGTTTCTTGCTAGTTCAGCTAATCTTGTTAATGCATATCTGGTGCTAGTAAAATTTTCACCTGTTTCTAATCCACCAGCAAGTTCACTTACAAGATTATTTAATAAGTCACTAGGCATTTCTCTTGCATCTTTTTTCGAAAACAATTGTCTTATATCATCACCAAAAGCATGAGACCCATTATCTGAATCTAAAAAGTCATAGTATTTTTCTAGAAAAGTTACAAGTGTTGGAAACTCACTTGTATAGTATTCTGGTAAAGCTTCACGTACCTTTCTTACTTGAAAGTTTTTAAGCCTTCTTTTACTATGATAATTAATAGACATTAAATGCTAACCTGTGTATTTTGAAAATCTAGTAATGCTCTAGAAGTTGATGTTGATTGATCAATATCAAGAACATAGTTACGTAATGGTCTTATAGTATTTTGATTTGCAGGTGTTACAGTTATTGATATAAAGTTTCCATCAATTGATGTAGGTTTAAATCCAACTAAGCTTACGACGCCTGTGTCTTGATTATATGTTCCTACGTTATCATTTTCAACGGTACCATCAACTGACACAATTTGTATCTTTGTACTATTTAATTTATTTTGTAGAAAACACTGTTGACTATTAAAAGTAAATCCTGATGAAGTCAACACCGGTAAGTCTATAGCCGGCACAGCAAGTTTTACTGGGAATATTATGTCATAACCAAGAGAAACATTATTAGTCGGTACGAATGTTTGTACCATCTTAACATCTATCTTTGAGTTTAATATTGCAGGATCCAATGCATCTATGATTGTAAGCAAGTTTGATCTTCTAAAAACTTTATTGAACCTCTGTAAGTTTGTGCTAAAAAAACTATTAATTCTTGTTTGCACTAAATTCTGCATTGATTGACCAGTAGAACTTGTTAAATCAGGATCTAAATTAAAAGTAGTTGTGAGCTGTAAGTTTGTTGTTATAGGATCAACGAATTCTGTTGTAATTGACATTACTGACATGTTATCAGTAAGATCAGTTTTTATTTGGTCTTTAACAGTTTGCTGAGTACTATCAGTAATACCGTCTTTAAATTTTAATCCAACATAAACGCGTCCGTAAATTGCTGGAACATTATCAGCACCACCATAAGATGTCACGTCATCTAAGTATGCACTAAAGTTTGATAATATCTGTCCTTTATAATCTTCTGCTGTAACTAATCTTCTTTGTGAAGTAAAAGCTATAGGAGCATTTTGTCTTATAGACTCTATACTTTCTTTAAAAGCACCACCGGCTGCATTTGATTCTGTCACAGTTGTTATATTATAAGACACTGAATTAATAGTTAGTGTTGAAGATGGTGTAAATGTGTTTGCTGTATTTGCTGCATCACCTTGAGTAGATAAGTAATCAACTATTATCTTATTACCTGCTACTGGTGCTTTACCTGTAGTAAGGCCATCGCCAAATATTAATTCATAATATCCATTAGGAACTTCTTTAATTTGATAGTAGGTTGAATCATTTTCTATTCTAACTGCTTTCTTAATATCTGTATATGTATCAAAAAGAGTAGATGATGCGGTAGGAAATACACGAACTCGAATAGTAGTGGTATCCATCGTAACGTCAGGTATCACGTATATTTGTGTGTCTGTCGTGTCACCTACGAAAAATGTTTTTGTTTTTTCTGTTCCTTCAAAAACTGGTATTCCAGTTCCACTTGTGCTATTTAAAAATTGATAAGTACCAGAACCATTGTCGTTTGCAGTAAAAGCTTCTCTAGTTTGAAATGTGTATGATGTTCCATCTACACTAGTTGTAAATTGTGTATTTCTTGGTAATATAATTGCGTTAGGTCTTGGAGTTGTAGTGATACTTAACGACAAGTTTAAAGAAGCTTCTGGTGATACATAAGATCTTGGAACATAACCAAGACCTTCTGCAAGTGCCGCTACTGAACTTCTCAATTGTGCCGTGTTAATAAAAGATTCATTTAAAGCAAAGTTGGCATTTAAACCAGTAAAATGTGTGTTGTATGCTAATACATCCAATATATTACTTAGTCCTGACGCTTCAAAGTCATAATCGGCAAATTCAGTTTGTTGTTTTAAATATTCTTTTAATTTACTTTTTATGGTATCAAAGTCGAGTTGAGTTGATTTAATTGTTGTTGCCATTATCTTAA
>CEVG01050922.1_pt1 | contig 10969 bp, 7 predicted proteins | sample 356511 | NCBI WGS metagenome assembly CEVG01 (sample SAMEA2623426, study PRJEB7988) | marine metagenome | biome: marine biome (ENVO:00000447); feature: surface water layer (ENVO:00002042); material: "saline water (ENVO:00002010), including plankton (ENVO:xxxxxxxx)" | depth 5 m | reverse complement strand
CATAATATGAATAAGCTATCCAATTGCTAAACATCGAAATTCCTATGAAAGGCGAGGGATTTTCAACTGTTAGAGCATCTTTCGCTTTCGCCATTAATTCTTCAAAGGTAATTGGTCCAATCCACCAAACCCTAAACTGAACAAATTTTTCAAATAGCCAAGCTGATATTCCAGATCGAGCAACCATTCCTGTATTAGATACAACTACATTACTGAAACGATCCGGTAATTCTGCAACAACCCTCAAACCAACTAGACCTCCCCAATCCTGACCAAAAAAAGTTGCATTTTGAAGATCAAGATTTTGAACCAATTCCTTCATTACATCCACATGATGTTGGTAAGAATAATCATATTTTGAGATAAATTTATCTGATTTACCGAAGCCAACACAATCAGGAACAATAACTCTGTGACCTTGAGCAGTAAGAACAGGTATCATTTTTCTAAATAAATAACTCCACGCTGGTTCGCCATGAAGAAGAAATATAGGATCAGCATCCCTTGGTCCTTCATCAAGATAGTGGATTCGCAAACCATCAATCATCATATAATTTGGTTTGAAAGGATAATTTTTCAGATTTTCAAATCTTTCATCAGGAGTTCTTAACACACCTTCTTTAACTTCATATCCGTATAAATTTAGAGAAACACAAAAATTAAATATTAGTAAAATAAAAAAAATAGTTATTAACTTCATTTATTAATGCTCCTTGCTTTAATTTATCAATTGAATATAGAATATGACAGTAAGAGTGTCAATAACTTTTGACAGTACAACTGCCATATTTTTGAGGATACATTGAAAAAGGATGGAAGAAAACTAAGAAGTGAATCAACTTCAGATCACATTCTAAATACAGCTATAAAAATTGCTAGAAAAGGCAACATTGATAATATGTCTTTTAATTCCATTGCCAAGGAAGCAAATATTGGTACTAGAACAATTTTTAGACATTTTAAAGATCAAGAAACGCTACAAGAGAGTCTAGATCAAAAACTTGGTGAAGAGTTTTCTAGTTCCTTCTCTGAAATAAATAAAACAGACAAATTAGAAAGAAGAATTGAAAATGTATCTTCAATCCTAATTAAACTTTATGTAAAAAATCAAAATATTCTCCGTTGGAATCTTCGTAATATATGGAGAGATAAAAATTTAAGAAAAAATATGTTTTCTTGGAATAAAGTTTTAAGAAATTTTCTCTATTCAATTCTTCCAGAAATACGAGACAAAAAGAAATCCGAAAGAGAAATTATATTTGAGTGTATGTCTTTTATCTTTTTCTTAAGACTTAATGTTGTGCAAGGATTAAATCAGGAACAAATAAAAGAAATTTTCATCCTAAATACAAAGAAATATTTAAGCTAAAACTAAGAAGCTCTTTTAATATTTTCTACAATAGCATTAACTATTTCAGAATAAAGTTGTTCTGGAATTTCATGCCCTACTCTATCCATGATCATCCTTGTTGAATTTTTAATACCATCTGCCAAAGCTATTCCATGATCCAAGGGTAGAATTGCATCTTCAGTACCATGTATTACTAAGGTCGGTACATTGATTTCATTTAATCTAGATGTTCTATCAGGACTTGCTCCAATTGCAGCTCCATGAAGAGCAAATGGATTATTACCATGCTCAACTATAGGGGCAAGTTTGTTTCTAAAGTCTTGCTCATCAAAGGGAAATCGCGATCCTGTAAGTTGCTTATATATTTCAACTACTCCATCTTCAAATCTACCTTTGAGATTCATGACAAAAGATCTTTGCATTGCGTTAAGCAATTCTTGGGAAGGTCCAGATAAAGACTCATTTTGTATTCCTGGAGTAGTCATTATTGGAGTGATACTTTGTACTCTCTCAGGATAATCAAGAGCTATGATTTGTGTGATCATTCCACCCATAGAAGCTCCAACAATGTGAGCCTTTTCAATATTCAATGAATCCATAAGCGATACAGCATCTTTTGCCATATCAGATAAATCATATTGCACGAAAGAAGATTCACTAAATTTAAACTTTCCCTTGTTATCTACTGCTAAACCAAAAATTCTATTTACAATTATTTCTAAAAAGAATTCGGGAAGAATTTTTAAAAATTTATTGTATGTAGGTTCCTTACCAAACCAAGAAGACTTACCAACATCTCTGTTATCGAATCTTACTACTCTAAAATTTTTTGCTGTTAATTCATCAATAAATTCTTGAGGCCATTGTTTGCAATTTGCATTTGCACCCATTATAAGAAGGATCGTTTCATTAGAAGATTCTCCAAACTCTTCGTACCAGATTTTAATACCATTAGCTTTTAATAAATTTCCCATATTAATCCTATTTAAATATTTTCAAACTCACTAAATTTTTCTCTCTTTACATATGGGTCTTTATCTTTTCCTGGTATCCAGTTACAACTGTATGATTTAAAATTAGCTACATCATTCACAAAAATTTTATATCTCACGATATCTGCTAGAATTTGATCAATAAGGGTGTCTAAGTCAGTTTTTGTACCAGAAATAATTTTTTTATAAATTTTATTTATTTTTTTAATTTCTTTTTCAATTATGAGATTGTTTTCTTCGTTATTGTTAGAAAAATTATTTCTATTTTTTAAAATATAATTATTTAATTCATTGCTAATTATTCTTTGGTCCTCCTTATATTTATCAGAAAAATCAATTACTTTATCGTAAAAAAAATTTTCTATATAAAATCCGCTTAAGTAATCTATTTTTTGAAATTTAAAATTCCTATCTACATGCTCATAAATATCTGGCCAAGAGACTAAAATATCAGAACAAAATTTTTTCAAAGATTTAGAATCTCTTTTATCAATAGCTAGCATATAGACATAAAATCTATTTCTCTTTTTTGAAAACTTACAAATAAAAGAGTTTTGATAATTCAATTCAGAAGAAGAAAAATTTCTTTTAAAATAATCATTACAAAAACTTGTTCCGTTTTGAATTATAGATTTTGCATCAACGTCCGAATAAGATCGTATTAGATCTATTTCCTCAAAAGTTAACTTTGAAAAAAGGTTTGTAGAAAAGATAAGAAATACAAAGAAAATCTTCATCTTTTACGAAATAAAGAGATTATTAAATTAATTTGTAGTAATTAGGTCTGTATCTTCTGCAGAGTTTATAAAATCTGTGAAAGGTAATACTTGGTTTATGAAACGACTCCAAGAAGTAACCCCTGCAGTCCCAATAAATACAATATCTTCAGCTTGTAAGTTAAATTCTCCAGCTACTAGATAACCGGTAGGTGAAGATATGTCAGATTTAAATATTCTTGGTTTTCCTTGAAAATCTTTAGGTCTCAAAATGTAGACCTCTTTGCCTTTAGAAGTAGCTTGATTGAGACCTTTTGCTTTAGCAAGAGCAACAGATAAAGGAATGTTTTTCCTAGAAATATTAATGGAAATAGGATTTGTTGCTTCTCCAATAACATGAACTTGACTTAAAGAATTGTCAGGGAGATGTATGACATCTCCGGCTTTAAGATATATATAATTTTGAATTTGTGAATTTCTTGCAAGATATTCATAGTCAATATCGTAAGTGTAACCATCTCTTGAGAATTTAACAGAGGTAAGATCTCCAAGGGGTTGTTGTCCACTTTCTCCAAAAGGATTTGCATTTGCTATAACCTCAGTAAGAGTAACAGGAACAGTAGTAACAGGAACTGAGCCAACATTTGCAAAGCTACCAGAAACGATAATTTTTTTTGATTTGAATTCTGCAATTGAGACATCTACCTGTGGGTTATTCAGAACGCCAGAAAGAGATTGAGTTAAAAGAAGTCTAACCTCTTCCACTGTTTTACCTGCTACTTCAAGAATTCCTGCGTTTGGATAAAAAATAGTTCCATCATCTCTAACTATTTTTTCAAATATAGGATTAATAGCCGCTCCTCTTGCTAAGGCAGCAGACAATCTTTCAGTTTCACCATATACATAAATAAATAAGACATCTCCTAAACCTATTTTGTACGATTCGGGAGAATAATTTAGTAAATTCAATGGAAGGTTAAGGGGAATTCTATTCTTTTCATTTTTAATTAAGTCCATTGAAACCTTTTCGATAAGAATAGGCTTATCCGATAGTTCAGGAATTATAGTTCCTTTGAAAGATTTAATATCAGAAGCCCGAAAAGAGGTTCCAATAGAGCAGGAAACTAAAAAACTAAATAGTACTATTACTACTAACGTTTTAAACGATCTAGGATACTTTTTACCCATTTTGAAAGCATATTTTTTAATTTAATGGCAGATTCTACTAAAAAGTTGCTAATTGTAAACTTTTTTGTACTTACACCATAGTTTTGGTAATCATAATAGTAATTTCTAGAATAGTAAGGATACTGATATCTATACCAAAGGAAATTGAAATAAAGTGAAAATTTATTATAAAAATAAAATACATTTTTCTCGGAATTAATTTCCTTTAAAAAAAGATCAATGTCCTTGAAGGTAGAAGTCTGGCTGGAAACAACATAAATATGGCTTTCAACGTATTTGCTTAGAATTTTTGCATCTACAAACAACCTCCAAGGAGGAGTATCGAAAAGTAAAAAATCATAATTTATTTTTAACTGAGATATCTCATTTAGAAATTCTTCAGAGGTAAAAAAGTCTGTAGGAGAGTCAATTTCTAACGATGGAATGAAAAGACTGTCATTATCCGACATAAAATTATTTTTTTTCTCATTGAATTCTTCAAAACTTTTAAATTTTGCATCAGGAGCTAACTCCTTCGTTAATCCCTTTTTTCTATAATCTAAGTCAATTAAACAAACTTTATTTTTTTGTTTTAATTTGTTGAATAATTGAGATGCAATTTCTGTTTTGCCCTCTCCTTTTCTTGAACTAATTATTGAATAAGATTTGATATCTTCTTGATTATGAGTAATTTCATAAACTGTTTTATTGAGTAACTCTTCTGAAACTCTGGAATACATATCCTCTTTATCTGGTTTTTTTTTGTCAATAAAGGGTAACTCTCCTATAATTTTTTCTTTGCTGACAAAGTCAACCAAAGAATCAAAATGAGTTATTTTGTCACCTAAAAAGTGCATTACAACTAAAACAGCGTAAGCAATTACAGTTATTAATAAACAAAAAATATAAATCGTAAGCCTTGGAGAAATTTTTACTGGATCTGAGGACATATTTATAATCCTTACATTACTTAGGCTAGATGCTTCGACCATACTTAATGTTAGTTCCTGAGAAGATAATTCTCCCAGGGCTCCTGAGTATATTTCTACTTCTCTTTTTAAATTTTCTAATGCTCTTTGAGTGCCAGGTATTGAAGGCAGATCTTTTTCTATTTCCTCTATTTGAGAAAGTACTAAGTTTTTCTGCTCCGTTAAAGTTAGATAGATTGGGTGACTTTCTTTATAAAATTCTTTAAGTTCAAGTTCTTTAAAAATAATTTCATTGTATCTATTCTTTAGTTCTTCTAATTTAAAATTTCTTGTGTTTGTGTCAAAAATTACATCGGAAACATTAGTTGAAATTTTATAATTGTTTAGTTTTTCTTCAGATTCTCTTAGAAGATCTTTTATCTTAGGAATTTCCGATTGAATAAATTTTTTACCTGCAGCACTTGATTCACTAAAAAAATTTTTTCTATCGTCAATAAACTCCTTATTGAATAAATCCAACAAATCTTTTGTCAGTTTTTCATTATTAGAAATAAAATTTATTTTCATTAAAGACTTCGATGTATTTTGTAAATTTAAGTTTTTTCTAACCTCTGAAGCAGAAGGGAGTTCTTCTGGGTCATAAGTATTTTGATTACGAAGTTTTTCTAAAACATCTTTTATAGTTGAATCAGATTTATAAATTTCAATTTCTGCTTCTAATTCATTCTGACGAGAAAACGCAGAAACCTCCGTAAAACTTTCTGGAAAAAAAGACGAATTATTTTCTTTTACTTCTAACAAAGAGCTAGATCTATATAAACTATCTGTAGAAAAAAAATAAATTGTAATAGCTAATAGAGAAGATAAGAAAATGGAAAGAATAAGATTAAAATTATCAAATAAAATAGATATTAAACTTGTTAAATCTATTTGATCATTAGTTAAACTATTATCTGAATGCATAATAAAACAAGATTATCTTATGAGTACCTTAATAGTGCAATGTACTAAAATAATTTTGAAAGAATAATTTCTCTTAGCGTAAGTTGTAAAATATTGATTGTTTATTATATCTAATGAAAAAAATACCTCTTCCAAAAAAAATACCAAAAAAATTAATAGCTCATAATGATACAAGAATAGATAATTATTATTGGTTGAGAGATGATTCTAGAAAGGATAAAGAAGTCATTGGGTACTTAAATGAAGAAAACAAACATACTGAATTTTGGTTTAAAGATAATAAAGTAAATTCAGGTGAAATCTTTAAATATTACAAAAATGCAATTCCTAGTTTTGAAGAAGGAATTAAAATAAAAATTGATGATTTTGAGTATTTCTCAACATCATCGCTTTCTCAAGAGTATCGCAAATACTATAGAGTTAAAAATAAATCAAAAAAACTTCTGCTAGATGTAAATAAATTGGCTAAGAATAAGAAATACTTCGATATTTCAGCGATTTATCCCTCAAGAAATCACAGATATATTGCTTATGGACAAGATACCACAGGAAGAAGAGAATTTTCCATCGTAATAAAAGATATTAAAAAGAACCAAAATTATGAAAAAAATAAATGTTCATCCACCGGAAACATTATTTGGAATAAGAATTCAGATGGATATTTTTACTTAAAAAAAGATCCGATTACGCTTATAACTAATTCTTTATTTTTTCATAAATTAGGCACTGACGTTAAAGAAGATAAGCTAATTTTTAAAGAAAAGGACAAAGAGTATAATTTGAATATCACTTTGAGCAGAACGAAAAAATTTTTATTTTTGCAGTCTTCTAAAACGGAATCTAATGAAACTTGGTTTTTAAATCTTGAAAAAGAAGATCTTGAACTTAACTGTTTTCTTAAAAGAAAAAAAAATCATCTATATTATATTGATGATACTCCTGATAAATTTTTTGTATTAAGCAATAGAAAGAGTAAAGAAAACTTTGCACTTTATATGACAAATTTCTCTAAAACAGCAGAATCTAAATGGAAATTATTTATTGCACATAAAAAAAATGAGTTAATTGAAGATTTCTTATGTTTTAAGGACTTTATCATTCTTGGAACAAGAAGGCAGGGTTTACCCTTCCTAGTTCAAGTTGATATGAAAAGTAAAAAAGAATACATTGAGTTTAAAGACAAGGCATACGCGGTAAATCTGTCCGGAAACAATAATTATAATGCACGTAGCTTTACTTTTATTTATTCAAGTTTGAAATCACCTCCTGTAATTTACTCGCAAAATCTATACACAAAAAAAAGGAAAAAAATCTGGCAACAAAATGTTATAGGTCACAATGAAAGTAGTTATGAAATTAAAAGAGAAACTATTCTTGCTAGAGATAAAACCAAAATCCCTATTTCTTTTATTTATAAGAAAGGAATAGACTTAAAAAATGCTCCTTTATTGCAATACGGCTATGGATCTTATGGTTTAGTTATAGAACCTTCTTTTAAATTATCTTTTATGCCTTTGATTGAAGAAGGTTTTGTTTTTGCAATAGCTCATGTTAGAGGAGGTCAGGACTTGGGAAGATCTTGGTATGACCAAGGAAGAATGATGAATAAAATGAATACATTTTATGACTTTATAGATTGTACAAAAAAACTCTTAAAAAAAGGTATAGGAAATAAAAATAAAACCTTTGCTATGGGAGGAAGTGCTGGAGGTCTGTTGATGGGAGCGATCATAAACATGGAACCGAAATTATATAAGGGTATTGTTTCTGCAGTTCCTTTTGTAGATGTTTTAACTACAATGTCGGATGAAAGCATTCCTTTAACAACTTTTGAATATAAAGAATGGGGAAATCCCAAAAAGAAAAAAGAATATTCCTACATCAAAAGATATTCTCCATATGACAATATAGACTATAAACCATACCCCTCAGTGTTAGTTACTTCAAGTTTATATGATTCACAAGTCCAGTATTACGAACCAGCAAAATATGTTCCAAAATTAAGAGACTATAGTACTTCTAACAATCCAATTCTTTTGAAAATGAATATGATCGGCGGACATGCTGGAAAAAGTGGACGACTCGCAGCCTTAAAGGAGACATCTGAAGAACTTGGATTTCTAAGAACTCTTTCTATAAAAGATTCGTAACAAATTTTCCTATTGCTAAAGAAGATGTGAGTCCAGGACTTTCTATGCCCTGTAAATTTATAAAGTTCTTGATTCGATGGTCTGCAGAAGTTTGAATACTAAAATCTTTCATTTTCTCATTTGGCTTAGTAATCTTTGGTCTAATCCCAGTGTAATCCGGATGTAATTTTGTTGAATTTATTTCAGGCCAATACTGAGAAATAGATTCAATAAATTTACTCTTTAATGATTCATCAAAGCTGTAATCAATTTGATTTATAAACTCTACATCTGGTCCAAATCTCATTCCGCCTGCAAGATCAAAACCAACATGAATTCCTAAGCTATGTTGTCCTGAGACTGGATAGATCAAATTCGAAAAGGGAGACTTTCCTGAATATTTAAAATAATGACCTTTCGCATAGTAATTTTTATAAATTTTATCCTTTGGAAAATCTTCAATATTTTTTAAATTGAGTTCATTGCTTAAACCACTGCAATTGATTAGATATTTGCTTTCTATTGTAAATTCTTCTTCAGCTAAACAAGAAATGATGAACTTATTTTTCTTTTTTTTTGCATTCAAGAAAGATGTTCTCAAAGAAATTAAGCCCCCAGAATGTTGAATATCCCCTTCTAAGGCAGTTACATACTCCGGCACATCAATTACTCCTGAGTTTGGAGAATAGAGAGCGCCGTGGAAAACCAACCCAGGATTTTTTTCTAAAACCTTTTCTTTTTCCACTCTATTTATTTCAACATTATTTTTCTTTCCTTGATTAAGTATTGCATCTAAATTTGAAAGTTCCGTTTTATTTGAAGCAATAATGAACTTTCCATATTTTTTGTGATTTATTTTTTTTTCTTTAGCATATTCATATATAAGTCTGTTTCCCTGAACACAAAGCTTTGTTTTTAAAAAATCTTCTGGATAGTAAATCCCTGCGTGTATTACTCCAGAGTTTCGTGAGGAGGTTACATCACCTGCTCTTTCGTTTTTTTCTAAAACAATGGTTTCTTTTCCTGAAGACGATAATTCACGTGCTATGCTTAGTCCGATAACACCTCCACCAATAACTATTACATCAGTCATCATTTTTTATTGTTATGGGAAACGATAAGACTTTTCATTTCTTTTCTAAGAAGAAAAATTGAAATTAAGTTTGGTAATGTGCTTGCGGCTACAGTAATCAATGCAAAATTCCATATTATTTCAGTATCTATATATCCGCTACCGGCAATGAAGAAAGCTAAAATATAAAGGATTCTGTAATAGATTATTGAAGATTCTCCAAATAAATAGGCAGAACAACGATCGCCATAATAAGCCCATGTGATAACTGTAGAAAAGGCAAACAATAATAATCCAATAGATACAATATACTCACCATAACTTCCAAAAAATCCTTTGTTGAACGCCTTACTCGTCAAAACTGCAGATTTTACAAGTGATTTACCGACAAACTCATAATTTGCTTCCAACTCTGAATTACTGATTCTAATTTTTCCTGTAAAAGGAACTCCATCTCTCATTACAACAACCTCTTCTGCGATCGATCTATTATTGAGAATTGTTACCTCACTTTGTATTTCACCTGAAATAATATTCAGATCGCCGGAAAAATTTTTTATAGATGATTTTCCTCCATATAAAAAGTTTAAGATCTCTTTGCCATCTCTACGCTCATCTAAAGTTCCATTAACTACATACATTGAGGTTCTTTCAAAGCTATTAGTAAATTTTTCTGTCCAAACTCCTGATGAAAGAATTACTAAGCCTGTTAAAGTACAAATTAAAATAGTATCTATAAACGGTTCTAAAATAGATACAAAACCTTCTTCAATAGAATGTTTGGTCCTTGAAGTAGCATGTGCAATAGGAGCAGATCCTTGGCCTGCTTCATTAGAATACAAACCTCTAGCAACTCCATAAGTAAAAGCTAGCGAGAAAGATGCTCCAAGAAATCCTCCAACAACAGAAGTACCTTCGAAAACATCAAGAATAATTATTTGAAAAGAGGGAACGATATTTTCATAGTTGAAAATTAAAACGCTAAGTCCACCAATGAGGTATATAAAAGCCATTAATGGAACTATTGAGGCTGCTATTGTGGATATTCTTTTTATACCGCCTATGATTACAAGAGCCACTAGAAAGCTCATTACAAATGCGGTTATTAGAGGATCTATTCCAAAGCTTGATTCAATAGTACTTGAGATATTATCTATTTGAGGCATATTTCCTGATCCAAAAGTACTTATTAAGAGAGAAAAGGCAAAGATCATTCCAAGCCACTTCATATTTAACCCTTTTTCCATATATACCATTGGACCACCTGATATTTCTCCAGAGTTATTTTTTTCTCTATAAGCATGAGATAAAGAAACTTCAACAAATTTGGTTGTCATTCCAAGAAAAGCGGTTACCCACATCCAAAATAAAGCTGCAGGACCACCTATAAAAATAGCCATAGCCACTCCTCCGATGTTACCTGTCCCAACAGTTCCTGATAAAGCAGTACTCAAAGCTTGGAAAGGAGATGTTTGTCCCTCAAAACCCTTTCCAGATGAAAATAGAATTCTCCATCCTCGTAGGAAATATTTAAATTGAGGTACTCCTAAATATGCTGTGAAAAAAATACCTACCGAGAGCAAAAGCAAAGGAAACCAAGGAGCACTTCCAAAGTAGCTATCAACTAAAAGAATATAGTTGTTTAGGGTT
>CEVG01037260.1_pt1 | contig 10970 bp, 4 predicted proteins | sample 356511 | NCBI WGS metagenome assembly CEVG01 (sample SAMEA2623426, study PRJEB7988) | marine metagenome | biome: marine biome (ENVO:00000447); feature: surface water layer (ENVO:00002042); material: "saline water (ENVO:00002010), including plankton (ENVO:xxxxxxxx)" | depth 5 m | reverse complement strand
CGACTAGGTGTACATATAGAGTTTGTAACAAATACATTATTCATTAAAACACCTTCTTTAGCAATACGATCTATATTTGGTGTTGGGGCAATTTCAGCAAGTCTTGATCCATAAATACTGATGGCATTTTTAGCATGATCATCAGACATTATGAATATAATGTTGGGTTGTTTTTGATTAGAGGGCTTTTTGTCACTATGCCCTATGTTCGCTGTACTATTGCAACCAAAAATGAATGCAGAAAGTAATGTTAATACAGAAAATTCTTGGAAATATCTTATCATTTTGAGTTAAAAATTTAATGAGTTCATGACAAAACAATGTAAGCCATGAACTCATAAAAAATCAATTAATAGCCTTCGTTTTGAGTCATATTAGCGTTTGATTCCATTTCTGCAGCCGGAATTGGAAATAATATATGGTAAGGCTGAACATTGTCTGACCAACCAACCACTCTGGTTTTTGACGGGTCGCCTTCCCCTGTGGTTTCTTCCTGTCCTTTTACCTCAGCCAAGAACTTGTCCAAACCTGCTCTAACAATATCAAATTTACCATGACCCTCAAAACATAATTCTCTTGCTCTTTCCCAAAAAATAAATTCTTTTAAATTATCACCTGTTAAGGTTCTGTCAACCAAAGATGGAGAGGAACCTCCATTTTGAGCTCGCGCAAGAATCAAATCTAATGCATCATAAGCGTCACTATCAAGCCCTAACTCTGCCGCAGCCTCTGCATATACTAAAATTACATCAGCAAAACGTAAAATGGGTGCATTCATATCTGTATTAAATCTTGACAAAGGTTGAGAGGGAAATCTATATTTATGACTAAACCAGACGTTTGAGCGATTATAGTATTTAATAGAATTATCGGCATTAATTCTACCCTTAGCAATAGCTTGAAGTCTTGGATCACCATCCTCAAATGAATTGGCAAACTTGAAAGTTGGCGACATACGTCCATAACCCCAATCACTGGCTTTTTTACCTGCTGCTTTTTCATTTAGTGGGTTTTGAATACCTCCCCAATTACTTGTCTGCTCACCAAGTACGTCATACTGAATTTGGAAAATCCACTCTCGAGAATTTTTACCCTGTAATGAGTTTAAATTAAAATAATCATTATCTAGAGAATAATGAGCGTCATTAATCACTTCTTTAGCTTTGTCATAGGCAAGTTGATACGAATCTAAATCCCTTTGTGGGTATGAGGCTCTTGTTAAATATACTTTAGCCAACAATCCTTTTGCAGCTCCTACGGTAGCTCTACCAAGGTTGCTTTCATCATAACTTTGATGATTTTCATCGACAACCCAAGAAGCTAAATTCAAATGTTCCTCAGCAAACAATAGATCATCAATAATTGCATCGTATACTAAATTTGAACTTGCTCTTGATTGGTTTGTAACTTCTTTGTTATCAAGATCTAATAACTCATCTAAAACCAATGGTACATCTCCATAAAAGCGCACCAAATTAAAATAGACTAGAGCTCTTAAAAATCTAGCTTCGGCAATTACTCTATTTTTATCTGGATCATCAGAGTCTAATAAAGAAGTTCTGTTAATTACAGCATTTGCCCTGTAAATTGCTTCATAAGCTGTTTGCCAAGTACCTGTCACAAATCTATTAGAATTTGTAAAAGTGTACCATCCATACATATTTAAATTAGCATTGTTTAATACTATTGTCCCCACATGACTTCCATGGTCGCTCATGTAAATAAAATTTTGTTGAAAATGTTCAGCCATTTTATCATAAACTCCATTTACTGCTATCTCAGCTTCATCCACATCATTAAAGAAATTTTCTGGAGCCAACGTAGATAATGGTACAGTATTCAATTCGTCGTGACAAGAAGTTATTGTTATAGAAGAAAATACTGTCACAATTAGTAATAATAATTTATTAATTTTCATAATTTCCATTTTTAAAATCCGATTTTCACACCAAACGTTACATTTAGAGTTCTAGGGTAAGCTCCATAATCAAGGTTTTGGCTTGTGATTGCTCTTTGCCCCCTAGCTACACTCACCTCAGGATCAAAGCCAGTATATTTAGTCCATAAAAACACATTATCAATGTTTGAGTATAGCTGAAAGCTGTTTAAGCCAATACTCTGCGCCGCATCTGATGGAAGTTTATAGCTTAAATTAATACTCTGAAGTCTGACGAACGATCCGTCTTCAACAAAACGTGAGGTTAAATTTCTGTCTTCATAATCAGCTCTGGGAATATCAGTATGTCTATTGTATGGGGTCCAATGATCTCTCATTTCTCCCATTTGATTAAAATTAGCATAGCCATTTGCATACATTCTGTGTTTATTGCCATTAATAACATCGAACCCATATTTATATGTAAACAAAACTCCTAGGTTGAATTCTTTGTAGCTGAAGTTATTGTAGATACTTCCATAATGTTTTGGCTGTGTTCTTGCAATAATTGTAATGTCTTCATCGTTAATAACTCCGTCACCATTTTGATCTACATATTTTACATCTCCTAACTTAGGTATTGAATCTGGATTTACTGACGAAGGTGTACCGTAAGCTGTATTTATATTATTTCCACTTTCATCAAAATCCTGATAAGAAAATACTCCATTAGTTTCGTACCCAATCCAGTTACCCAAACTTTCACCAACATCGAGAGATCCAGTATACAATCCATTTGTAAATTGATCTTGAAAAGTTCTTTGTTCAACCCCACCTAAATTCAAAACTTTATTTCTGTTAATTGAAAACGTAAAGTCTGAAGTCCACTTAAACTCGCCATCAGAATTTAATGTATTTAAAGCAACTTCTAGTCCTTTATTTTCAACATTTCCAACATTTGTTAATCTACTTCCGAATCCTGTCGACATTGGAATAGGTACTTGTAGTAATAAGTCCTCTGTCCTTTTATAGTAAATGTCAGTAGATAAATTCAATTTACGGTCGAATAAAGATAAGTCTAAACCTATATCATATTGATCAGTAAACTCCCATTTTAAGTCAGGATTAGGCAGTGACGTTACAGCAAGCCCAGCGTTTACATTACCACTAAATATGGTATTTGAAACACCAAGTACAGAAAATGATCCGTATGCGGGAATACCTTGATTACCTGTTTGCCCATAACTTAATCTAAGTTTTAGATTATTTATGACTTCAGCATTATCTAGAAATTTTTCATTATGTAAATTCCAAGAGAATCCCACTGCAGGGAAGTAACCCCATTTATTTTTAGAACCAAATCTAGAGGAACCATCGGCTCTCATTGATAAAGTTAAATTATAAATACCATTTACTCCATAGTTAATTCTTGTCAAATAAGATTTGAGCATTGTTTCAGTAGAGAAAGTATCAGGAGTTTCAGGAATTAATCCATTTTGTAGTGCATTAAAACCTAAAGTCTCTATAGGAAAATCTGAAACACTAAGGTACTCCGTTTCTCTTGAAACATATGTTTGCTCGAAAACAGCTAGGGCATTTATCCTATGCTTATTTTTTGATCCAAATGATCGAAAGTATCGCAACATGTTTTGATTATTCCAAGATAAATTTTGGTAGTGATACCTAGTACCAAGTCCCCTATTTATATATCCTCTACCAAATTCTTTTGTGTAATAATTCTTTGTTTTACCCTCATCAACTCTTGCTCCAATTCTTATTGAGCCAGTTAATCCCTTTAAAAACTCGTAACTTATGTTAGTATTTCCATTAAATCCAAAAGTATTTGAAAAATTTGAAGCTCTTTTAGCCTCTGTCACTGGATCTACCCAAACACCAACACCCGCATCAATATCGTCTTCAACAATACCAATACCTCTATCTGTTCGTCTTGTTAATGCTCTAATGACAATACCCATATTTCTTTGATTGAAATCTCCTCCCGATGCAGGACCTTGCTTAATGGAATAACTAGGGAATAAAACTGTCTTGACCTTTAGTTTATCAGAAAGTTTATTTTCTAGGTTAACATTAAAATTATAACGCTTAAAAAACGAATTTATAACGGCACCTTCATTTTTAAAATAGGTAGCACCAACAGCATATTTTGTTATGTCGTTACCCCCTGTTGCCTGTAATGCATGTTTTGTTAGGTAGCCTGTTTTAAATAATTCTTTTTGCCAGTTTGTTTGAGGCAATGAGTCATATCTTGCTTGTTCTTGAACAGGTGTTAAATTTTCACCAAATGTAACGGTTGGATCTTCAATTCCATCAGCGTAAAGTTCTCTATGTATTTTTAATTCTCCATATTCTGAAGTAGTTAAAACATCCACATATCTATCTTCCGGAACACTACTTGTGGTAATTGAAGTATCAAAAGTAATTTCTGGATCTTGTTCTTTACCTGATTTAGTTGTAATAATGACTACACCATTTGCTCCTCTTGCTCCATAAATAGCAGCAGCTGAAGCATCTTTTAATATATCTATTGATTGTATATTGCTTGGGTCTAAATTAGCTAATGGAGAACTTGATGGAACTGAAAATTCAGTTGGTCCGTCAGAAACAGAATAATCTACCTCTATAGGAAAACCATCAATAACATACAAAGGCTCATTGTTAGCATTGATTGATGTCCCTCCTCTAATCCTGATTCGAATACCAGCCCCTGGGGTACCATCGGTAATAATTGTATTTACACCCGATATTTTACCATTTAAAGCTTGTTCTACAGTTGCGTTTGATGTTCTTTCAATGGTTTCAGAACCAATTTTAGTGATAGCACCAGTGACGTCTCTTCTTTCCTGGGTGCCATAACCAACTACAACTACCTCGTCTAACTCACTAACGTCTGTTAATAGTGTAACATTAATTACACTTTGTGAATTAACTGGAATACTTTGTTTTATATAACCCAAGTAAGAGAAAACTAAGTTGTTATCACTCCCACTTACTAAAATAGAATAGTTTCCATCAAAATCAGTTGTTGTTCCTTGAGTGCTTATGACTGCTTGTAGTTCTGATGAACTTTCAACCAAAATTGTTACCCCTGGAATTGGCATTCCAGCAGAGTCAGTTACATTACCAGTAACCACAAATTCTTGTGCATACATAAAAGTAGTGAAGAATAGTAATAGACTTAATAAAATCCTATGTACTTTTAGAATACTTTTTATTTTTTTTATTTTTTTCATATTCTGTGTTTATAGTTAGTTTGTTTGAGAACTTTAAAAGTTATTGAATTCTTAAAATTCTATTGATTTTTTAATACTAAATAACAGAAATGACACATTTATTAACATAATTTTTACAATATCTTAAATGTGAACTGTTTAGTAACTAAATCCAAAAAATATTTTTGAATAATCTAGACCTAACTTAACGTTATAACTATTTATTTTATAGATAAAATACCCTAGACATTAAGATGAACTAGGACTAACAAAAAAAGTATGATTAATACTTCAATCATGATTGATTTAAATTTTGCTTTTTTGCTCTGTTCTTTATTTTCTCCTTTTTTTGCTTTTATCATTTTTTTTCGAAAATTAAATAAATTTAGACCGCAAATATCTAAGTATAATTTCTACAATATATATACCAATCTTGCAAATACTAATAAAAATCTATCATTTAAAAATAAATTGATAATAATTTTTTATTGTTGAAATACAAAATTAAATTACAATGTTATACGAATATATCTTAGACTTAATTTGTCAAAAAGCACTGACAGTGTTAGCCTATAATTTCAGCTTTGGAGTTTAGGATTTATTCTATGTTTTTTTGCGTATTCTTTGGGAGACATATCAAAGCTCTGTTTGAAACATTTTGAGAAATACGAGCGATTAGTAAATCCAACGTCATATAGAATTTCTGAAACATTTAGATCGGTTTCAATTAGAAGATGTGCTGCTCTTTTTATTCTGTAGTTTCTAATAAATTCATTAGCAGATGAACCAAGAATTGATTTAAATTTTCTATACAATTGCATTCTACTAAATGATAATGCTAGAGCCAAATCTTCAACCCCAAACTCGTTGTTCATTAGGTTTTCTTCAATTACTTTTTCAGCTTTTTCTAAAAATGTTTTTTGTGTATTATTAATGCCTATTTTCTTTGAGTCCTGAGTAATCCCCTTTAATCTAAATTTCTCCCTTAAAATGTCGCGGTCTTCTAAAAGCTTCTTAACCTTCATTTCTAATATTCGCATATCAAAAGGTTTTGGAATATATGAGTCTGCACCAACTTCAAGCCCTTTAAGTTTACTCTCAACAGAACCTTTTGCCGTTAACATAATAATGGGGACATGATTTGTAATCTCATTGTTTTTTATCCTCTCGCAAAATTCTATTCCATCCATTTCAGGCATCATAACGTCACTTATGATAATATTTGGAACATTATCTAATGCTTTTTTTAATCCTTGCCTTCCATTCAGAGCCTGTATTATTCTATATTGACCCTCGAATGAAGTTTTAAGAAATCGTTGCATGTCAGTATTATCTTCAACAATAAGCATTAGCGGTAATTTCTCTTCAATTTCGAGTTCTGAATCTTTGCTAACAGAACTATCATCTGAAAAATTACGTTTTAATTCGCCTATACCCTCTTCCAAAAGAATACTTTCGATTTTTCCTTCAATTGATGGAGAATCAACAATTAGAGGAAATCTCATTACAAACCTGCTCCCTTTATTTTCTCGACTTGTAACATCTATGCTGCCATCAAGCAGACTGACTAATTTTTTTGTCAATGCAAGCCCGACTCCAGACCCTGTGTAATCAACCTTGCTTTCATGATCAACTTGATAAAATCTTCCAAATATTTTAGAGGTTTTACTCTTTGGAATTCCTATTCCGGAATCTTCAACTATAATTTCAAATTCTGGATTCTGTTGTCCTAGCCTTGCATTAATCTGCCTTCTTGGTTTTACTACTGATAAAGAAACCCTAATTCTACCATTTTCAGGAGTAAATTTCACAGCATTAGATAAAATGTTGTTCATTATTTTTTCCATGAGGTCATGATCAAAAAAGGCTATGAGTTCTGACACTTGCGACTTAAAGCTAAGGTCTAACTGCTTTTTATTTGCTAAAACATGGAATGAGGACACTATATTTTCACAAAAATCAACAATATCACCAAATACAGCATTTACTTTTATTTTTTTTGACTCTGCTTTTCTAAAGTCCATTAACTGATTGACTAATCTGTATAAGTGCTTTGCATTTCTATCCATAATCAACAATGATTCTTTAGTTTTTAGATCTGTTGTTTTAATTTCAAGTAAATTTTGCAGCGGTCCTAAAATCAGGGTTAATGGAGTTTTGAATTCATGGGAAATATTGGTGAAGAATTCCAATTTCATTTTGTTTATTTCTCTTAGCTTTCTTTTCTCAAATTTTTCGATTTTAAGTTTGTTATTATAGTCAACACTTATCAAAATGTAACGTCTAAATAGCCACATCAAGAAGACAAAGAATAAAACATACATCAAATATGCCCACCATGTTTTCCAAAAAGGTGGTAAAATTTTTACACGCAATTCTTTTGGAGTTTCGTTCCAGATACCATAATTATTTGAAGCCATCACCTTAAATACATAGTCTCCAGCATCAAGATTTGAAAAGTTTGCAAATCGCTTATCATAGTCCTTCTCAATCCAATCTTCATTAAAACCCTCTAACATATACTTGTATTTGTTTTGTTTTGGAGAGGAAAAATGCATAGCAGAAAACTCAAACGAGAAGGAGTTATGTGAATTTTTTAAAACTATAAAATCGGTTTCAGAGATTTCCTTTTCTAAAATTGCTTTTCCAAGTATTTCTTCATTAATTTCAACATCTTTGTTAAATACTTTAAAGCCAACTATTTCTGTTTTTGGAGGCGTGGTGTTTTTTTGAAAACCATCTGGATTAAATTTGTTAAACCCATTAATACCTCCAAAATACATTGTGCCATCTTGTGCTTTAAAAAAAGCATTCTTTCTAAAATTAAGAGCCTGCAAACCATCATTTAGTCCTAAATTAGAAAACTTGTCTTCTGTTATGTTATAATTTGAGATTCCATTATTGGTACTAATCCATAGGTCATTATTATTACCTTCCAAAATTCCGTAAATTTCATTGCTAGGCAAACCTTGTTCTTTTTTAAACTTAATTATTTCAGGAAACCTCTTATCTTTTTGTTCTTTAGGAATTTTGTTCAATCCACCACCAAAGGTTGCTATCCAAAGGTTCTTGTCTGAATCCTCGTGAATAGCAAAGATCTGATTATTGTTTAAGCCTGATGGATTGTTTTCTCCTCCTCTAATTCTTACATAATCAATTGGATTGTTATTCACATCCCTTAATATTTTAACCAATCCGTTGTTTCTAGTGCCAACCCACAGAATTCCCTCGGAGTCTTCATATATGGCTGAAACGTGATTTTCTGTTAAGCTATTGGAATTACCTTCAATTCTTTTGTATTGACTAATTAGGGGAAGCTCTCCGAAATCTTTGCTGGGTTTGAGTCTAAGTAAACCAAGATTTGAATCTCCTCCAATCCATATGTGCCCTCTTACATCTTTATGCATAAGATGCACCTTATTTGATTCTAAAATACTACTTGTATTTTCTTTTGTAAATCGAGTGGATTTTACAATTTTTCCATTAAGAAACTTAATTTGGGTGATCCCGTTTGACATAGTTCCCAACCAAATATTGCCATAGTTATCTTCGCAAATCGCATGAACATTATCACTGCCAACAAGCCTGCTATCTATACGAGTAACTCTGTTGTCTCTTTCTTGACCATTAATAACATTTAAACCATTTCCAAAAGTACCGATCCATATATTTTTATGAGAGTCTTCATAAATGCTGTTAACTATGTTACCACTAAGGCTCAAAGGATCAATAACATGGTTTTTAATATGTTCAATTCTTTTCTTTTGCATATCCAGTTTACTAACTCCACCCCTTGCTGTTCCAATCCATATAAGGCCTGAGTTATCTTTCGCAATGACATTTATTTCATTACTCTTTAGGCTTTTTGCATCTACTATATCATGTTGAAAAAATCTCACTTTATCATTTAGAAGATTTAGATTAATAAGGCCTAATTTTTTTGTTCCTACCCAAATGTTAGATTTATCATATTGTAAAAGAGAATTAATACTCACACCTGACAAATTTTTATCAATTGCTTCAAGAACATTTTTAGAAACTTCAAAATTATTTGCAGATGAGTATACTATTTTGTGAAGTCCAGTATTAGTCCCTACCCAAACATTTGAATCAAAATCAACAATCATACTTAACACAAATAAGTCTGTGAGATCATTGTGTAATATTTTTTTTATTTCCAACTCAGAGCCTTCAATAAAAGTGATTCTGTTTAATCCTTTTCTTGTGCCAATCAATAATCCTAAATCATCTTGAAGAATCTGAGTTATATAATTATTGCTGAGACCAACTCCATTGCTATCTGCACGATATACGGTTAATGTAAATCCATTTGAGCTTTTGTTTAAACGATGTAAACCATCAGAAGTACCAACCCATAGTGTTTTCGAGTCATCTTCAAATATAGTGTTCACATTGTTTTTGAAGATAAAGCTTGAATTGCTTTGTGCATTAATTAGCTCCCTGCTGAAAGTATCAGTATCTCTATCATATCTACAAAGACCATTTGAGGTACCGATCCACAATACTCCTTCGCTATCTTCTGTTATTGCAGTTATTCTATTCCCAATTATAGAGTGTTGATTTCCAAGTTCGTTATTGTAAATTTTAAATCTGGAGCCATCATACTTATAAAGTCCATTAACAGTTCCCAACCACATATATCCGCGAGAGTCTTGATAAATTGGATCAATGGAGTTGTGCATTAATCCTTCGCTATTTGTTACATGATCAAAATTTGAGCTGTTAATGTGTTTTTGTTGTTGTGCAAACAACCTATTAACCATGGTAAATAAACTTAAACCAATTATTATATTTAAGAATATTATTTTTTTATCAACCTGTAACATAGTTCATTTTTAAAACTATATTGGAAATAATACGATTCCTATACGATTTAAAGATACAATATTCATTGCAGGAATTCTATTTTCTCTTAACAAGCCTGATGCTTTTAACCTCAACATTTAAGCCTCTGTACCTTCTGTCCTTGCTGAGAAACTCTTTCATAGTAGGTGCAAAAATATACTCTCTTCCAGATTTTAAAGTCACAACTTGAGGACCTTTCACTAAATGAATAGCTCCTAAAACTATGGTGTTCCATTTGCCTTTAATTTTATTACCCTTTTCTCCTTTTAACTCCTCATTTCCATCAATACTTTGTGGTTTTTTAGAATGTAATTTTGAGCTCCCTATTAAGGTGAATTGTAACTGCTGATTATCTACTTCAATAATGAAATCTTTTTCTGCGTATTTATGCTTGTAGGTAATTTCAATCTCATACTTTCCTGTTTCTTCTAGCTCAATATCCCAGGTTCTATGGTTATCTTTAATGATAGACCTATAACTAACCATTCCGTATTTGCCATGTTTCGTAGCATCACTATGGGTTAACAATAATTCACCATTTACTGGTTTAATGACAGGATTGATGATTTCCAGTTCGCCCTTGTACTCGACAACAATAATAGATAAGTTTTTATTCACAGGTTCTGAGGCAACCTTTATATTTTGATTATTCCCCATTCTAGAGACCTCTAAAGGTTTTTCCAGTATATCATTTAAGTAATAGGCATTAAGAATTTCACTTTTTAGCCCTGGGATTTTAAGGTTTCCGTTCTCAGGCCAATTAAAAACATGTAGATAAAGCTTATTTTCTTCAGCTTTTACTGTGCTATAACCCCAATTCAATTTTCTGAAAGGATTAGCCTTAGTGTTATAAAATGCTTCATTATGTTGCGAAACCCATTCCCCAACACCATTTAAAACATCTCTTTCATAGGGAACAACAGTTCCGTCAGACATGGGGCCAATGTTGAGTAAATAATTACCTCCCATACAAACAATCTTTGAAAGTTTTCTAATTT
>CEVG01160638.1_pt1 | contig 11006 bp, 16 predicted proteins | sample 356511 | NCBI WGS metagenome assembly CEVG01 (sample SAMEA2623426, study PRJEB7988) | marine metagenome | biome: marine biome (ENVO:00000447); feature: surface water layer (ENVO:00002042); material: "saline water (ENVO:00002010), including plankton (ENVO:xxxxxxxx)" | depth 5 m | reverse complement strand
AAATGGCAGAGGAGAAAATTGCTGAGCGAATTGACGCAAACCTTCTGAACTGTAATATCAGAGACATTGCAGAACTTCCAGAAGTTTTGTTCAACTCTAAAGTTAATGAGATTGCTAGAAAAACTAGAGGTAAACTCATTATCAAGGAATATCCCACAGCATCTGCTCATGTGGGACACTTCAAAGCACTCTTATCAGATCTTGCACTGAAGAAAGATTTCAAACCTGATATTATTTTTGTAGATTATCTAAACATCTGTGCAAGTGTTAGGTATAAAGGTGCTGTTGTTAACTCTTATACCTATGTTAAAGCGATTGCTGAAGAACTTAGGGGATTGGCTTGCGAGTCTAATGTACCGATCGTCAGTGCTACTCAAACTACTCGTTCTGGTTATGGTTCTAGCGATCCTGACCTTACCGACACGTCTGAGTCTTTCGGACTCCCTGCTACTGCTGACCTTATGTTCGCTCTCATATCTACTGAGGAATTGGAACAACAAGGTAGAATAATGGTAAAGCAGTTGAAGAACAGATATAATGATCTGACATCATCCCGAAAATTTATGGTGGGTATTGACAGATCTAAGATGAGGTTGTATGATGTTGCTGATAGCACATCCGTTATGGATACAGAAGATGCAGGAGAACAACTCTCTCAGTTTGCTGAATCCCAAGCTAGAATGTCTAAATTTGCAGAATGGAACGTATAAAGTATTATGACTATTGATTTTGATAAGTACACTGATTTCGTGGATGCTGTCACATCCGATTCCAGTAAAGATTTTGTCTCTCTTGCTGATCGTCTGGGTGAACTTGACAGAGAGGGTGCCAATATTGAACGTCTTACCACTGCTGGTGTTGGGCTTGCTGCTGAGTCTGGTGAGTTTCTGGAGATTGTTAAAAAGATGGTATTTCAAGGTAAACCTTGGAACAGCGACAATAGAGAACACCTTATTATTGAGTTGGGTGATGTTATGTGGTACGTAGCACAAGCATGTATGGCATTGGAAGTGGACTTTGATGACGTTGTTAGGGGTAATGTTAAAAAACTAGAGAAGCGTTATCCTGGTGGTAGTTTCTCTGTTGAAAAATCAGAAGTACGTGCAGCGGGAGACCGATGACTGAAAAAGATCCTAGGAATGATGAGGATTATGATACTTGGGAATATGGAACTGAACCTATTCCCAAGGATAGAACTTGGAAGGATGTAACTAATTCTCCTGAGGACTGGGAAGATTTCTGGTACAACGAGGACTCTAAATAAAAGGAGTAATACCTTATCTAAATGTCATTAGTTGACTGGAGAAAACTAGGAAATTATAGACCAGATGGAGACTTGTACTTGATGAATGTCTTCCATGCTATAATGACTGGTACTCCAATAGAAATGGAAAAGGGATCAGCAGTAATTTTTGCTGATGTAAAAGGATTTGAAGATCTTACCGATGATATGGAGAGGGTTTTCAATGACGAGATGCTCTATGACGATCCATCAGATAAGAATAAGAAAGCATTCAAACAAAAATATTCTGGTAAGAAATGTCTTAGAGTTATCTACAGAAATAACCAGAGTGAGGAGAAACTAGGTCTAACAAAGATAAAGAAAACTGCTGCTTTTGGTGGTGGAGTTGGTGGATCTGGAGCAGGTTCAAAGGCAACGGAGATGTTTGAGAGTGCTGCCTGTTGGGTAACTGCTGTTAGGTTTACCATGGGCAATACTGATATAGCAAATGGTTGGAGTTGCAGTCACGCCATATTTGATACAGTAAAAGATCGTGTTCATACTACAGCATCTATGCCAGATGTCTGTAGTTTTTTGCAAAGAAATCCTAAATGGATGGACACATCAATTTCTACTGCTAATACCATATACAATGCATATAAAGGTGGCGACTATATCTTCTACAGGGGCAAAGGTATTGTAGATGGTATTGAAGAACATTTTAAGGGTGTTAATGGTATTGCAAAAAGAGATCCAGAAGATAATGGGTTCTCTAATATAAACAAATGGACACCTGCTGACATTTATTTGTGTGATAGAACATCAGAAGGAAATATTCTACGAAATATCAAGCAACAACAAGTGTTTGGAACTCTTAATCCACTTATGGAAAAGTATCTTGACAGTCATGAACTTGTTGGAATTTCATTGAAGTCATTAAAACCAGGTTCTTCTGGTACACTTAGACCATTTAATACTAGTGGAGTTGTAAAAGAGACAAAGACATTTAAACGTGCTGGTATGAAAGAAAATGCTGCCAGTCTACTAAGTTCAATGGATGTCTACCTCTTCGGTGGTTTTGAAATACAATTCCGTGCTACTGATACTGCTGGTAAAACATGGCAGGGAGAGATTATTGGAACAGAAGCAAAGCATGGAAAGTTAGGTGGTGGTGTTATGGATTACATCATCAAAAAAGTTTATGGTAAAGGTTTATTTGATGCTACTGGATACGCTGATACCAAAGCTATTGCAGCAGCATCTAAAACTGATGCTGGCAAAACAAAAATGGCAGAGAAGATCAGTGAAATAGCAAAGAAACATCATGTAGGTCCTGATGCAGATGATGTAACAGTGCCAATGTTGAAACAACAAAAATCTAAATGGTTGTTCTCTAAGTTTATTGGTATGACACTAGTAGACATGGCATACTCACAAACATCGCAGACGAAGAGAAACGAGTTGATGACTGCAATATATTTGTACGCATCCTCTCAATCAGATAATTCTGCTCCTTACATGAAGATATCCTGATGGCAAACGTAACCCAATTAAAACACTTAGAACACTTAGAAGATGAAATGCTCAACTATGGAGTTGAGGGTTGCAAAGCTGCTGTTGCTTTTTTACAGGAACTAAGGAAGATGCTCGGTTGTGATAACAGCACGGGTTTTATGCAAACAAAATGGGATGGAGCACCATCTGTTGTCTGTGGTAAAGATCCAGCAAACGGATTGTTCTTCGTGGGAACTAAAGCAGTCTTTAATAAAGATCCAAAACTGTGTTATTCACCAGATCAAATTGAAAATTGGTATGGTGATAGACCAGACCTTGCAACAAAATTAAAACTTGCACTAGAACACTTTAAGAAACTTGGTATTAACGGTGTTCTTCAGGGTGATTTGCTATTTACTTCAGGAGATCTAAAAACAGAGACTGTTCATGATGAAAGACTGTATACTTTTAGACCCAATACTATCACATATGGTATACCTGTGGATCATGAGATAGGAAAGAGAGCAAAGGCAGCAAAAATTGGTATAGTATTTCATACACATTACCGTGGATCAGACAGTAGAGATAATAATCAACCAGAATTACTAGCAAATATGTCTGCTAGAGCAGGAACAGGCGGTGTTAGATTCAATGCAGATACTAATGTATTCATTGTTGATAATGACACTCCAATGGATAAGGTTGGGTTGAATCATACAGAAGAAAGAACCTTTGATACCCATGTAGCATCTATTGAACAGAAGTGTAAGTCATGTGGTGATTTTCTTGACGAGTTAGTTACCAATACTGGCAGTACAGGAGATCAAAAATGGCATGTTGCTTCTTATTTGAAGCAGTTTTTCAATGCCGAAATCAAAGCGGCACGTAGTATCACTAATATTGACCGTGCATTTGAGGGTCTATATAACTTTTACTATGATAAGACGAAGGTGATGCTTGACAAGATCAAGACACCAGCAAACAAAGCTCAGAAAAGTAAGTTGGTTCATGATAGTCAAAACTATCTGATAGACAATAAGTATAAATTCAAATCTATGCTCCAACTATACAAGGAATTGCAAGAGATCAAGCAGTTTGTTATCAATAAACTAGATCACCTAGAGCAATTTAGAACTTATGTTCAGACTGAAAATGGATATAAGGTCACTGGTCCTGAGGGTTATGTTCTACATAAGGATGGAGACATGATTAAATTTGTAAATCGTCTTGAGTTTGCGTATAACAACTTCACTTTACAGAAGCAATGGCGTTAAAAGGTTCTAAATGCTATTTTACTTTTGGTAGATTTCAACCACCTACCTCTGGACACAAAGATAATTTTATTGGCGTCAAACGTGCCGCTGGTACTAATGATTATCGCATATACATTTCACAAACAGTGGATAATAAGGGTAAAAATCCCTTACCTCCAGAGAGAAAGTTATACTGGATGAATAAAATGTTCCCAGAACATAGGGGGAAAATACATAGCGGACCTAGAGACCCTGTAGCAATCATGCAAGACTTAATGATGGCAGGATATGATGAAGTCGTCTTTCTTGTGGGTTCTGATAGGGTCAATGCCATGCAGTTTTTACACAGATACAATGGTAATGATAAGGATTTTTCATTCCGTAGTCTAGAAATTGTATCTTCTGGTAGCAGAGATGCTGATGGAGATACATTTGCTATATCTGGAACTAAAATGAGGAGAGCAGCATTTGCTGGAGATTTTAAAACTTTCCGTTCTGGCATACCAACATTGAATGATAACGAATGTCGTGCTATGATGGTAGAAATAGCAGCAAAATTACCTGCCAATTTTAAATGAAGGATTTTAAAAAACTACGAGAGCAAGCACTACGACAGCACTACCGTAAAAAGGAAGTGTTTGTTGAGGGTGATTATGTTATGAGTGCTGTTACTGGACAGAAAGGTAAAATTCATAGAGCAGGTGTGAACTATGTTATTTGTGTAACTGAGGACGGGGAGATGTTCCGTTCATGGGTTAAGGATATAAGGGGTATAAATAGATCCTAGAAGACTGTCTATTATTGTAAGATGAAAAAGCAGAGAGCCGTAAATACTGTCACCGCAAATGATGAGTATTCACAAACTTTAATGAAAATGTATGAGAACTGGATGGGTGGCGATTGCTTCCAAGGTTCTAACATTGCAGAAGAAGAAATTCCTACGGGTCAAAAGCAAGGTGGTGGAGAAGCAGGAGAATTTAATTCTGCTATTGGTAAACTACCTGCTGTTGAGTATGATAAATCTACAGCAATTCCTACTGGTAAGGTCGTTAACAGCGACGATGGTAGTAAGAAAGATCCAAAAGAAAAAGCATCTGCTGGTGATCCCCCTGTTGCTCTCAAGGGTACTATGACAATTGGACAAGGTTCTCTATCTACTGGTAAGCGTCAATCTCATGGTGCTGCTATCAGAGATACAACCCTTGTTGCAACTGAGGAAAAGAAAGCAAAGAAAGATTACGATGGAGACGGTAAAGTTGAAAGCGGCAAAGCTGAATACTTTGGTTCTAGAGACAAAGCTATCAAGAAAGCAATGGGCAAAAAGGTGAAGGAAGAGTTTTCTTCTGAAGCTAAAATGGTCTGCAAGAAATGTGGTGGCAACCATCCTACTCAATCCTGCAAATCTACCAATGAAGAGATTGAATCCTATCTTTGGAGTGAAGCAGAAAGAATTATGACCGAACTTAGTGAATTGACAGAGACAACCTTCTTCGTTGAAAGTAAACCATGGGATGAGTTTACTGAAGACGAACGTGATGAACTAGAAGAAGGCAAGAAGAAAGGTTTGTGGGACAATATTCACGCAAAAAGAAAGCGTGGCGAAGCTCCTGCAAAGAAAGGTGACAAGGACTATCCTAAAACTCTAAAAGTAGAGAGTATGAAGCAGGCACGTAAGAACGTGGGTGCATCTACATGTTGGGATGGTTACAAAGCAAAAGGCACTAAGAAAAAAGGTGGTAAAGTAGTTCCTAATTGCGTCAAGGCAGGTGTTGAACCTAACCATGATGGCGAGGAACTTAAGGAGTATGGTCAGTGGAAGGAGAAAGCTCGTAAGACCTCTTCTAAAATCATGTCCTACTATAAAAAATAATTAAACATTGAACATTCTGAAATTCGCAAGCATTTGAAACTGCTTAAGCAGATCAAACGTGACTTAAAAAATGATCCTAAAGGTCTAGGTCTTAGGAAACGAGATAGAAAACGTGGAAACAAAAAATCTAAATGATGAAATTTATTATTAAAAAAGATGGCACTGTAGTTGATGCTTCTGGCAAGGAAGTATTCAAAACCAGTAATACTGTTGAATCACAACAGATTGCAAGAGAAGCTATTCACGAAACCATTGAAGAAAATGGTTTTGAAATTGATGAAGAGTGGGAAATGGACGACGATTCTATTGAGTTGACAGTAAAACATAAATAAGTTCATAGGATGCTATGAGTAATGAAAGATTTTAAACAATTTCAAGAATCTGCGTGGCAACGTAAAGAAGGGAAGAACAAGTCTGGTGGTTTGAACGAGAAAGGACGTAAGTCTTATGAACGTGAGAATCCTGGCAGCGACCTAAAACGTCCACAACCAGAGGGAGGACCTAGAAAAAGATCTTTCTGTGCTCGTATGTCTGGTGTAAAAGGACCGATGAAAGATGAGAAGGGTAGACCTACTCGTAAGGCATTGGCACTAAGAAAATGGAAGTGTTAATATGAAAAATCTAAAACAATTCCAAGAGGACGCCGAAGGTTACTCTAAAAAAATTAAAGCAAAGAAGGAACTTAAATTAAAATCAGGCACAACATTAAAAATAATGCCTATAGTTCCTAGCACACCAGACAAAGCATTGGGTGTCAAAGAAGAGGCACCACCAGGAAAAAAGTATGAGCGTATGATCAAACATATTAAAAGATCATACGCTAAAGATGGTAAATTAACGAAGGATGAGAAGTCCATTGCTTATGCTACTGCATGGAAGCATAAGAACAAGGATAAATAAAATTACACACTGTGGATTAACATTATGTTATCATTTTTACTACCATTAGCATCTAAAATTATTACAGATGCAGTTGCTAAGATTCCCGAAAACGAGGAACTTGGTGAAAAACTAATTGACATTTGTTTAGTTATTCTTGGCAAAGCAGTCAAGTTAACCAAAACAGATATGGATGACAAACTTCTAGAGACAGTAACAGCTGCCATCAAGACTAGAGAGTGAGTCAATACGAAGGGGGACGCAAGTCCCCTTTCTTTATAAATAAAGAGTAGAAATAACGGAGCATATCAATGTCACTTTATGGAGCCGATGACAGTAATGCCAATAAAACCAAAGCTGGTATTGGTGTTGCTGCGAGTTCACAAACAAAAACTATCGTCTTCATTGACGACACAGAAGCACAACTTGCCCAGAACAAGAATAGGGGTTTGAATGCTCCTGGCTGGTGGTCATACTTTACTTATGATGACCATAATGGTAATACTCGCCATAAGGCAGAGCAACTAGTTACTATTGCCAACCCAGAAGCTAACGCTAACGAAACTCAAGCAGATGATACTATCGCATCTGATTCAGCAGGAGCAATTACAATTACAGCACAACCTTCTAATGCATCTGTTGCTGCAACAAATACAGCACAATTTGCTGTTACTGCTACCAGAACTGGTGGTGGAACTATCACTTATCAGTGGCAGGTTAGCACAGATGGAGAAAACTTTGCTGATGTTACCACTGGTGCAAATGGTACTACTGCAACATATACTACAGCAGCAACAGCAGCTGGAGATAATGGTAACAAGTATAGATGCAAAATCAATACAACAAATGGTGCTCCAGAAGCAGTATCTAATGTTGCAACCCTAACCGTAACTTAATATGTAAATGAAGTTTGATGAATTGACCCAAGAAAATTGGACGATCTTTGCTATTAAAAATTATAATAATCCTCAGTCAGTTACATACGCTGACTTTGAGGAAGATATAAAAAAATTCAAATACATTAAAAGGCTCTTCCGTAGATTTGAAACTACGGGAGAGCTTAAAAAACATCTGATATTAAACCATATCATATTATTGTATAATGTATTTGGAGATGCAGCGACACCATTACTCTTCTATAAAATAGAGAAGAACTACTGGCCAGTCATGAAAGCATTTTTATTATTTCTAGATAGACTTCCTCTATCGCTAAATAATGATGTAAATAACGAGTGTTTAAAGGAGTTGAATTTGATATGAAAGCTGGAGATGGTTCTGGATTAGCATTACCGCCAGCGTTCGTACTGGTCAATCCCAGACAACACAGACGTTATAAAAAAGGCAACCAAGATCAAGTTGATGGTCGTACAAAAGGTGCCAAAAATCTTATGTCTCGTATAAACAAAAGGAAAATGAAGGAACAAGTAGAAGAAACTCAAATTTCTGAAGCAGCTCCATCTAATACTGAGAGGGCACAAAAGCAGATCGGTCAGATGAAGAAGTTGAAGCGTCAGAAGCAACTTCAAACCAGAAAAGACACTGCTAAGAAGTCTATGATGGATAAAACCAAAGAGATGGATGTCTTAATGAAGGCACGTCTTGCTGACTTCAAAAAGAAAGCGTCTACTCAGACCAAAAAACTACAAAAACTAAACAACTCTACAGAATTTGAAGGTGAAAAAATTATGGAAAATCAAGATGTGATTCAAGTTGCATTAGATGTAGCAACACAAGAACTTAATCCAAGTGGCGAGACACACTTTGCTAAGATTCAGTTCGGTGATGGTTCTACACAGAATTTAGATAACTTCTCTGCTAAGAGAATTGCTGCTGCCTATGCTGGTCTAGAAAATGATGAGCATAAGCAACAGTTCCAGTACATGCTTAATAAGGACGCTTCCTCTTTCCAATCAGCACTAGATTTTGCTATTCGTAACGTCTGATGGATGATAATCAAGGGATCAATGCTGCTATTATTGAGAGACTTGAGAAAGTAGTTGAGTCCCTTCAAGACAACTCCATACAAATGGGGAAGTTACTTGCTGTTCATAATGAAAAATTAGATAAGCAAGATAGAATAGATGGAGTTCTCTTTGAAAAGATTGAATCAGTTCATAGAGAAGTAAATCGTCAAGCAGATGCAATTAAGTCAGGTTGTGAAAGAGACATACGCAAAATTGACGAACGTCTTCGCCTCATGGAGAAGAAAATGTGGTCTATATTTGGTGCTCTTGCTGTTATATCTTTCCTCGTTAGCGTACCAGGTCAAGCAATACTGCGGACGTTTGCATCAAAAGACCAGAGTAACTTGACAAATCCCCCAACACCCGTTAAGATATATTCATCACATGTATCTTGATGGGTTTTGTCGTACCTTGACGTAAAGTATATACAACTAGTCTCACCTCGTCTGACCCTCTTCAAGAAGAAGAAGGCAGACCTTTTTAATTTTAGGTGTCCTTATTGTGGTGATTCACAAAAGAGGAAGAATAAAGCACGTGGTTATTTGTTCAAGATCAAGAATGATTTTGTATACAAATGCCACAATTGTGGTGTTGGGAGAACATTGTCTAACTTTTTAAAAGATCAAGACAATTTTCTTTATGACCAATATGTCATGGAGAAATTTAAAGAAGGTACTAGTGGCAAGGGCACTACTACACCCAAACCAAAATTTAATTTTAAAACACCAAATTTTCATAGGGGTGATATCAATTTAGAGAAGATTTCTGAGCTAAATACCTCACACCCAGCACGAGAATATCTTGAAAAACGTGGTATCAAAGACTTAGAATATTTCTACTATTGTCCCAAGTTCAAAGCTTGGACTAATGAGCAGAAAAAAACCTTTGATAACTTACGACAAGATAGTGATCGTATCATAATCCCGTTCAGGGATAAAGATGGTAAACTCTTCGGATATCAAGGCAGATCGTTAGCCCCTTCGGCAAAGATGCGATACATTACGATAATGCTTGATGAAGACTCACCCAAAATCTTTGGACAGGACAGAGTAGATGCTGAAGAACCAATTTATATTGTTGAAGGACCGTTTGACTCCACGTTTATCAAGAACTCAGTTGCTATGGCTGGGTCCGACTTTGATTGTCGGACGCTTGGTTGGAGCAATTATATTTACGTTTATGATAACGAACCACGCAATAGAGAAATCTGCAACAGAATCTCAAACTCAATTGACAGAGGAGATAAAGTTGTAATCTGGCCTAATAATATACAGCAAAAGGACATAAACGACATGTACCTAGCTGGACATGATGTGCAAAAATTGGTAGAATGTAATGTATACCATAAATTAGAAGCAAACCTTAGATTTAATAACTGGAAAAGAATATGAGCAACGGAAACGGCATTAAAGTTCGCAAGAGAGACGGCACTGTAGAACCTCTCAACCTTGATAAAGTACATAAGATGGTTGAAGAGGCATGTGAAGGATTAGGAAGCGGCGTAAGTGCTTCTCAGGTTGAAATGAATTCTGGACTCCAGTTCCATGATGGTATTGAGACCAAAGATATTCAAGAAATTCTAATTAGATCTGCTAGTGATCTAATTGATCTTGATCATTACAATTACCAATTCGTAGCAGCACGGTTGTTACTATATGCTGTGAGAAAACAGGTGTTAGGATCCAAATGGTTGACAGATGGACACCCACATGTCCTAGAGCACATCTCTGAATGTGTAGGATATGGTGTGTATGATGGCGGCATCATTGATAAATACACAGACGAGGAGTGGGATAAGATTGATTCATGGATTGACCATGATCGTGACTATCTGTTTACCTATGCAGGGTTGCGTCAGGTTACTGACAAATATCTTGTACAAGATAGGAGTTCTGGTGAGGTGTATGAGACACCCCAGTACATGTACATGATGATCGCTGTTACCCTATTCCAAGAGTACACAGAAAATAGATTGGATTATGTCAAACGATACTACGACGCAATCTCAAAGCACAGAATCAACATCCCAACCCCCATCATGGCGGGAGTTAGGACGCCTTTACGCCAGTTTGCCTCCTGCGTTCTTGTTGACGTTGATGACACAATTGACAGCATCTTCAGCAGCGATATGGCTATTGGTTATTATGTTGCTCAACGTGCTGGAATCGGCATCAATGCAGGTAGAATCCGTGGAATCAACAGTAAGATCAGGGGTGGAGAAGTACAACACACAGGCGTTGTCCCATTTCTCAAAAAGTTTGAAAGCACTGTCCGCTGCTGCACTCAAAATGGCATCAGAGGTGGATCAGCAACTGTCCACTTCC
>CEVG01147595.1_pt1 | contig 11016 bp, 3 predicted proteins | sample 356511 | NCBI WGS metagenome assembly CEVG01 (sample SAMEA2623426, study PRJEB7988) | marine metagenome | biome: marine biome (ENVO:00000447); feature: surface water layer (ENVO:00002042); material: "saline water (ENVO:00002010), including plankton (ENVO:xxxxxxxx)" | depth 5 m | reverse complement strand
ATTCTAGCAAATGTACCAACCTTAAAGTCACCTAGTTCGTCAGTACCAGAAACGTATGTTCTACCATAATCCTCAGATACCTGTTCGTTTGCTTCAATCTTAGTACCACCGTTCTCAGGTAGAGCAAGGTAAGTAGTACCAGAACCAGCATATTCCCAAGTGTGAGAAGAAGAGTTAACAATGGATGGTCTGTGTAACTTAAGATTTTCTCCAACCAGAGATGCTAGAGAAACTACTTGATCAGTAGCAATGCTCTTAAATGATGCAGGACCTCCAGCACCAGATTCTAATGTTAATTGAGCGGAGAAAGGAGGACCAACTGTAACACCCTCTACAGCATCAACAAAGTATTCAATCTCTGGATCAGTATTTACAAATCCATCAATCTTAACAACATAGTGCTCTAGTGGTTCTCTACCGAGACCACTTACAGAGAAGATAGTTCTACCAGTAGGAGTAGAAGAAACGTTAGAGATAGTTGCTTGGTCAAAGTCATAACATTCTCTTCTAAATCCTCTTGCTCTTAGAGAGTAGATACCAAAGTTAGATGCAGAGTTAGTAACAGAAGCGTAACCACCAGACTCAGCAAGAATACCATCTGCAGTAAAGATACAGAAAACAGAAACCAACTGCACATAACCATCTTCAATAATCTTGTAACCAACACCACCTTCAGAAACAATCGTGAAGGCAGATGCAACCATTGACTTACCCTGATTAGGGAACTTAGCAGTTCCATCTAGGTTCAAACCAGGAAATGGGCAGTTAGGTTGTTTAACTTTAGAACCATCAACTAGAGCACCACCACCACCTAATTTGGAGATGATAGAAGCGTTCTGTGTATATGGAGATGCTTCAATGATTGGGAAGTCATCATAAGTTGATTTTACAGTTACTTTATTACCATTAAAGTCAGTAATAACGCTATCTGCATAATTGTATAGACCTGCTGTATCTAATAATGTTCCAGTTGTCTTGGTAGTAGCACCAGGTGCAACAACACTACCTAGGATATCATCAAGAACACCAAATAGAGTTGTGATAGTAGCTTCTACTTGAGCACATAGAGGGTTTCCAAGAGGATCTGCTAAGATGCTAGGATCTGTAAATCTTGGAATTGGTGTGAATGAAGCTGTAGTTGGGTTACCAGAAGAATCATTCCAGTTACGCATTGCCTCAATACAGAGGTCTCTTGCTGCAGTAAATGCATATCTAGTTGCTGGAAGTTCACTTGCAGGAACACCTGTCAATTCTGTTCCTGTGAAATATAGTTCAGCGTAAGTAACAACAGCATCGTTTCCACCAAGAACTAAATTCTTCAGTAATGCAGAGATTACAAGATTGATATCTCTACGGCATTTACGCTCATCAACGTTATTAAGATTGAGAGATGGGAACTGATTGATTGCATCGTTGTATGCTTCATCTACAATATGATCTCTGTTTCTAGCAATTAGATATGCAGCATCTAGATATGTTCCAGAAGCATTATTTGCTAGGACATCTACGAACAGATATGCTAGAGTATCAATAGCAGACTTAACGTTGTTACATGCTCCACCTGCATTTAGATCATCAATAATAGTTGGGTCAAAGTATCTTGGAAGACTAGAATATACAGGAGTATAAACAGGATCAGTTACAAGACCATTTCCAGTACGCCACTTACGCATTGCAAAGATAGCTAGTTCTCTAGCATACTCAATGGCACGTACAGTTTGAATGATTTCAAAGTCAATAGTAGTATCAATGAAAGTATTGGTGGCGTCAATATACTTCTTAGCACCATCAATAATATTATTGTTACTACCAAATTCTAAATCTTGAATCAGAGCATCAAGGAAATATCTAATATCTCTCTTACATTTCTCATCGCTAATAGGAATACTGAAACTAGGATATGTTTTCTGTGTTGTTACACCATCAATAACACACTCAACTACAACACCTTCAAGTTCAATAATACTATCTTCTGCAATGCCAGGAATTGATGTGTTGACAGTAACAACTGCATTACCAGTAATAGCATGATCATATTGGAAATCAGTTACATTGTAAGTGACTCCACCAAATTTAACAGTACCACCACTAACATATGTGTGTGCAAATCTAGATGCACCTAAGAAAATCTTAAAGCTATCGCCACCAGTAGATAGACTGTTAGAAGCACTTCTAACAAATGTATGAGCAACTTGAGGTCTGAACTTAACAGCGTCTGCTGTAGACGCTTCAAAGTAGTGCTGTGACTGTGGTTCGTGCTTGATAGCATTTGCTGTAGCACCTGTAAATGTATGTGTAGTAGTGTTAGAAGAAACACCTACGTTAATAGTAATTGTGCCGTCTTGATGATCAATAGCATTACTAGAAGTGCCACCAACGTATGTGTGGGAACCAGTATAAGATGATTGACCAACATTAACATCAAAAGTATTTTGAGTTACATTAGAAATTTCCAACCATCTGTTTGATGCAGGATCAAAACCAGCACGAGGATAGGTCTTAGTAACTGTGTTTCCATCTAGAACACATGTATAAGATAGAGCTCCGTCAGCAATCTTAATGTAATCACCATCTGAGAATCCATGATTTGCAACTTGGAGGGTTATGTTACCTGTTGCTGCATCGTAAGGAGCATCAGTAACATCATGTTGAGTTGATCCAACCGCAGTAATAGCAATAGATTTCTTATCTGCATATGGATCAATACCAGGACGAGGATAAGTTTTAGGAGATGAAGGATCTTGTAAACAAGTAAATGTTAGTGAATTATTTTCAATAGTAATGTTACGACCAACACCTAAACCATGCTGTCCAATGGTAAGAACCATTTCTCCAGTGCTAGGAGTATAAACAGCATTTGTTGGTTGGAAATATTTGTTAGAAGCAGATGCACCAATATTTACAGTAATACCAGTTGCTGTCTTACTTGTAATTTTAACAGATCTGTTAGATGCAGGATCAATTCCTGGACGAGGATAAGTCTTAGCTGTGTCACGGTTATCCATGTCACATGTAAATGACAAGGAATTGTTATCAATAATAACACTTCCGCCAACTGGTAGAGAATGAGTTCCAATTTCAAGAACTAAATCTCCAGTAGCAGGATCGTATGATGTTCCTGATTGTGGAGTAAAATCTTGATCTGCAGGTGAAGCACCAACATTAACAGTAAATGTATCGTTAGTTTTTGATAAGATTGGAAGTGCTCTTCCAGATCCTGGATCAGTTGGTCTTGGATAACTATGCTCTGTGGCATTATTATCCATTGCACAAGTAAATGTGAGACTATTGTCTGCAATAGAAATACCAGTTCCAACATCAAATCCATGTGCAGTACTAGTAAATACTAAGTCTCCAGTTGCAGCATCATAAGTAACATCTGATGGTGTTAAAGTTTGTGATGTTGAACCACCAATCTCATATACTGAATAAAAGTCTTTACTAAATTCGTCATTGATTCTTCCTACAACTTCATCAGCAATAAACTCTCTATTGTTCCTAATCTGAAGCGAAGCATCTTGGAATCTTCTAGCAACAGGAGTTGCTTCTTGGAACTTAAATGGTGAGTTAAGTAGAGATAAAGTTACAGACTTAGAGAAAGATTGAACCTGTGCAAATTGACCAGGATCATAATTGTTGTTAGTTAATGAAGGTAACTTCTTAGGAATAACAAAACGTCTGGATCTACCATCAGGATCTTCAATGACTTTATAAATTCTTTGCTTACCATTCAACATGGATAAGTCTGGAGCTGATGTAGAAAGATTTTGGATTAAAATCTCTTCACCTTCTTTGAAGTCGTGGATGTTATCCGATTCAACCAGTGGGTTTGTATAGAAAATAATACCACCAAGATCTTCAGGTGTACCGTAATCACCAAAACCGCCAGTTGCAATACTAGGATCTCCCTGTAGAGAGAAGTCAATTCTACTGATTGGTAGTGGAGGATCTGTTAGGTTAGGTCTGTTCTCAAACACAACCTCACCTTCAGGTCTAATTGAAATAATGTCGGTTGTAACCAGAGAATATGTGTCTCTAATGTATGTAAATTCTAGAGTTCCTGTTCCGTTATTAGCAGCACCAGTATCATGAGTTGGGTTTGTTTCTCCAGAGGTACCAGCAACTGTTACGTTGTATACATGATCCTCTGTCCAAACAAGTTGACCAACAGTATATGCTGTTAATGGTTGGAATCTTTGACTATTTGCACCACCATATACTAATGTTTCACCAGCGTTTACAGAACCAGATGTTTGTACAAAATCAAATGAACCATTAACAAATGCACTATTTCCAGTAACATCATCAAATTGAACATTTCTAGATGTAACAATACCACCAGCGTTAACACCTCTTAGTTCAATACCAGCTACTAGATTGTTGAGACCTCCATTAGACTGGAATGTTGTTCTGAAAACTGACTCACCAAAGATTTGATGACCAACAGGGAATTGGGTTCCAGCATCTCCATTTTGAAGGAAATCATAAGTAATTCTTTGCTTATCGTCAAAGACCATAGCAAAGTCCCAAGTAAAGGTGTCAGCACCTTCTTGGTCTCTATAAGTAACACCAATAACGTAGTTCTTATCACCAAACTTAAAGATATGCTTTCTTGGGTTGGCAGGACGAATGATAACCAAACGTAGGTTGTCACCAACAATAGAAGCATCAGGTGGGAGAGACATTGGGTTGTCTTCCGTGTAGTCACCACCTGCAATAATAATAGATTCTTTTACGCCAGGTGTTTCCCATGCCAACTGACATGCTTTCTTAATTGTTCTAACTGGATTAACTGGAGAACGACCATCGTTATTGTCGTCACCAATCAATTGGGAAACGTAAATACGACCACCAACGTCATTCGTTGCTAGGTTAAGAACGTATTCAGTAGTTGCAATCTTGTCAGACTTATCACCCAATAGTGGAGTAATAGATCTTGGATATATTCCAGTTTCTCCACTTGTGTTATAGAAAACTTCGTTTGGATCAGATACGCGGAAACCAATGTGTTTAAACTGAACACCAGGAACAGGATTATCTAATGGATTACCATTAATTTCAATTCCATCAGTATGAAGAGGTGGATCTAATGGATTTGATGATGTAGTACCAACGTTTAATGATTGGTATACATTAGGACCACGGAAAACAAAAGTATTTTGCTGTAATAATCTATCTGGTGCCCAAGGGGTACCAGTGTTATTCATGAAAGTTTTTAAGTTTGGTGCTCTCTGAGCTGCGTCAGGAGTAACCAAATTATCAATATCTAGGTTTAGAATTCTCGCAGTATCAGAAATGATAGATGTAGAAGTTCTGATAGCACCGTTAATATCAAGTTCAAAGTCTACTGTATCGAGAAACGCTGTCGCAGTAGCACCTACACCATTACCACCACTAATTGTAATTGTAGGAGCAGTAGTATAACCAGCACCTGGATTATCAATAAGGATACCAGCAACTCTACCTTCTGGAGAAATAGAAGCAGAAGCAGCTGCTTGGACTGGATTGTCACCTAAAGGAGCACTAACTGTAACCGTAGGTTGAGTGGTGTAACCAGAACCTGGATTATCTACTGTGATAGTGTCAATTCTGTTTCCAGTTCTATTGATACCAACACGAGGTACTTTCGTTGTTGGTTCAATTAGGGCACGCAAGACCTCTTTTTCATCAGTTCCAGTACCCGATCTCAACGAGATCTCGTTATCTCCAATAATTTGGGGAGCACTAGCCCTAATTTGCTCTTTGTCAGAATTAAACTTAAAGCTCATTTTCTATCAGCCTGCAGACTTAAAATATTTCTCTTTTCTATTTAGTACTAAGTCCAGTCAATGCTTACCACTTTCACATAAGCAACCCATTTAATTGTACGAGTTGTTCCTGCACGAGAGGTATTATAACTAAAAGTATTTGCGGAACCAGCAATAAAAGGATTGATAGTCCAAGTTTGACCTGATGGAATAGCATCCTTAATTATAGTTGTCATTGTGGACAGTTCAGATACTACCCCATCGTTAGCTACTTTAAGAACAGTATCCAATTTTGTACAGATATTTCCAGATGCATTATCATTAACTCCAACAATAAAAGTCTCTACAAAATTAATTGAATTACTTGGTACAATAATTGTGGAGTTAACATCGTCTGTAGAAAGAACAGATGTATTAATACCTCTCAAAATATAATGAGTGGTAGAACTATCACTATAGAAAGAATTTTTTACTTCTAATGAATTTACATTGGTAACATCTTTTTTCTCATTGATTAAAACTGTTTTATCAACTGAGAATCCTCCAACGGAATCATATTTTTTTAAAATTTCTGGCATTTTTACCTCTTAGTAATTTGAGAGACTACGGTGAATTCAACATCATCACCACTAGTTAGGCTAGTATCTAGTGTAAATGTAACTCTAACGTTTCCAGCATCATTCAAATCAAACACTGTGCTGAATTGATTTACTCCTGTTGAAATATTACCAATTTCAGAGAAGAAAACATCAGTTCCTTTATCAGTAACAGAATATTCAACAATTTCTTTATCACCAGTAGAGGTATTGTGTCCTGTAATGATCACTTTTGCTGATGCTTCAACAGAAGGATCATAGATAACTGCATCTCCTTCGTTAAGTGTTCCTCTTTCTAGAGTTACTTTCTTAGTTACAATTTTAAAATCAGCAATTTCAAGTTCTTTAAGTTCACTATCAAATAACTTAATACCATTGTAAGTTCCTGTTCCAAAACCTAGGTTGTAGAAAACGTCACCAGTATCAGTTAATCTAAGTAATGGGTCAGTTGTAAGACCAGAAGACAAACCAAGATCAAAAAACTCTCTGGTAGAGAACAAGAATGTTTTATCACTATTTGTATTGTCTAGTGTAGTTGCTAGATCAGAAAATGTAATTGTGGCAGCATTAATATTAAATGTATCTGATGTTTCCGAATTAAGAGTATCTACACTGTAGAAATCAAGTCCAGAACCTGTTAATTGAAGCGTATTACTATTTTGATTATAGAAGAATAAAATATCTTCATCAGCGCCAGGAGCTGACTCTGCCTGAATGAAAGTATCCTGATCAATATCTTTAACACCACCTAGACCACCCCACTGTGCTCCATTGTATCCTTCAAACTGATTATCGTCAGTGTTATATCTTACAGATCCTTGTGCTGCATTTCCTTTTTGGTTATTGTTTCCAACAGGAAGAACTAAAGAAGAACTAGCATTAATAACTGCTTTCTGTCCAGGATTTGGTTGAAGCACTAAATCATTAGTATCTGTTGAAATTGTATTTCCAGATATACGAATTTCATTGTTGATAACTAAATCTGTAAATCCTAATGGATCAATATTAACCTCTGAAATTTCTTCAAATGTAAGAGAAGAAACTGCAGTAACAGAGAAAGTAAGTTCTAAGTCACCATTTGTAGTTGCTCCAGAATTATGAATAGGAGGATTTCCACTAGAAGCAGTTAAGTTGATAGCTCCTGGTGCAGTGTTTGTAACCGCTGTTACTTCATAGATATTATTTCTATACTTAAGATAATCTCCTACTACTGCTGGACTATTTGCTGTCCAGTTACTATAAGCTGGTGCTGCAACATTAGGAGATCTTACTTTCTTAACATTAACAAATTCTTGATATTCAGTAGTAAATCTAACCGTATTTACAGCGTCATTATAGAACCATAATGTATTATCATTTGCACCCACAGTCTCCTCTGCGAGAATGTAGGTATTGCCATCCTGATCCCTTACTCCACCAAGTGAAGACCAAGAAGTAGTAGAAGCACTATATCCTTCATATGATTGACTATCTGTATTGAAACGAATTGCTCCATCTTCTGTTACGCCAGGTCTTTGAGCATCAGTTCCAACAGGAATAACAAGAGATGTGGATGAGTTAACCTTGACTGATTGACCTAATGATGGAGTAAAGGTAATATTAGAACCAGCAGCAGATGAAACTACATTATCAGTAATGAAAAGTTTGTCATTGATATTTACAGAGTTTAATGTCTTAAGAACTCCTGTAACTTCAAGGTTTCCATTAGCATTATCAAAACTTCCTTTTCCTGAAAAATCTATGCCTCCTGAAAGATTAATTTGAGATGCAGTAATATCTAAAGTTCCACTATTATTGGTTATCTCATTTAAACTAATAGTATTTCCACTAATATTTCCAGAGGTCAGACTAGAGATATTACCACTTGAGGAACTTAAGGTAGAACTGGTAAGTCCTGCAGCAGTTAACATCCCAGTCAAAATGTTATTACTAATGATATCTACTTCATTAGTAGCCAAAACTTCAAGACTAAATCCAGAACCAAATGTTCTTGGGTTGTTTAAATCAACAGTAATTAATGCTTCTTCACCATTTTTTCCACCAACGTCTGATGCCTCTGGGGAGTAGTAATAGAGATTTGGAGTATTATCATCTATTAAAATTGTTAGTTCATTGATTGTTCTAGTAACATTTCTGATAAACTCAAATCCTTTGAATTCTAATTGTACAGGACCAGAAGTTAGAGCAACATTACTTAATGTGATCGTTGTTCCATTGATAGATTCAACTACGGTATTTGGTAGTAACGCACCTGTTCCACTCAATACAGTTACTTCCATTCCAACAACAATGCCAGCAGCAGAGTTGACTGAAATATCTTTAGATACGTTTGATAATGTTGTTGATACAGGTGTAACAAGACTTGGAGCATGAATACCATCAGGATATGAACTAAGTGCAAATCCGATGCTTGTTAGAGATGAATCTTGAATATTAAAGACATATGTGTTTCCAGAATAAAATGTAAGATCTGGAAGTAATAATGGATTTCCAGTATCACCCAAAGAAAGGAAGTAGTAATCTTGAGGATTGGTACATGTATCTACAGTTCCTATTGCAGTATTAGTACTATCTTCTAAGTCATCTCCATTCTGAAGAACACCACCTAAAGCATTAAGGAAAGCTCTTGTTATATTGCCACCAGCAGATTCAATTTTAAAAACTTCATATTGAACTGGAGTACCACCTCCCTCACCACCAGTTGCTGTCTGTATAACATCTCCTACTGCAAAAGCAGATGTAGAAACGTTTCCAGTAAAAGTTATTTCAATAACTGATGCAGAAGTAACTACGTATTCAATTGGAGAAACTAAATTTTCAGCATCTACAGAAAGTAAATTTCCTACTTCATATCCAGTACCACCTTGAGTAATAGTAACATTGTTTACTGTTCCAACTGCTCCAACTGTATAAGCAAAAGGAGTAGTGCCTGAACCAAATACTTGTCCAAAGGTTAGTGTAGCTGTACCAGCACCTGTTGGAGCATTATTTAATTGAACAGTGTTTCCTGATATAGAATTGATGACTGTTCCAGCAGCTAGAGATCCATTTCCTCCAGTCTTAGTAACAGGCATTCCTGGATATAAGACAGAAACATCAGCTACAACAAACTCTGTTAAATTACCAGCACTAGTAAATCCAAGTGTCGCTGCTCCACTAGTAAGTGGAAATTGATCTAAAGTAATTTGAGTAGCACTGTCAACTGATTGAATTGTTGTACCACCAACTAAAGTTCCAGTATCTCCCTCTCCACCAAAGGCAGTCATACCTGCAACAAGACCAGTGGTATCTGCTACAGTAATTTGATAAGAGGTAGTGTTTAATGTTGTTGCAAAACCAGTGATTTGTGCTTTTAAATCAGCAGAGACTCCTGTTACATCTCCTGGCAGAGAAAGTACGTTACCAGAAGTGTAACCTGTACCATATAATAAAATCTGGAAGTTACTGACTATGCCTGGATTTCCATCAATTCTATATTGAAATCCACTTCCAGTTCCAGCACCATCAAAGTTTGGATTTACTGATAAAATATCTCCATTCAGATATCCAGAACCTTGACTAACAATAACAATGTCTAGAACCTCTCCAGATGTGCCTGTAATAATGTCTGCCTCAGCACCAGATCCATTACCACCAGTAAGAGGTACAGCATTTGTAGTAGTACTAGCAGCGTAGTTAGAACCAGCATTTACAACTGTTCCAGCAATTCCATCTACATCAAATGAGACTTCTACACCACTACCAGTACCACCATTTAATTTTATACCACCAGAACCTTGTCCGTAATTACCAGGAGTGTATCCTGCTCCAAAATTAGTAACAGATCCACCATAAGGAGTTACAACAATAGTTGCTTCACCAGCAACACCAGAACCTCCAGTTAGAGGAATATTATTATATGTTCCACCTTCATATAATGAACCAGCATTTAAGATGGTTACACCATTTGTAGTTAATTGTTCTTGAGTTAAGTTTAAATCTTGGATACAAGTGACTGCAGTATCACTAAGTTCCAGAACACGTTTTGTAGTTGAAACAAATCCTAGAGTCTTTGTATCTGCTTTGTATAAACCTAGAGTTGCATCTGTATCAAATGCTAATGATGGTGCTATGACTGTTCCATCACCTAGTTTCAAATTACCTGTAGATAGATCAGATCCACCTCCAGTTACATCAAATAATCTTGCACCAATTTGATTAATTTTCTGCCTTTGAAGTTCAAAGGTATCGGTACGTGCGACATTAATTGCTGGCATTTTTTACTAACTCTCGAAGTAGTGATTTAATTTCAGAGATTTCATTCTTCAACATATTTATGTCGTCCAACGCGGAACCTAACTGTTTTGACTTACGTCTTGCAGCTATTGCAGAATCGTTCAAATTAATGATAGCACCAGTGTTTTGGTCTCTTACAAGACCATCATGCCCTTTAACTTTAATATAGTCCATACGCGGAAATTAGAATGCTGCAACCGCACGAATGTCTTGAATCTTAGGAACGAATGCAGGATCGACACCAAGCATCACAATTTTGATAGCAAATGATGAATATTCGTCAATATCAGATACACTATATTTTAAATCTTGATATGAAGATTGTTTCTCAACAACACTTGAAATTGTATTTTCTGTGGTTGCTAATTCTAAAGTATCTGGTTGTCCATTACCATTGA
>CEVG01080012.1_pt1 | contig 11045 bp, 7 predicted proteins | sample 356511 | NCBI WGS metagenome assembly CEVG01 (sample SAMEA2623426, study PRJEB7988) | marine metagenome | biome: marine biome (ENVO:00000447); feature: surface water layer (ENVO:00002042); material: "saline water (ENVO:00002010), including plankton (ENVO:xxxxxxxx)" | depth 5 m | reverse complement strand
ATGGAAATCTTTCTTTTGAAACCAGTTACTCCTGTATTGTTCAGATCCCGCTTAAGGAAGTAGTTAGTTTATCCTCATCTGCAAATATTTCCGTTCGGGATGAGGAGAACAACACGATCTTTGGGCAGTCTATTCCCCAACCTAAAAACCGATTAAATCTTCGCAATGATTCCAGGTCATCAAATATCGCTTTTTCTAATGTTCAGCACATTTGGACCGAGGACTCTGTTGATCCATGGGTTATGCAAGCAGAAGAAAAAAAACTCGAGCTTTTGATGAAGTGGAAAAGTTCGATTGGATTTGATTTAGTAGGATCTTCTGGAAACTCTGATTCATTGGGAATAGGTCTGCGCTTAGATAGTACCTATTCTAATAAGTTCAATGAGCTAGATCTTTTTCTTTCCTACAATACCCAAACAACTAACGGTAACACAGAGACGGATGAGACCAAAGGAGGAGTTGCCTATGACTCCCTTTTTGAAGAACGACTTGCTTGGTATGTAAGAACCGACATGGAACACGACCCAATCGAACAAATTAATTTACGGTCTACGGGTGCACTGGGACTAAAATACGATCTTTCTGAAAATGAAACATACCAAGTTTCAACCCGTTTAGGTACTGCAGTAAGGTATGAAGATTCAACCGCACTAAGAACTGAAGAAAAAATTGATCCAGCTCTCGACTTTGGTTTGGAATACACGCATCTCTTAATCGAGAGTCTTCTGCTCGAGAGTGAGTTAACTCTATTGCCGAAAATAGAAGATTTTTCGGATTATTTATTCAACCACGACACAGCTATTATTTTTCCCATTCTTGAGGATAATTCATGGTACATAAGATCGGGTCTATCTGGGACCTTTGACTCCATCCCCAAGGATGATACCGAAAAAATGGACATGAAATATTATTTCCGTGTGGTCTATGACTTCGAATAACTCGTTCCACTAGAAAGATTTTACAAATTCAGAAAAAGAAACAAAAATATCTGATAAATCCATAGAAAAGCCCACGATTTGAGTGGAAATAAAAAAGAAAAAAAGACCAAGTACTAAATAAATCCAAAGCCTTGATAATTGTATTTTCATTCTTTGATTAAATCCAACGAAGTCAGCCAACACCTGGCCCTTTGTGGCCATTGAGAAACCGTATGTTTACTTGATCGTAGACCATATCCATGACCACCAAAAGGATAGATGTGTAATTCGTTGCCAACTACCCCGGCTTCCTCAAGACCAAGATAGGTGAGGACACTTCCTTTCATCGGGATATGATCATCCCCAGTATGGACAAGAAAGAAGGGCGGGCAGTCTTTGCTGATTGTTATATGCGGAGCCAAAAGATCTTTATTTTGCTGGTCCAATAAGTAGGCAGGATAGACCGTCATTGCGAAGTCAGGACGGCAGGATAGAGCATCCGCAAGGTCGACTTTTTCATAAGTGCGTTGTTTGAACGAAGTCGCAGTCATCACCGCGAGATTCCCTCCTGCAGAAAAGCCCAAGACTCCCAGTTTAGTCAAGGGAACCTCCCAGCTTTTTCCGACTTTTCTTACCAAGCCCATCGCACGCTGAGCATCCTGTAGAGGAGCCGCATATGGCTCTCGATTTTTCCGGCGTGGCACCCTGTATTTAAGAAGCACCGCATGTATTCCAATTTCATTCAACCATTGGCAAATATCCTCCCCCTCATGCTCAATCGCCAGGATATTGTAAGCTCCGCCAGGGCAGACTAAAACGGTGGTACCCGTGGCTTTTGTAGAACTAGATAAAAAGTAAGTAATCGATGGCTTAGAAACATTACTCACCCGCTTGACTCCGCGAACCTCCACTTTTTCCTCTCCTACTTCACCGACAATGTCTCCTGGAGGTATACCAGACCATAAAAGATCGATTTTTTGAGCGTGTAAGCCGAATGAAAACAGAAATAGAGGAATTAAAATATAGGGCCGCTTCATTAGCAAAACAGGAATTAAAATCATAAACTTATTACTGTATTGAAGACTCTTCCTTCTCTCTTTTTGGCATATCATTTTTTGCAAAACAATAGTAAAGCCCTAGCCAGAGAAGCTGGCAGTAGCGATAGGAGATAATAGGAAGTACGAGTGCACCGCCAAGGCAAAGGCCCAACATCCATTCCAAGGAAAAAATATCGAAGAACCAAAGGGTGATAATGGGTAAAATCCAGAAGGTACAGATAAGTGAGTAACTCACTGGCACACCCCCCAGAAAAAAACCATCCTCTCCACGATCGTACTTCAATTCACAGACTGGGCAGGTATCTCTCCGCACAAAAACACCATCTAATACCTGACCCTCTCCACAACGGGGACATTTATTGGCAATGGTACGCTTAAGGTAGAGTGTATTCACGAAGACACACCCTATGGTTTGTCATATAAATTACGATTCTTTTGCGAAAATTTAAATACTTTGAAATTTCGTTTAATCTTGGACGAAACATACAAAAATATTACTTCTTCTTTTTCCCTTTGGACTTATTCTTTTTTTGTTTCCATGGCCACGGTTTCACATGAGTCTCAATTGCCCATTCTTCCCACTTTTGGGACATTTCAGTAACACGGTTAGGATACAAATCAGCCAAGTCATTCAATTCTGAACGGTCCGAATCTACATCAAACAATTCCCATGCACCGAAAGACCCCTTGGCCACGAGCTTCCAGTTTCCCATACGAATTGCCCGGTTTCCTTGATGCTCCCAATAGAGAGGTTTTTCTCGAATAATGCTTGTACCCCCAAAGACAGGCTTAAGAGAAACTCCCTGCATGGGAACAACATCTTCTCCATTTATTTTCTTTGGGTACTCCGCTTTCGCTAAATCCAGACAGGTTGCCATAAAATCGATCACATGCGATGGTTGGTCTTCGAACTTACCCTTAAGCTTTGGAGCAATTCCCTTGGGCCAATGAGCAACAAGGGGGGTACTAATTCCGCCTTCATGTACCCTGCTTTTGTATTCCCGAAACGGGGTGTTACTTACATTTGCCCATGCTTGGCCATACCCATGAAAAGTATGAGCTCCACCAGGAATCACTTCCGTTCCCTGCTTAACCACTTTTCCATCACGAGTTCTTTTCGGAATCATATCCAATTGTAAATCATCTGCTTTCATGGGCTTTCGCTTTTCAGGTTCACTATCCATGTAACGAATTCCGTTTTGTCGCCCCATGCCCTCGGCACAGCCTCCATTATCGGAAAGAAAAAGGATAAGCGTGTTTTCTAGCATCTTTCTTTTTTCCAAAGCGGAAATGATGCGACCGATGCCTTGATCCAGTCGATCTACCATCGCCGCATATACTTCCATAAGCCTAATTTCCCACTCTTTGTTTTTGGCATCCTTCCACGCAACCGCATCGCGATTAGAAAGTTGCCAATTGGATTTAACTAGCCCCATCTGTAATTGTCGGCGATAGCGTTCCTTCCGGATAACCTCCCAACCATCGTCGTATCTTCCCTTGTATTTTTCAATATCCTCAGGCAGAGCGTGCATAGGCCAATGAGGAGCGGTATGAGCAACATATAGAAAAAAGGGATTTTTGACCTGGTGCTCCTTGATGAACCTGACTGCATGGTCATTAATAGCATCAGTGTAGTAGTACAAATCGGGTTGGTAATCCGGATCGGCAAAAGGAGAGATGTGGGCATTGTTTCTGGCTAAGGAATTCGGATCAAAAAAACTACCAGCTCCATGGATAGTTCCGTAAAAACGCTCGAAACCTCGCTGATTAGGCCAATTATGCTTTGATCCCTCTGGTAGAGTTTCGGGAGTAACATGCCATTTACCTGACAAATAGGTCGAGTACTTAGCAGGTCTGAGAACTTCCGCAATAGTAAGAACATTTTTTCCCAGATCCCCACGATATCCAGGCAGACCATAACCATTCATCATATGACCAATTCCGGTTTGATGAGCATAAGTACCGGTAAGAAGACTGGCACGGGTTGGACAACATCGCCCTGTGTTATAAAACTGGGTAAAACGAAGTCCATTATCTGCCAAACGATCAATATTTGGAGTTTCAATTTCGCCCCCATAACAACCAATGTCGGACCATCCCATATCGTCCGCCATGATGATAATAATATTGGGTCGACTTTGACCAATCAGAAAAAGTGGTAAGAAGAAACAAATAAAAACTAATAATCTAATTTTCATGAAAGGGAAAATTTGGCAATTTAAGCGATAATCTGTTTAATCGGATCGGCACCCTCCACCCCAACCAGACTCTTGTCCAGTCCCCCATGGAAAAAAGTAAGGTTATTGGGATCAAGTCCAAGCTGATTCAAGATGGTAGCGTGCAGGCGCCGGACATGGAATTTATCATCCACAGCCCGACTACCTAATTCATCAGTAGAACCAACGGACACACCTCCTTTGATTCCACCACCAGCCATCCACATGGTAAAACCGTAGGAGTTGTGATCCCGCCCGGTGCCTTCTTTGTACTCGGCAGTTGGTTGGCGCCCGAATTCTCCTCCCCAGACCACCAGGGTTTCATCCAGTAGTCCGCGTTGTTTCAAATCCTTGAGCAATCCGGCAATTGGTTTATCGGTATTTCCGGCATGGAGCTCGTGGTTTTTAACTAGGTCGCCATGGGCATCCCAATTGGCATCGTTATGATGACCTCCTGAATATACTTGAATAAAGCGAACTCCACGCTCGACCATTCGGCGGGCAAGTAGACACTTTCGGCCAAAATCATCAGTCCGGGAACCATCCACCCCATACAATTCTTTGATATGTGCAGGTTCTTTATCGATATCCACCGCTTCCGGAGCCGAAGACTGCATCTTATATGCAAGCTCATAGGAAGCCACACGGGCAGCCAGATTAGTGTTATCATAGCGGGTGGAGAGATGATCCTCATTCATCATCCGCAAGTGATCCAGCAGGGTGCGTTGCTGGGCACCGGCTATGCCTTTCGAATTTTGCAGGTCGAGAATGGGTGTACCCTGCGAGCGAAGCACGGTACCCTGATAACTCGCAGGCATGTATCCACTGGACCAGTTCTTGGCACCACTGATGGGACCGCCCAGTTTATCGAGCATGACCACAAAGCCGGGCAAATTCTCATTCACGCTGCCCAAGCCATAATTCACCCAGGAACCGATCGAAGGATGCCCGGAGAGCAAATTGCCAGAATTCATCATCAGCATGGCAGAGCCATGGATGGGAGAATCTGCAGTCATGGAATGAAGAAAGGCGATATCATCCACACATTCGCCAACATGAGGGAACAGATCAGACACGTATTTTCCACACTGGCCATACTGTTTGAATTTCCATTTCGGACCAACCACCCGACTTTCGTTACGATGCCCTCCCCGCCCGAATGTTTTCACCTGAATGGTTTTTCCATCGAGCGGATACAATTCCGGTTTATAATCAAAAGTATCCATGTGGCTGGGTCCGCCATACATGAACAAAAAGATGACTGATTTTGCCTTGGCTGGCAACGGGGCTGGCTTAGGGGCAAGGGGGTTAACAAATTCTGGCACCCTAGCCATCGCTTTGGAAGCAAAGAAACCATCTTGGGCAAGCATACCTGTAAGACCAAGGGCGGCAAAGCCTCCCCCTATGTCCTTTAAAAATTCCCGACGGTTTAATTGATTACAAAAGTTTGGCTTGTTTGATTTCATAATTAATCCAGGTAAATAAATTCATTAAGGTTTAGGGCAAGTAGAGCAAACCGGTCGAGGGCATCCTTGTCGGTGAGATTTCCGGCTATTTTTACTTCCTCTACCATTCTAACTCCTGCCTCGATTTCCTCGGGCTCAGGCATACGTGAAAAAACAATCGATAATCCATGTTTGATCTGATCATGAAGCGTACTGCCTCCTTGCTTGCGGATACGCTCGGCAAAAGTAAGGGCCGAATCATTGACAAATTCACCATTAATCATCGTAAGTGCCTGGGTAGGAACCGTAGTAGTAAAGCGAACAGGACATGTAGCATCCGTATCGGCTGCGTCATGACTGAGTAAGATGGGATCCTGCAAAGAGCGTTTCACTTTAACATAGACACTGCGACGGTTTGCCTGAGCAGGACTGGACTTTCCCCATGCCTGATCGGGTTTGGAAGCAGTAGTCAGGACGATGGCAGGAAGCGGCGGAGTAACACTGGGCCCACCCATCTGTAAATTAAGACTGCCTCGGGCGGCGAGAATTGAGTCGCGCACCTCCTCTGCCTGCAATCTACGCATATCAAAACGCCAAAACAGATCGTTTAAAGGATCTTTGAGTAGTGCCTGATCATTCGGAACCGAAGAACGTTGGTAGGCATTGGATGACATAATCAGACGGTGCATCGCTTTAATATCCCAACCAGACTCCACGAATTTGTATGCCAACCAGTTGAGCAGATCCGGATGGGTCGGATCATCTCCCTGTAGCCCAAAATCATTGGAGGAGCGAACGATTCCCCGACCAAAGTGATACTGCCAGATACGGTTCACCATCACCCGGGCTGTCATGGGATTGTCTGCAGATGCCAACCACTCCGCAAGTACACGGCGACGCCCGCTGGAATTGCTGGTTTTATAGGATTCAGGAACCTCTGCTTTAGCATTATCGAGAATACTAGGGAAAGCTGGTGTGACAACAGGTCCAGGTAAAGCAGGATTGCCCCTGCGAAGAACATGGATGGGATGATTACCACTTTCAGCCACGGCAAGGACAGAATATTGGCCAGCAGAAGGTTCTGCTTTAATATGTTTGGCGAGGGAAACTTTATCTTTTTTGTACAAATTAAAACGACCGGCGGACAATACCTCCTTGCCGTGTTTGTTGATCAGATGATCCAAATTGACAGGTTTGGAAAATCCACGCAGGGAAAGATCAAAAAACTGACCACCAATGGTTTGCTTCACATGGACAGCGAGTACATTCTGTCCGGTCTGCAAAGCAGGAATCGCTGACTTGGTAACATCTTCCGTCTGATAGTAAGTGGAGTACCCCGTGCGATGCAAAATCTGCCGACCATTTAAAAATACAGAAATATCTTCATCATGGTGAAAGGAGAGAAAGAGAGATTTGGGTAGCTCAGCTAAACCAAATTTATGGCGCAGCCAAATATCTTGAGTCTTCCACTCTGTATTGACGATCGAGCCAGGAGTACCTCTCAACCCAAAACCGGATTTTCCAACATGCCACTCAAAATCTCCAAATCCGTTAGTCTCCCAACTATCTCCCGGATTCTCTAAGCTATATTTCCAATCTAATCCACCCGCACGAGCATCGGATAAAGTAAGAGTTGGAGCAGGAAGATGCTTAGGGTCTAATTTTGCAAAGAATTCGCTTTTCAAAGATTGTACATTTTTTTGGAGCTGGTTCCTTCGGTTCTCCCAGTTTCTTCGATTTTGTGAGGCTTGCGGATCGGGGTTCCTAGTAGTCACCTTAACTAAGTTGGACTGGGCCTGACGGTGGGGAGTTACATTGGCAAAGAATGATAGCATGGAGTAATAATCTTTAGCCGAAATCGGATCGATCTTGTGGTCGTGACAACGGGCACATCCAATGGTCATACCTAGAAAGACCTCTCCGGATGTTCGGACGATGTCATCTAGGTAATCAAATTTTGCAAGAGTCCTGTCTGCGGGCTCGTCATCCCAAACACCCAGACGCTGATAACCGGTGGCAGTAATTGATGCGGCATCGGCATCGGGTAGTTCATCCCCAGCAATATGCTCCAGAACCAGCCGATCATATGGCTTGTTTTGGTTAAAGGAATCAATCACATAATCACGGTAGCGCCAAATTTCCGGCTTATTGCCATCACGCTCATATCCATTGGTCTCGGCATAGCGTACCAGATCGAGCCAGTGCCTACCCCATTTCTCTCCGTAGTGAGGAGAGGCAAGCAAGCGGTCGACAAGTTGGCTGAATTTGTTATGATCTTGGTCACTTACATAGGCTTCCACTTCGGAGGGACTGGGGGGAAGACCGGTAAGATCATAATAGACCCGGCGGATCAATACATGATCCTCGGTCTGGCCATTGGATGGAATTTGTGCTTTTTCCAGACGATGATTTACGAAGCGGTCAATGGGATGGCGACCCATCCTTTCATCGGGCAAGGGGGGGTTATCCGCTTTTTTGAAGCCCCAATGCTGCTTACCTTTTTCATAATCCGCACCGTGGTGAACAATTTCGCCTTCCGGTTCCACTTCATCGGCTTCCGGAAAAGGAACGCCCAGTTCAATCCATTTGGCGAGTACAGCAATATCCTCATCAGCCATTTTTCCATCGGGTGGCATCTCGTGATCCTTGTCCTGATGAGTTGTCATTTTAAGAAGCAGGCTGTTTGCCGGGGTTTTCAGATCTACCGCCGCTCCAAACTCTCCACCCATAAGAACACCTTCCAAAGTAGTTAATACTAATCCACCCCGGATTTTCTTGGAAATCCCATGGCAACTCCAGCAGTTTTCCTCCAAGACAGGAAAAGCTTCATCCTCCCAGAATGCGATTTGTTCATCGGTATACTCCCGCTCGCCGCAGAGGAAAAGCGGAAATAATAGTACCACAAGGAAAAGCTTGTGTTTGAATAATTTCATCAGAATATTAGGCGACTCTTAATTTGGAATATCCAAATGACAAAGATATCCGCTCGGCACATTCGCGTACTTTGTCTGCAAATGGAAGCAGGTCAGAGGGCAATACTCGACTGGAAGGAGCAACCATCCAAATTGCACCAATCAAGCGTCCTGACCTATTAAAAACTCCCGAGGCTACACAAACCTGACCAATCATTTCTTCTTCCCGGTCAAAAGCATATCCATCTATCTGTGACTGTTTGACCTCCTTCATCAATGCAGATGCTGAAGTTAGGGTATTCGTAGTAAATTTTTCAAACGAAGCACCTTTCAAATAAGCCGCCCGTTCCTCTTCTGACATGTGAGCAAGAAACAATTTGCCGGGAGCGGCGGTGTGAAGAGGAAAACGAAGGCCCGGCTTGATCCGAAAACTAAAGGAATGCAATCCCTCTACCTGTTCCAACACCACTCCCTCCTGCCCCAGCAAGGTTCCACAAAGAATACTTTCCTTCGTTTCATCGCGAAGAGTACGCATGTGCGGAAGGGAAGATTCCACAAAAGACGGAACTCCTGTAACAGGAGCGGACATGCTTAGTAACTTCGAACCTAAGAAATAGTGAGAAGAATTCTCCCTCTTCTGTACATAGTTTCCCCGTTCTAAAGTCGCTAAGATACGATAGATACTGTTGGTGGGAATACCGAGACGGGAGCTCAATTCCCCCATCGACATTCCGTCTGGATGATCATTTAAATACTCAATGACCCGCAGACCACGCTCCAGACCCGGGACTCGGTATTTATCCTCAATATTCACCTTCATTTGATATATCAACTACATACCAAATATCAAATTGTCTACAAATTTGGACACAATTTTAAAAAATAATGGGTAGCTATAGGATTTTTTGTTCTGAGTTTATACATTTTAATTTTGCCAGTTTTAGATCCGATAGCTTTACTCGCGTAAAGCAAATATGAAAAGAAAACTATCGTTGGTATTAATCAGCCTATCATTTTTACTGATTTCTGCTCCTTGGACGGTTGCCCAAAACTTCCAAGAAACAGGGTATCTAACCTTTGACATCAAGCCGATTGGAACCGAGCAACGCCCGCTCATCCTCCGCACCTATTGCCCGGATCCGGAATTAGACCGCAAACTAGTGCTGGGAAACCACTCCAGGGGTACGAGTGTTGCCAAATACAGTGCACGCAACGGAAAAGAAAATGATGGAGTCCAGCCTCCGATAGCTGGAATCCCTGCTGCAATAGCTGTTAACCTGGGTAAAAAGTTATCCTATGTATGGGACACTACCGAATGCAGATTACTCTACGCATGGACCGATGGATTCCTCGATATGAAAAATTACTGGGGTGACAAAGCAGGAGGGCGCAGAAAAGGTTTTGGTTATGTACCTGAGCTTTATGGCTTTCTTTTTTACAAAGCTCAGGGAAAACACCCCGTTCATATCGATGGTAAATCCATTACTGAACTTGGAGCCCCAAAGTACATGGGGTACGATCTGGATGAAACTAAACAACCCGTCTTTTCGTTTACAGCAGGCAAACACACCATTGAATTTACTCCCCGAACAGGACCCGGAAACCAAACTCTTAAACTGACCGTTTCAACGAGCGGAAAGGAAAAGATTTCCTTCAAATCGCCTAAAACTCAGGTCAAGGAAGTAAGCTCCGAGCCAGGTGAGCTAGTAGTAGTGGTCCGCCCCAATGCCGGCGACCGTTACTCTTCAGACAAAAAAGCGGTTGTACTCAAAGAGGCGACTTTGGCCAAGGGCGAGCAACTCTATAATAGCATGGGCTGTGTAGCCTGCCACACCACCGATGGAGGGCTTAATCATGGCCCGACTTTCAAGGGGCTGGCCGGCAGCCATCGTGAATTCATTTCGGCTTCTTCTCAAAAAGCTGACGACGCTTATCTAATTGAATCCATTCAAAACCCGGGAGCTAAAACAGTGAAGGGTTACCTCATGGGAATGATGCCTCCCTACCAATTACAACCCCTGGAGTATGATTCTCTCGTTCTCTTTATTAAAAAATACAAGTAGACCGCTTTATGAAATCCCTTTTTAACTTCTTTCTTCTTTCTCTGTTCATTACTTCCAGCGGTTGGGCAAATAGCTACCTCCTGGAGGATGTGCCCTTCCCCGCCGAATTACCCCCGGAGATTGGGGATCTTGCGTTTGATCAGAATGGGAAACTCTATGCCTGTCTGCGCCGTGGGGATGTAGTGGTTAGCCAGCCCGGCAAGGATTTGTCCAAGATTGAGTGGCAAGTGTTTGCCACAGGTCTGCACAATGGGATGGGTATGGAAGTACTTGCACCCGGAAAAATTGTGGTCAGCCAGATGGCTGAACTCACTCTTATCGAGGATCTGGATGGAGATGGTGTGGCCGACCGTTACCGCAACCTATGCTCCGATTTTGGACTAAGTGGAAATTATCATGAAACCAATGCCATCTGCCCGGATGGGGATGGCGGA
>CEVG01089021.1_pt1 | contig 11086 bp, 18 predicted proteins | sample 356511 | NCBI WGS metagenome assembly CEVG01 (sample SAMEA2623426, study PRJEB7988) | marine metagenome | biome: marine biome (ENVO:00000447); feature: surface water layer (ENVO:00002042); material: "saline water (ENVO:00002010), including plankton (ENVO:xxxxxxxx)" | depth 5 m | reverse complement strand
ATAGGTGGTGCAGGACCAAGTATAGCAGTAGAATTATATAGAGGTATGGAACAATTCGTTACTGGTGAATATGGTGCAGGATCTAAGCAAATTATAAAAAATTTGCCATACATGAGATTGTGGTTTATAAAAGATATGGTGAATGAGCTTGGAAATACATTAGTTGATATTGATGATGATGGTTTGGAAAAAACTTTAAGGGCAAGATATTAATGACTATAGCTTTAAGTGCAAATACCCCAAGAATAAGTTACACAGTAAATGAAGGTGTGACTAGAACCAGTCCTTTCCCAACTGGTTTTGTATTTTTTGAAAGTTCAGATATAAATGTTTTTGTTGATGGAGTAGCAAGAACATTTGACTCTACAACATCAAATACAACACAGTTTACTGTTAGTGGTGGTAACGGATCTACTGGATCTGTAACAACAACTGTTACTGGTGCTACTGGTGGCAGTACTGTTATCATCACAAGAGATGTAGAGGTAAAACGTATTGCAGATTTTCCAAGTTCAGGTGCTTTTGAAATATCTAAACTAAATACAGAATTAGATACAATCGTTACTATGATTGCTGATGCTGATGATGAAAATACAAGAGCATTACGACTAAAAAATAATGATGATGCTGTTGATTTAACTTTACCTTTAAAAGCTAATAGACTTGGAACTGTTTTAGGTTTTAATGCTACTACTGGAGCGGCTGAAGCAGGACCAACTATTACTGCTGTACAAAGTCTAGCTGATGTTACTACATCTATTAATTTATTAGGTACAACTGATGCTGTTGCTGATATGAATTTATTAGCTACTACAGCAAATGTAACAGCAATGGGTCATCTTGGTACAAGTGCTAATGTTACAGCTATGGGTCATCTTGGCACTAGTGCAAATGTAACAGCTATGGGGCATCTAGGTACTAGTTCTAATGTAACTAATATGGCAAGTTTAGGCACAAGTGCTAATGTAACAAACATGGCAACATTAACAGCTAGTGGTGTCATTGCAAATATAGCAACTGTTGCAGGTATAAATACAGAGATTTCAAATGTTTCAGGTGTAAGCACAAATGTGCAACTTCTAGGAACATCTGATGCAGTAGCAGACATGAATACATTAGCTGCAATTTCAAGTGACATAACATCATTAGCTAATTCTCTTGAAAAAACATATACAGTAACTGTTGCAAATCCGGGGAGTGGTAATGTTTTTGTTCTTGATAGTGCTAATGCACCTGCTATCGAGATGTTTAGAGGTAATACTTATATTTTTAATCAAACTGATGCATCTAATGATGGACACCCTCTTGTATTTAAAAATGGTAGTTCAGCTTATGAAGTAGGAGTTACTTACTTTTTAAATGGATCTGCAACTACACAATCAAACTATGTTAACACAACAACATTCAATGCAGGTCGTAGCTCAGGTGACAGAAAAATACAAATTGAAGTGGCAACAACAGCACCTTCATCAGGATTAAGATATTATTGTTATGTTCATGGCAATGGTATGGGTAATACTATTACAGTCAAAGATAGTAATATTTCTTTGGTTGCAGGTAGTATTGCAAATGTAAATCTTGTAGGTGGTGATATTACAAATGTAAATAATGTAGCAGGTTCATTAACTAATATAGGCACTGTGGCAAGTAACTTAGCAGGTGTAAATAGCTTTGGTGAAAGATATAGAATAGCAAGTTCAGCACCAACTTCTTCATTAGATGTAGGTGATCTTTATTTTGATACAACACAGAATGAACTCAAAGTTTACAAATCAAGTGGTTGGGCGGCGGCAGGATCATCTGTTAATGGTACGTCAGAAAGATTTACATATAATATTACTGGTACACCAACAACATTAACTGGTGCATCAGGTACTGGATTTGCTGAAGCAGGTGGTAAGACTTTAGCATATGATGCAGGGTTTATAGATGTATATCTAAATGGTGTAAAGATGGTAAATGGCACAGATGTCACTGTTACTTCAGGATCATCTGTTGTTTTTGCTAGTGCATTATCTAATGGTGATGTTGTTGATATTGTTACATTTGGTACATTTAGTTTAGCAAATATTGTGTCTACTGGTGCATTGAACTCAGGATCAATCACAAGTGGCTTTGGCAATATTGATGTTGGTTCAAGTACGATTACAACTACTGGTGCTATTACTGGTGGCTCATTATCAATAGACAATATTACTATAGATAGCACTGAAATAGACTTATCTAGTGGAAGTTTTACAATAGATAGTGCAAGTGATATTACACTTGATGCTGATGGTGGTGCTGTAATGTTGAAAGATGGTGGCACTGAATTTGGTAGAATATTTAATTCTGCCTCTGATTTAATTATAAAGTCAGCAACACAAGATAAAGATATTAAATTTCAGGGCAATGATGGTGGTTCTGCTATAAATGCTCTCACACTTGATATGTCAGATGCAGGAAAAGCAACATTTAATAGTGGTATAGTTGTTGATAATAAAGTTCAAGGTGCTTCAGGAGAGTCTTTGACAGTAGAAGCACAATCAGGTGGTGCATTTATAGTAAATACAAATGGAACAAATGAAAGAGTGCGTGTCACAAGTGCTGGTGTATTTTTAGTAGGCACTACTACAGCAGGATTACATCAAGCTACTGTCAGTGGTAATACTGGTGGCAATGCAGTTTTTAAAGCTGCAAATACAGCTACAAGTGGTAACACAACTTGTTATTTAGCTTTTATGGACGGTAGTGGTTCAGCTAGTGTAAACTCTGCTTTCTTTCAAGGATTTAATGGTTCAAACAATTTTTATCTTTTAGGTAATGGCACACATACATTTACCTCAGATGAAAATGCAAAGAAAAATATTGAAACAACAAGAGATGGTTATTTAGAAGATTTAGCTAAACTAAGAGTTGTTAAATATAATTGGAAAGAACAAGAAGATGGAGAAGATAAAGAGCTAGGTTTAATTGCTCAAGAAGTAGAAAAAGTTTTTCCTAAATTGGTCATGAATGATATTGACCCACAGATTGAGGAAAAAGACAAAAAGAAAATGATTAAAACTACTGTGTTGCCATTCATGTTATTAAAAGCATTACAAGAAGCTAATACAAAAATTACTGCATTGGAAACAGAAAACAAAACACAAGCAACACAGATTGCTGATCTAATCAGTAGAGTTACAGCATTGGAGAGTGCATAATGACAAAAGCAAGAGATTTAGCAGAAATAATTAGTGGTGGTGGACTAGCTGTTACTGGTGATCTTAGTACTACTGGTGCTTTTACATCACAAGGTATTGATGATAATGCTGATGCTAATGCTATTACTATAGATAGTTCAGAAAAAGTAGGTATTGGTACTACCAGTCCATCAACTCTTCTTCATGTAAGAGGAACAGATGGTGTGTCAGCATTAACAGTAGGCAATACAACAGAAAACACTGCATTAGCAATAAGAACAGCACAAGATGATAGAGTTGTTTTAAGATCAGAAGATGGTGGAACTGCTAGAGCATTAGCATTTGAAACTGGCACATCAGAACATATGCGAATAGACTCTGCTGGGGATATTGGTATAGGTACTACTTCTCAAGTAAATGGTGGTAAGGTAAGTATTGCAACTTCTGCTGAAAGTGCAATTTTATCACTTTTAAGTAGATCAACAACAGATAGTGATGAACCATTTATAGTTTTACAAAAATCATCAACAGATAGTGGTAACTTTGCGGCAACAGCAGATGGTGAAGCATTAGGTTCAATTAAATTTAGAGGTGTAAATACTTCTGCTGTGTCAGATATTGGTGCTGAAATAAATGTAGTGCAAAACGGAACTTCATCATCTACTGTGCCTACTGATATAAAGATCCGTACTAATGAAGCAGAACGTATGGTTATTAAAAGCACCACTGGTTTAATTAAATATAATGGTGCATTTGTCTATTATTTTAGAGGTAGTGTTAATAACAATGCTTCAATTTCAATAGATATACCTGATATATCAAGTGCTGGTGCTACTCAGGTTCATGCTTTTTATACACATCATGCTATACAGAATTACGGAGCGGCTATAGTTTCAACACTTGGAATGTATATTGGAGGAATTGTATCAACTCATAATATACAAAATATTTCTTCAAGTGGTGGTGGTTCATGGTCATACAGTTCCCCTGGCAATAATGTGCTTAGAATAACTAAAAATGCAGGAACATATATAGGTGGTGGACACTATGTTGTTAAAGTTGAAACATTTAATGGTCCTTCATAGGAGTAAAAATGTCAGAAATTGTAATATTTAATAAATCAGATAATTCTTTTTTGATGTCATGTAGTGGAATACCAAGTGATATTTATAAAGATGAAACAAAATATGTTATTGCAAAACTTCCTGAGGGTGAGGCTTTTGATTTAGCATATACTTATACTCATAAAGATGGAGTTGCTATCAAAGGTGATCTAATTCCAATAGATGAAAATGAAGTAAAAAGAATAGAAGATGAATGGAAGGCTCAACAGTATCAAAGAGATAGGCAAGCAGAATATCCTGATATAATAGATCAACTTGATGACTTATACCATAATGGTATTGATGGTTGGAAAAAGACAATCAAAGCAGTCAAAGATAAATATCCAAAAGGGTAAACATGGAAGTTGATGGTGCTATCATTTGGAATGTTATTCTTACACTAATTATAATGCCATTTGCTTGGGCATTTAATAAAATGTTTACAGAAGTAAAACGATTACAAATACTTCTAAATAAAACAAGAGAAGAATACGCAACAAGACAAGACTTGCGTGATACATCTGGTCGTGTGATGGAAGCCTTGCACAGACTAGAAGATAAGATAGACAAGGTTCTGAATGTGAGGTGACACTGTGCTTGAAATGCTAATGGTAGCGAATAGTGCTTTTGCAGTCATCAAACAAACATTAGAAAATGGTAAAGATATAGCCTCAGCAGGATCTGCAATAAGTCGTTTCGTGAGTGCTGAAGATCAACTACAAAAAGATTTACATAAAAAACGTAATAGTATTTGGACTAATTTATTAGGCAAAACTGACAATGATCTTGAAGAGTTTATGGCATTGGAGCAGATACGAGTGAAACATGATAAACTACGAGAGTATATGCAACTATATGGTAGGGCAAACTTGTGGAATGATTATCAAGCATACTGTGCTGAGGCTCGTAAAGCTAGGAAAGAAGCCGCAGAAAAAGCCAAGAAACGTAGAGAAGAAATCAAAGAACTAGTTTTAAAAATTATTTTAATTATACTAATAACAGCTTTACTTGCAGGTGTAGTAACTGTACTTGCAATAATAGCTAAAAAGAAAGGTATTATATGACTGCATTTATGTTAGCTTGTTATCTTAATGGTGTGTCACAAGGTGCAATATATTTTAGAAATGTTACTGACTGCACATTTTACACAGAGTATTTAAGTAAACAAACATATGATAGTGCTACTGGTGAGAACATGGAATACAACTGCATTTGTAAACTTGTACCACGAGTAGACGAAAAGAAAGTGAGGGTATACTAATGTTACAATTATTAGGACCAATAGCAAATATAGCTACTACATGGCTTGAAGGTAAGAAAGAAAAAGCTAAAGCTAAACAGCAACTAGAAGTTGCAAAGGTTCAGGCACAAGTAAAGAAAGTAGAACAAGATGGTTCATGGGAAGAGAAAGCTATAGATGCTAGTGACAATAGTTGGAAAGATGAAGCATGGACTATAACTTTTATCTTACTTATTGTTGCTTGTTTCATACCTGCACTACAACCATACATATCTGATGGTTTTAAATTTTTAAGAGAGGACTGTCCTGACTGGTTAAGTTATGGCATACTTGCATCTATAGCGGCATCATTTGGATTAAAATCAATAGCAAAGTTAAAAAAATGAACATAGAATTATTACGAGAAGAATTAAAACGAGATGAAGGCTGTGTTAATGCTGTGTATCTCGATCACTTAAATTTACCTACTGTTGGCATAGGACATCTTGTCACTGAGTGGGATCAAGAATATGGTAAACCAGTAGGCACAGAAGTATCTGACGAGAGAGTCAACGAACTCTTTGATCAAGATATCGAAGTTACAATTGATGAATGTAAACTTTTATATAATAACTTTGATGATCTTCCAGAGAAAGTACAACACATTATTGCTAATATGATGTTTAATATGGGTAGACCAAGACTATCTCGCTTTCACAAAATGAAAAAAGCTGTTGATAATCGTGATTGGTACGAAGCCGCATACGAAATGACAGACTCGAAGTGGGCAAAACAAGTGCCAAACAGGGCAATGAGGCTTGTTGGCGAAATGAAAAGTGTGGGTGAATCAACGTAATTCTAGGGTACAATCATACTAGAGGGGGTCTTTACCCCCTCTGTATGGCTCTTATATCAAGACTTTTTTTACTCATCTTCTTATTGTAGTGGCAAATCATCAAGATACAGCAGTATTTGCAAAAGCTATACCAATTACGACCTATTGCCATAAAGTTTTAGCCTTATCTGCCTAGCAGGTGTAGTTTTATAGTTATATAATTTTTCAATATTCAATATAAAATCATTCCTGCTACCTTGATTTTTTAGTACTCCTGAAAAATTACTAAGCTTATTTGCAAAGTGACTCCAAACAAACTGAGGATCATTGCAGACAGAAATCATTGCATGAATAAAAGATTTCTTTCGGTAATGCTCAAAGTAGTCACCAACCTTATGTATAGAAGAAGCAGTTTCTTTTGCTTTCTCTAAATCATGCACAACAAAGTTACCTTCTTTAAATTCAGTAATATCGAACCCACTATAATATCCTTTGCCATTCAGCATAGCTATTGAGTCTGACACACTAAACTCGTAAGTTCTCACAAACCATTCGAGTGTAAGATAATGCTTAGACTCTAGCTTACAATGGCTCATCATATATTCGTGCATAGTCCATTTGCGATTGACTGAATTTAACTTACGAATATCTCCTAAAGTCAAACCTTCTTTGACTATATAATGAACTGGCAAACTCAAAGCTTTATATGCTTCAAGTCTATGTTGCCCATCACATACTTCCATATGCTCATTAACTATTATAGGTATATTTAGATCTCTAGCTTCGATATGACCAGATAGATCCTTCACGTGCTTATTGACAATATCTCTATTACCAACAACATATTTAAATATACTGTAGTCTTTAGTTATATAAATTTTATTTTTATCCAAAGTAACCTCCATTAGTTTTATTTATTGGAATACATAACAAGCTGACTCCTACCTGCACGACCTTTTCTTGTGTCACCATTTCGAGTAATCAATCCCTTTCTTTCAAGGGTGGCATATCTTGGTGTAATGCTACCCTCTCGAAAAGCATCTTTAAATCTCATACTTAGATAGGTAAATACTTCATCATGTGTAGCACCACCATCTCCATGTGCAATTATTGCTTTTAGTACAACTTGCTCGAGTCTATTAGTGTCAACTTTTTCAGCGGCTTCCCATGACGTTTTAGGGTCATGGGTTCTAGCCTTTGCTTCAAAATTAGAATGGGATTTCATCTATTACCTCCATGTCATCATTGTTGCTAATTGATACAGTATCTTCACCTACTCGTGGTGTTTTGTCACCAATCCTAGCTGACAAGAACTTGGTATTGCCATCATTCGATACAGTTTTCCAACAAGCTAATCTTCTTTTTTCTTGATTAGGAAGTTCTATTGGTCCACTGAAATCAGGTGATTTCTCATTTTGAGATTTATCATTCTCAAATAATGTACCGACTTTGACATACAAGTCACGAGCAGTACCACCATCAGGTAGTGATGCTTTGACAACAACCATTCTGTATTCGTTGCCATTGCTATTTAGTTTGCCTTGCACAAGCAGACTTTCGTCTGCTCGTGGTTTGAAGAAACTACCTCTGTCTGTGTTATCATAATCCATCGTCATCATCTCCCTTAGCTATTGGTTTGGATATATTTACAGTAGGCTTACTTGCCTCGTTACCATCATCATCTTCTGATGGCAGACCATATACAGCTTGTAGTGTATATCTCTTTGCATATGTAATAGCTGACCCAACCTTTTGTGGGTTTTCCATATTTGCATTAGACAAAATGATTGGAAGCTTTGATACATATGTATTCTCGTCATTCTCATGACGTACAGTAGTAACTACTACAACTTCTGATTTAGCATCATGGTGACTTGTCCATACATAATCAATCTCTTGAGTAAAGAACAAACCAAACTGATTGCCTTGATTTACTGCTTCAATAACAGACTCAAGTTTTGAATAGTTACTTCTGAAGTGTGGGTTCTTGCCATCTTTCTTGGCACTAACCGATAGTTTTTGAAACTCAAGCATTGCACTAGCTAAGTTATATACTTTACTAGCAGTCGGCTTTTTGGTATTAGTTTTAGTATCTGTCATGTGTAACCTCCATTATACAGATAGGTTATAGGGTGAGTTGGGTCTACTCACCCTTTTTCTTTGTGATACGAATTGACCCTCGTTTATCTCGCTTGATAGATAGAACATCATTGTAGACTTCTGACTCATCAGGCTTGATCTCTTCTTTGAGCAGCTTTTTTGCATTCTCAAATTTTTTAGCTGTTTCTTCAAACATCATGTAAGCATTAGTAGCTTCAGTAAAACTGTTGCTCTTTGATACATCTCGCTTTGTCTTGCCATTGATAGGTATAGCATCTTTGATTGTTTGACTTGTTCTGAGATACACATCTTCAGGTTCTTGTCTATGTACTACATATTCCCAAAAGGCTTTGATTTTATCAAGCATATCATCTTGATATTGTTTGCTACTATCAATGATAACTGCATCATATTTGTTGCCAAGTATAACAGACAACAAACATTGCTTTGCTTTGGATATGTAAAGATAGAACTGTACTTGTGGCATATAGAAGTTAATCATATTCTCCATAGTATTCATGCCATGAGTATGTTTACACTCGATAATTATATTCTTTTCTTTGTCAAAGCCATCAACTGTACCTTGAAATGGTATGCTACCATACGACATTTCAAATTTTTTCTGTGCTGACCAGTCATAATCAAATGCTCGTTGTGACCACATCAAATTGAAATTTTCTGTTTCAACACCAAGCAAGACATGAAACTCGTGTGATAAATCTACACGACCTAACTTGCCAATCTTAATATTATAAAGTTCGTTCCACTTACCTGACATGATAGAAACCATATCAGAACCTCTGATATAATCTTCTGCATGGGGTGAAACTCGTAGTTCTACTGCCATTGCAACCTCCATTTCTTGCTATCAGCATACACTATTTATTGAATATTATCAATAGTTTATCTAAAATAATTTGGTCTTTGCAAAAGATCAGACCAAATTTTTTAGAGGAACTATGATGTTCCTCTGTATATATAATTTCTATTCTCTGATGTCATTCCTGCAGGTTGCAGGAAGTCTTTACTGTCTGCCATAAATAGTACAGACTGATAGTAGTCATAGTAACTTGTAAGTTTTACTTTGCCATATCTATCACGATCAGATACTTCTTTTGGTACATCTTCAAATCTTTCTTCCATTTGCACTCTCCTTTATTGCTTTAGCTAAATCAAAAACATAATTATCCATAGTATTACACTCTATTTTATGTTTCTCTAATTGAGTTTGAAACTCATCTACAGTCATCATTGATACTGTATTTAATGCACATTGCATTTTCCACTCTTCATCTGAAGGCATATTATACTCCTTTTGCTGATAATAATTGTTGTGACACTGACTCCACCAATGACTTACGATAGTAAAGCATTGGCTGAACAAACTCATAGATCTCTGCCAGTGATGGAAAGAATTTACTCTTCAGACATATCTGATCACAAGCATACTTGAGTATGTCTGCAGGTATATGTGATAGTTTACCTGCATAGACACGAGCCTTGAGTGCCATATCTTTTTCTGTGAGTGATGACTGCTTTGTTGTACATACCATTACTTCAACGATCCATTTTTCAATATCTTTTGGATCTGCTACTGACATACAGTATCGCATTAGTTGTGTCACTGACTCTTCACGAGCAACAAGTGCATCAGCTACTTCAGATATGCAAGGCATATCCCATCTGAAAAAAGTATATGAATTGTTTACTCTTTCATTTATCTGACAGTTGAGTAATGACTCGATAGTAGAACGAATTGTCCTCGTGTGATTGTTTGGTTTCTCTGAGTACTTTTGTATTATTTCTTTTGCGACTAAGTTGTTTGTCACACCATTTGCAATACTCTTGATCCCAGTCGGATCTTCGATATTGGTTCTTAATGTAGAAATGTTTGAAGTATTTTGCTTCTCTGTCATGGTTAACCTCCTTGTATCTGTCCATGATTTCTTGGCTTGGTTGCCACTGATTAGTAAGATGGTTCATTGTAGTTACTCCAGTATTCATTCCAGAGTTCTACTGCAATGTCATCACACATATCTTTTTCTCCTTGAAACTTTGGTTTCATTGCATAGTTTATGTATCGCTTTACTTGTGACACATCATCTGCAATCTCAACCTGATGTTCCAAGCCTTCGATTGATACTACTTGATCATAGTAGTCTTGCATTTGTTTCTTGACGTTACCCATGTTTCACCTCCTTGTTTATCATGGCATCAGCTAATCTGTGAGGCAATACAATATCTTGATCGCATTTATCACAGCATCTTCCTTCTGCTACTGGCATGGCATCATTGCCTTGATCCCAATATATTTCTCCATCACTGGTACGAAGTTTTTCTATTTCATTCTTACATATCACACATATCATTTTATAAGATCCTCCATAATCTTGTCAGGTATTACAGCAACCCATCTTGGATCACCAGTCTTACGTTTATACAAAGCAATATCTTTTCCTTGTAACACTTTGAATACACTAGGAAATTTATCTACTGCTCTGTACTTAACTTCAACAATATATTCTTTATCATTGATAGTTAGTTTTAAGTCACCAGTATGTTCTCCTCCCAGACTACCTGAGAGGGGAACTTTTTTACATGGCAACTTCCAAGAACTAAATAATTTTACAAACCAGTTCTCGTGATAGTTACCTTTGATTTTACT
>CEVG01023100.1_pt1 | contig 11093 bp, 9 predicted proteins | sample 356511 | NCBI WGS metagenome assembly CEVG01 (sample SAMEA2623426, study PRJEB7988) | marine metagenome | biome: marine biome (ENVO:00000447); feature: surface water layer (ENVO:00002042); material: "saline water (ENVO:00002010), including plankton (ENVO:xxxxxxxx)" | depth 5 m | reverse complement strand
CGGCTTCTCTTACAGATTTAGCTTCAGCAATAGCTTGCTTGAATAAATCCTTGTTTGCCATTTTTAAAAAAAATTTGATGTTCGTACGATTATTTAGAATCGTAATGTGAAGTTATATTTTGATAGATACACTATGAGAGTGTATATTTACTTATATAAATATATACGAATTACAAAAACCTATACAGCTGCTAGGATTTCTTTTCCTATTGCGGCTATATCTCTACCTTTTAATGCTGATTTTGTCATTGATAAAGCAGCAGATCCTACGTCTGCACCTCTAATAGCATCTAAAGCACCTATACCTGCTTTTACTCCTAATGATGCTAATACTGCTATAAATAATCCTTTTGCTATAGTTTGTCTTTTAGCTTCATCTTTTACAAAAGGTTTAATAACAGTAGCAATTACATTTACCATTGCTTTCTCATTATCATGAGCCCAGTTATGTATTGCATCTGCTTTATCAGCTGCTTTTTCGAATCCGTACTTTCTAAGTACTTTTCCTGTGTATTTACCCAATATATCGATAACTGTATTAGAAGCTAGTAGCCACCCTAATAATGAGGCAGGATCGAGGAATTCATTTAATTCCCCATCTTCCATCTCTTTATCAAGAGCAGCTTTTAATTGAGCAGCTAATTGCTGTTCTTCGCTTTCTAATAAGATATCGTGAAGTTTCATTATGCTCTCAGTATATCGTTAATAATAGAATCAAGGTTAGTATATTTAAATACTTTTACCTTACCTTCCTGTAACGATACTGGATTCATAAATGCACCGTGAGTAGAAGGATTAGATACAAAGTCCCAGCATACTAATTCAAAGTCTGGTTGTACCTCTAATTGACCTTCATTTGTTTGTTGAACTGATCCAGTACCTCTAGATGAAATACCAATAGTATGACCAGCTTTAATAATTTCTTTTACAATGTTACCTGCAGGAGTATTTAGTAACTCTACTTTACCCATTAAGTCATCTCCCTTCCAATATAGATCTTTTACTATATGTGAAGCATTCTTTAATGATACTACAGGGGATTCTGGATGATCTAATTCACCGAAAGCATTACCTCTCTTTACGAATTCATCCATATATTTCTTAGCTTCTCTTTCTAAGATTTCTTTTTTATATACACGACCGTTTTGGTTCTCTGCAGATGCTCTCTGCATAACACCTTCTACCTCGAATACTCCAGGCTTGTTTTTAGACTCTCTAATAGTCGGTCTAAATGGTGTTACATCTACTAATAGTTGTGCCATGTTATTTCTTTTTTTCGTTTACCGGGCTATAAACTGTTTGCTTAGGAGCTTCTTGTTGTACGTAGCCTCTGTCAATATCATCTTGAGATATTCTCTTTACTTGAGGCATCTTTAAACCTCCGTGAAATTGAGCTTTAGTAATAGGTCTTAAGTCTTTTTTGAAAGCATTTTCAATTGAAGGAGTAATAAATGCTCCTACTTTTAATCCTTCTTCATTTTTTACTTCACCTAAGTCATCATAGATCTTTTGAATCTTATCTCTAGTCTTCATATAGAAAGATTCAATCTCCGTTACAATATTTTCTAATGCTATTACTGCTGGTTTTAAACCATCAAAAGAATCGTACTCATCTGCTATTCTAGATAATTCATTAGTAGCTGCTTCATTTATCATTTCTTCTTCAAGTGACTTAGTTATAATAGCTTTTACTGCTTCTTTTAATGTTTCATTTTTTTCATTAACATCAAAAGGATTAACAGGTCCGTCAGAGTCCATATAAGCTTGAATTACTTTTAGACTTAACATATACTCATCTGCAATACCAGCGATTACTTCAGCAGCTTCTTCTCTTTCTTCAAATCCTGATTCAGCAGCTCTATCTTTAATAATACCTTTGATGATATCCATATCACCTCTACCTTCTTTTAATCCTCTGATTTTGCTTTTATCTCTACCTTTAAATCTAGAAGGTTCAGAATCTATTTTAGGATTACCTTTTCTATCTACAGCTAATTCATCTACATCCTTACCCATAGCTTTTTTGATAGCCTTATCTTTGGCTGCCATATAATCATCTGTATCAACATCTCCATCTCCGTCATGATCTTTTCCTTTCTTTTCATCTACAGAGTCTCTATTAATAGTTTCAAAATGATCATATTCATCCCAAACAGCTTCAATATCATTATAATTTATATCTCCAGAGAAGATATCATCTTTATGAGTTTTAATAAAGCTTAATGCATCATCAGTAGAAACTTTATACCCTGATTTAGGATGTCCGTCTTTAGTTAAGAAATCTATAATTTTTCTAAGAACCATCTTTCTATCATGGTTAGATGCTCTTTGTCCTGGTATACCTGGTTCAGTTGGAATAGCATCAGCTTCTGCCACTACTCCCATCTTATCCATAATTTGGTCTATCATAGAACGTATACCTGTATTCTTTATTGTAAGCCATTCATTAGATTCATCATTCCAAACATATCCATAATCAGCTCCAAACTTATCAATCTCTTCAGCTACCTCTCTAGCTCTTTGTTCTGGGTCAGCTGGTAATTTTAACTTACCTGGTGCTTCTTGATGTGTTTGAGATATTTCTCCTGTATCAGCATCCATACCAGTAATATAGCCTTTCATTGCTATATCCTTAGCTGCATCATCATTATTATAATGAGCTTCTAATCCTTTACCTAAATTAGAAGGATAGCCATCGTAATGGTTGTATGTAGTAGTTAGAGTATCACCTGCTAAATAACCAACTAATGCTCTAGTTCCTTCAACTAATCTTTCTTTTCTTTCTTTTAACGTAGCTTTTTTCATATCGTTAAAAGTATCTTTTTCTAGCTTTCCTCTTTTAGTCTCTTTGTAACCGTCATGCTTATCGACTTTAGAAGATTCTCCAGATATAAGATTGTAATAATGTAAAGGATCTTTTTTAAGATTTTTTATAGCTTTCTTTTTAGCTTTAGACTGATCCTCAACTGATATAGATTCTTGAGACATTAAACCCATTGCTTCGAGTTCGATGTCGATAGCTCTTCTTAATGAATCATCTGAGTATTTAGAAGTATCATCTTGTTCAACTTTAATTTCGTTGATTAAGTTATAATTTTTTAGAATCTGTACAGTATCATCATATCCATTAGATGGAGATAAAAACTGCGGGAATGCTAGTTTCATCTGTCTGATGAACTCAGGCTTTGCCATCGTACCTTCATTGACGGCTCTATATTTTTCTTGTGCGGTTACTTGTCTCATTATACTTCTTTATATCCTTGTTTTTTAAGTGCCTTTTTAGCTCTCTTATCCTTGCCAAACGCAAATGGGGTAGTATACCCAGGAGTGGCAGAGGAAGTGTTAGCTTCGTCTAATTCTTGTAATACTTCTCTAACTAACTGAACTAAATCAGATCTCTTCATATTATAGAGATTTTAGTTCGTTAACTAAATCGTAATACTGCATTAAATTAACTAAATGATTATCAGTAATTCTCTCTTTTTTAGTAAGAGGCACAATTGCTTTAGATACTTCATCTAGTTTGATTTTTACCACTTCGTCTTTAACTTTAGAAGATAACTTACTAACTTCTTTAGATATTTTATCTAATTCTTCGTTAATAATATTGCGTAAACGTGTTTGTGAGTTAACCGAAGTAATAAATTCTTTTAATATGTTTTTCTGTGCTGGTAGAAGATCTTTATAATTTTCATTAAACTTCTCCAGTAATATCTTAAAAGTAAGAAGTTTTAAGTCTTTATCATACTTAGAATACTCTTCAATTAAAGTATCTTTAACTTCTTCCTTATTTTGTTTCTTAGTTGTTAGATGCTCTAATAATGTAGATTTAAAGTTAACCAAGTGTATTGGGTCAACTATTTGATCATTATTTTGAGCTTCAAGTAAACAGTATAATGATGCTAATGCTTTGTAATCAGGTGTCTGAATAGCAAAGAATTCATCAATATTATAACCCTCCTTAATAGAAGATATTAAGTCATATTTTTGTTTTCTTAAAACTTTTTGATCTAATTTTCTAGAAATTTCTGTTATTGTAGACAGAATTGTTTCAGCCTTATTTTGGCCTATACCTTTATTCTTTAGAATGAATTCATAAAGTTTGAACTCACGCACTAAAGCTGTTTTACCTGTGAAATGCTTTTTAATAATAGAAACCGCTTCAGACTCTTTATTATTAAGAGTATCCGCAGCTATCTGCTTTACAAGCAATTCAAAGATAAGACCAGTATTTTTATACTTTGAATGTTTTATTTTCATTATACACGTTTACTATATATAAATATGCGTTAATTACCTAAATCCTTAATATTGTCTTCTTTAAGCATATCCGCCTCATCAGCTTCCTTAGCATCGAATACAATATTCTTTAGCATATCCTCATTTTTGGCATAAACAGATTTAGTTGAAGTGTTTTCCATTACGTTTTCATTATCGGATGGAAAACCTCCATGCATACCGTGGACCCCTAATGGATCACGTCCTCCCATCGGATTATCATTAGTTCCGTATACAGAGGCTTTTTCTCTTGGTCTACCGCCTTCAGGGCCAGGTTGACCCCATTCTTGGTCTTTTTCTACTTCTGAATATCCTGGTGGTAAAGCTCCTGGTTCTCCACCTTTAGGAGTTGCTACTGATCTTCTTCCGTACATAGAAGCTAAATCATGTGGCGTACCGTAAGTCATACCAGACTTAGCAGGATCATTACCTTCACTTTCTATCTGTGCAATTCTAAATGCACGTTTAGTATCTTCTCTAACAAGATCTCTCATTTCAATATACTGATCTTCAGACATACTGAATATATTCTCATAAATGTAATCTGTAGAGAACATTCTAGTATCTTTCATCTGAGCAGCTAAATCTACTTTTTCTTTAAGTAGAGCTACTTTTTCCTGATCAAAGATAATAGAAGGAGTAGATAATTTAATTTCAAAATTAGTTAATGATTCTCCAGTAAAACCTTGTGTGTATAAATGTACTAGTGCTATTCTTGTTAGCTCAGATTCTAGTATCTTTTGTATTCTTTCTACTGTTCTAGCGAATCTAATATCTTCAGCTGCTAAAGTAGCTTTACCTTGTAAGTCACCTTCGTAACCAAAGTAAGCTTTAGGAATTTTTAATGCAGCAAATAACTTAGATTGTAAATATTGAACGTCCGTAGTACCGTCATAATCTAAACCTTTAGTAGTTTCAATTCTAGTAGAGTTATCTCCACCTCTAACAGGAAGATAGAAATCTTCCATCATATTCTGCATATTGAACTTAAGGTTATATTCTCCTGTATTTTGATCTACATAAGGAGTTTTTTTCATTGTGTTGATAGTCTTTTGCATAAACTGATCAACTTCTGTTGGAGGAATTGAACCAACATTTATATAGAACATTCTCTTTTCTGGAGCTCTCATGATTCTATGAATCAACATTGCATCCTCCATTAAATTAACCTGCTTATAGATTTTTCTAGCAGGCTCTAAATAAGAACGTCCATAAGGTAAGTAAGAAGTATCTGATAATAATCTAAAATGAGCTATCTCATAATTATCAAATGTGATTGACTTCTGATTTGGTCTTTTTCTATAGTTAGGATCTGATGCTGCAGTAATACCATCTGGTTCTAATTGAAAGTAAACCTTAGCAGGATTTTCAGGATCAGTTCCTTCATGTCTAATCATATGATAGACAGTATATGGTAACACGTTATATACTCCGAACTTCTCTGCTATTTCTAGCTTTAGGAAAAAGTCTCCGTATTTAAGCATATTACGTGTCCATGACCATAAATTAAACTCAACGTTTAATACGTCATAGAAGAGGTTATACAACACTCTTTGAATATTTTCATCAGATGATTTTACAGTAACTATTTCTCCTTGATCATTCTTAATAGTTGCCTCATCTGAAATGATGTCTAATGCTGAAGCTATAATAGGATCAGTGTCCATTGCTTCATAATCAGCATAAAGCTGTACTCTTAATGTTTGGTAATTAAGATTAGGGTTATATACGTTTCTTGCATTATGAACGTATAATCTGTTAAATCTATCGATTAACGAATTTGTTTGGTATTTTCCAGTTGTCTGTATTTGATTAACATCAGCGACCTTTAGTTGGTCCCCACCTATATTACGTATTACTACGTCAGATGAGAATAATCTTGCTAATCTACCAAATAGTGAAGTATCCGCCATAGGATATTAAATTTATATATAAATAGTCTATTTTAGTAACCAAGAGATATCTTCTTGACCTCCGGGTGTATCTACAATATAAGGATTTTTTTGCTGACTTCCAACTGATTTAATAACTGCTTGGTTTCTTGAGTTTAAATTACTAAAAGAAGACAGTTGAGCTCTAGCTAAATCTATTCCTTGTTGTCTTAATCTTAATGCTGTATCTCTTACATAAAGTGCAGTTGCACATGCCATAAGTAAATCATCATTATATCTATCTTGAGCTTGAGCTTTACCGTTTTTCCAAACAAATACTCTCATTTCGCTCATTAATCTTTTTGATTGAATAGTAACTGATTTCTCTCTAATATATTCAATCATCTTTGCAATAACTAAAGGTCTTGTTCTAGCTGACATTGTAAAGCCAGGAACAAGTTTATCTCTTTCGTATTTATGCATATAGGATTCTACTGTGTCCATTTGATTTGTAGGACTATAGTATAGGTTTCTATATTCTCTTTCTAATATAGCTTCTATAGTAGCCCACCCAATATTTGCATTTTCTACTACTAGTAATGCTTCATTATATTCAGATGCTATTCCTACTAAGAAGTTACCAAAATCTTTAGGAGATAACTTACCTTTATATTCTGCTACTTGAACACAGTTCTCTATATCAAATATATGAAATGCAGAATAGTCACTAGCATCACCTCGAGCTACATCGGCTACTACCATATAAGATTTAGTATAATCAACTCCTTCCCATACCCATAAGTTACCGTCAACACCTCTTCTTTCCATTGGATCCTTTTCATAGGTCTCTTCGAAGAATTTCATATCATCTGGTTCGAATACTGTATCACCAGAAGCTAAGAAGTCACAATCACATTCTTGACCTGCCATACGAGGACCTAAATCAGAGTCTTGTTGTTCTCTCCATTTTTCATCTCTTTCAGGATGTACTGTCCAAGGTAATCTAATAGGTAAGAAACTATTTTCTCCAGATTCAGCTTTTTCCCAAGTTAAATGGAACCAGTTACCAATACCATTAGGTGTTGATAGTGCCATACATTGACCACCGGTAGCTAGTGTTTGTTGTGCTGCAGTAAATGTCTCTTCAATATTATCAATGAATGCTGCCTCATCTATTAGTAGTAACGATACCGCTTCTGATCTTGCTGCATCTGCATTAGATGATTTAGCTGTTATTTTAGATCCATTTTTTAATCTTAATGATAATTTATTTTTTTCTAAAGCTGGGAGTCTTAACCATTTAGGTAACTGATCATACATAAACATAGTTTTAGTAACTAAGTTACGTGCAGTTGCTTGAGTAGTTGCTAATGCTAATACGTTTTTATCTTTATGAAATAACATCAGCCATAATGAATATGCTGAAGCTAATGTTGATATACCTAACTGTCTTGATTTAAGAGTTATAATATACTGTTCATCTCTAAATAAATGTAATACTTTAGACTGGAAAGGGTAAAGATTAAATAAAATACGTCCACGAGTAGGATGCTGTATATAACAGTACTTCTTCATGAAGTAGGAAGGATCTTTAGCGCACTTGATGTACTCCTGTGCGATTATCTTTTTTATATCTGTACTCATAACTTTTAATCTACGTCAGAATAGTCTATCTCTATACCATTAGCTGACAGTTTTGCTTTTTCTTTAGGTACTATTCTAAAGTCTAAACCATACTTTTGTCCTGCATGTTGTTCAACTGTAAATACTGGTGTTAAATTTTCAGGTATATCATCATATGTAGAATATAATGAAGAAACTAAAATAGTAATAGTATTACCTGATAATACAAAGTCATCTGCATTAAATGTTCTACCTATAATAATAGTTTTAGGAATATCTTTTCCAAAAGCAAATAATTCATTAGCATCAGTTGGTGCATTTTTAACAAATACTTTTGTAATTCTATCTTCAGTTCCTGCTCTATACATTAAGTATTTAGGTTTCTCTTTAGTTGAAACTTCTGTAGGTTTTAAATCTATAGGAAAGTTAGGATCAGTTAAAGCATAGTTAACAAAGTTTTCTCTGAAAGGGGTATTGTTATTATTTACTGATTCCCATCTAAAGCTTCCGTCTTGTTTAACTGAAATGTTAGCTACTACCTTATCGTTAGATTCTAACTGTACATCAGCTTTCATTCCTTTACCAGCAGTAGTTCCTACTTTTTTAGAAGAGGTTACATTTTTAAATGTTCTAGTATTAGAACCATCTTTTAAAATAACTGTTGCTGTTTCACCAGCTTCTTCTATCAATTTATTTACAGTATCTACAAATATTGCTTCGTTACCAACTCCAGCTCCTCCAGGTGCACTAAAGCTAAATATTAAATTAACTTCACCTATTCCTTCTGCATTGAAAGTATACATATTAAATTTACCAGAAGGATTACCATCTCTATGAGGAGTAGAAACTTTAATATCTATATCATCACCAAATGTACCTCTTATCATTTTAAAAAATACATCTTGGTCTTTTATACCTGGTGCTGAAAGTCTATTTGGTTTAGAAGGTAAAGGTTTTATATCGTATTCAGAACCATATTTTGCTACTATAGCTTTTACAGCTTTTATAGTATTAGCTTTATTTTTTACTTCTTCGTTTAGATTAAAGCCAAACATAGATTCGAATATCCTCATATCTTCTCTGTTGTTGATATCAGGGTATCCTTTCTTGGTTCTATACGACCATTCTAGTATGACTCTATCTATAAGGTTCATTATGCTTCTGGTTCTTCTCCTGGTTCTTCAAAGTCGATAGGCTCTCCTCCTAAGTCAGCTCCTCCTTCTTCACCGCCTTCTTCTCCTCCTAAAGCGTCTACTTCATCACCACCTTCTTCACCACCGCCTCCGGCTGCATCACCTCCAGGAAAGTCACCTCCGCCACCTCCACCGCCGCCGGTGTCAGTATCTACTGGTTCTCCTTCTCCTGCTCCAGAAAATGGAGCTTCTTTATAAAGTATTGCAAGTTTATCTAATGCTTGTTGGTATTCAGCTATATTTGAAAGTAAATATCTTTTACCTAATATTTGAGCTTCAAAAGTTTTACCGGTCCATTTTAAGATATAATCTTGTCCATTTTTAAGATTAACTCTAAATGAAGTAGGTCTAGGAGAAATCCAATCTATACTTTCTACAAACTCTTTAAAATCTTCTGTCTGTAATTTAATTATAGCAGTTCTTAAAGTAGGAAATTTACCTAATATTTTATCTGTAGCATCTTCCAATACTGCACCTTTTTCTTCTCCTGGTTCTTCTGGTTCAGGTTCTTGTTCGTTAACTTGATCTAAAAGAGATTCGTCTAAAAGTCCTTTTTGTTCAGCTATCAAGCTACAGTGCACTTTGAAATCTCTTACTAATCCTTCTAAAGCTACTCTTGATCTGATAATAGAATATTGTTCTGGTCTTTCTGTTCTAAGGTATCTTTGTAATTTTCTAAAGTTAGTTTTAATAAGTTCAAATAACTCTCTTGCTGCAGCATCTTTTCTAATATCATCACTTTTCATTAACGATTTTATATCGTCAACTATATTTTCAAAGTCATCATACATTTTAAAGAAAGAAGGTAATTGAATAATTTTATGTTCAACAGAACCAGTAGTTTTGTTTCTACCTGTAAATTTAAAATATGTGTCCATATTTTTAGAGAAGAAATCATCTTTTTTATCTACAGGTCCATACTGTTTTTCTAATCTATCAATCATAGCTTGAGGAATATCCTTAACCTTGAGAGTAGCACCTTTAGGCATCTCATTAAGAACTTCTTTATAAGCCTCTAAAATTAAATTATCTAATTTATTCATTACTTCTTTTTCTTTTTATATCCTTTGTGCCAGTGCTCTGTTTGAGTTTTTATTTCTAACTCGCTTACTGGTATGTCAAGGACTGTATTGCCGTTTTCAAATAAAACGTCATAATGAGTAACTACGTATTTATTTCCTTCTTTGACTAAGGTATGTTTTTCTGGAATACAAGTTCCTTCTCCGTACTTCTCATGAACTACTTTAGAAGCACAATCATGTTTATATCCTGGTGCTGATTCTTTAGATAATTTATCCAAGTATTTAGCCTGATCGCCATGTCCTTTAACAGACTTCTTTAATTGCTTTACAATCTTTTTAACTTGGGCTTTTTCTTTTTTATCTAATTCAGCTTCATTCTTAGGATAATCCTTTCTAGGCATTTGAAGAGTCATATCTTTAATATCTCCTATTACTGATTGCATAGCTCTAGCTAATATTGCAAACTCATCTGCAGGTACATGTATATATTTACCTCCATAATTTATCTGTACCATTAGCCCTCCTTTACCAGCAAATCTAGTTATTTGAATTCCATTTCTGTCGTAAAGATCGGTAGCTTCATTTATAGAAGTATCTAATTGTTGACCTACTCCTATACCTGCTACTTTATTTTGTAAAGCATCTTCTAATTCTTTTTTCTTTCTAGTTAAAATTTTAAGAACATCTACTACTTTTTCTTCTCTATCATTATTAGGTCCTAACATTACAGTTGCTTCAGGTCCTTTTTCTTTGTAGATTTTAGCAAGCATTTTCATTCTGCTAACTATTGAGTCATGCATAAATTGCATATCATCTACTTTTATATGTTTACCTTGAGGTACTGGGTTATCATCTTTGCCTTCAGTTGGATAATTATCATCATCTAAATCATCATAATCTCCATCTTCTAAACCATCAATAAATTTACCTAAGGTAACATTGTATCTGTTATCTGAATATATCATATTGAATACTCCGTATCCATCTAATCTTGAAAGTTCGTTAGGGAAATTCTGTCTTACTATCTCTCTTGCTTCTTCTGCTTTTTCTTCGATTTCATCTGCAAGATTTCTTAAATCTATTACAGCTTCATCTTGTTCAGGAGA
>CEVG01120784.1_pt1 | contig 11156 bp, 5 predicted proteins | sample 356511 | NCBI WGS metagenome assembly CEVG01 (sample SAMEA2623426, study PRJEB7988) | marine metagenome | biome: marine biome (ENVO:00000447); feature: surface water layer (ENVO:00002042); material: "saline water (ENVO:00002010), including plankton (ENVO:xxxxxxxx)" | depth 5 m | reverse complement strand
CTGAGAAAACGTCTGTGGCTGATTGGGAACGTATCATGGCGGAGAACAGTGGTTCGAGCTGGAAAGACGAATTTTTCGTAATTGTGCTATCAATTCCACTTATACTTGCCTTCGTACCGGGTGCAGAGGGTATTGTGGACAGGGGCTTTGAACAGCTTCACAAAGCACCGGACTGGTATTTTTACAGCTTGGGTATTGCAATAAGTGCCTCTTTCGGTGTGAAAGGGTACAAGCAGTTTGTGAGGAGAAAGTAATGGCGTTTGAAGCACTAAAACAACTACAAGAGAAGTGTGGTGTAGAGCCAGATGGGGCGTTTGGCCCAAATACGGCAAAAGCTATTACAGCACACTACGAGTTGTCTCCAGAAAGAGGCGCACATTTACTAGGTCAAGTTGTACATGAAAGCGGATCTTTTAAGTATACAAGAGAGAACCTAAACTACTCCGTAGAAGCTATCATGAAAGTATGGCCTAGCCGTTTTCCTACAAAAGAGAGCGCAGAGCCATTTGCCAGAAACCCTAAAGCACTGGCTGAGAACGTGTATTTCGACAGAATGGGGAACGATTCCAAAGAAAAAGCCAGCGCCTACATAGGCCGAGGATTTTTACAATTAACCGGATATAACAACGTCAGATCTTTTGCATCAGACATGCGTGTCCCAGAAGTTCTAGATAACCCACAGTTGTTAGAAGAAGACTATGCAATGGATACAGCTCTGTGGTTCTTTAAGAAGAATAATTTATGGAAAATATGCGATGAAGGTGTCAACGATGACACTATAAAAAGACTGACAAAACGTATAAATGGTGGTTACACTGGATTAGATCACCGTGTGAAGGAAACAAAGAAGATTTATGAGTGGATATCTTAGCACATAAATGCTATTATACACACAGACTTGTTGGAGATTAGTATGGTACTTCCCCTTTTAGGTAGCTTTTTAGGTTCAGCATTGTTGCCGGGTCTGGCGGGTACAACAGGTATGGCGTTTCTAGCCAACCCAGTAGCAGCAGGGGCAATAGGTTCTGGAATTGGTAGTCTACTACAAGGGGATTCTTTAGATGAAGCGATAGGTACAGGTCTTACTTCTTACTTTGGTGGTAAATTATTAGGCGGGCTATCAAAACCTGTAGCTACATCTGCACAAGCAGGGATGCCAAAGGATTTTACTACACTGGCAAAAGCCGCGCCAGAGGGGTTATTTTCTTCTGCAGGGGCTGAGAAAGGCTTGGCTACAAAACTAGCAGTACCTAAAGATCCAATAAATATATTTGGTGGCGAGGGTGTAAAGGCTAATTTTCTACCTGCTATGAAGCAAGGTTTAGGTACAATAATGGCAAACCCACTAGCTGCAGCAGGTACAGCAGGTGGCGCAATGTTGGCAAATGCGGCTAATCAACAAGGCACTGAACAGGTAAAAACACCTTTTAGACCAAGTGAAACTGTGCCAATTCAACAGAACATAGCGCAGCCAATGCCCGGATACAGAGCGGGGGTAGATCCAGAATTTAATTACGGATTTCGCAATCCTTCTGCAGGGGAGCTACAAACACGATTTTTAAATCAAGGTGGTAGTGTAGCAGATTATGTAAACCCTACAATGCTGTCTAAAGGCGGTATAGCTACCTTCGCCAAGGGTGGAGATATGCCAGAAGAGCAGATGGATATGCCTGACGTTAACGAGAAAGACATTATCGTAAATGCTGTAAACGCCTTGAAAGGAAACATGCCCGAACAACAAGCGTCTATAGCACTGGCTATGTTTGTAAATCAATACGGCAAAGAAGCACTAAAAGATCTAATTACAGACGTACGTGACGGTGAGTATGATAATATAACTGGAAAAATGGATGGGCAAGTACAAGGTGGTGGTGACGGCATGAGCGACTCAGTACCTGCAACCATAGACGGAAAACAAGACTTATTAGCCAGTAAAGACGAATACATGGTAGATGCTCCAACAGTTGCTATGATTGGTAATGGCTCTAGCGATGCAGGAGCAAAGAAACTAGACAAGATGCGAGAAGAAGTAAGAAAAGCAGCTACTGGCTCTACAATGCAGCCAAAGCAAATAGACGCTGAAAAAATTATGAGAAGCGCCCTATCATGAAAGACGTACAGACAGATCTAATATTTACTCCGTTACCAAAAGATCACGCTAAAGCTATATGGCCTAACGTAGCAAAAGTGTTAAAGCGATCTGTTGCTACAGCAGAGGGCAAGTATGAAGTAGATGACTTATTAGATTTGATTTTAAAAGACGAGTTGGTGTTGTGGGTTGTTTTAGATACTACTGATGATGAGGTTGTGGCAGCAATAACAACTAGGCTCATTGAATACCCACAAGGCAATGCTATGGCTATGGATTGGATAGGCGGCACAAGAATGAAAGAGTGGTTATCTATGGCACAGGAGAGGATAGCTCACTACGCTAGAATTCATAACTGCAAGTATTTAGAGGGTTACGGTAGAAAAGCTTGGGGTCGTTGGCTCAGAAAGTATGGATGGAAGCCAGACTATATTGCTTATAAAATGGAGTTAAACTAATGGGCAAGGGTAATAAACAATCACAGACCAGTACACAAACTAATATTACTGAATTACCAGACTACGCCCGTCCGTATTTTGAAAATATCATGAAACGTGCGGAAGCCGATTCTCTCAACCAATATCAGCCATACGGAGGCGAACGATTAGCGCAGTCTGGAGATGTCCAAGATATAGTTGACTCCAGAAATATGGTTAGAGACGTTGCAGGTGCGGGGCTTCCTGAATTAGATGAAGCTATTAGTGGTGTGAGAGATATATCACAACGCGGGCAATTTACAGGGCAAGTAGCGCAAGACTACATGAATCCTTATATGGATCAGGTTGTAGACAGACAGAAACAGGCCGCAATACAAGACTTTAATCGTATGGGTGCAGCCAGAGCAGCAGATGCTGTGAATGCAGGGGCTTTTGGTGGTTCTAGACAGGCTGTAGCTGATTATTTAGCTGAAGAAGGGCTACAAAGGCAATTAGGAGATATAGAAGCGACAGGTAGAGAAGCCGCTTTTAGAGATGCTAGAGCAGGTTTTGATGCTGACAGACAGATGGGTATAACTGGTCTCGGGCAGTTGGCTACGATGGGTGGGTCACGTAGGGCAGCAGATATCCAAAACGCACAGCTATTAGAAGGTATAGGTAAATCACAGCTTGGAGAGAAACAAGCAGAGTTAGATATGGGTTATCAAGATTACCTAACACAACAAAATTTTACCAAAGACCAATTAGGGTTCTTGTCCAACATACTACAGGGTGTACCTATACAACCTAATCAACAAATAACTAACTTCCAATCGTACAACCCACTACAACAAGCGTTAGGTGCAGGTATAGCAGGGTTAGGTCTTTATCGTGGGATGACGTAATGCGAAATATTATACAACAGCAAGACGACTTAAAAAATTTATCACAACAACAGCTTATTGCAGCGATGCAAAATGGTACATACCCACAGTTTCTTGTACTTAGCGAGTTAAATCGTAGAAAGCGGATGACTGACGATCAAGCACGGAGAGAAGCGGCTGATGATACAACCACTGTTGCCCAAGAAGTGGTCAATGCTGCAGGAGTGCCGCAAGGTGGTATAGCACAACTAGCCAGTGCCATGAACGCAAAGACAGATAACACACAAAACACAGGTGTCATGCAAATGGCAGAAGGTGGCGTAGTAAAAATGCAAACCGCAGGTCAGCCTAAAGACGCTTTAGAAAGACTAAATAAGAAAGCTCTGGCAGAACTTAAAAGGTTATACCCAGAAGTGTATGAGCAATATAAAGATAAGCCTAGAGAGTTGCTATACATTGCTAGGCAGATGTTAGAAGTTGCTGAAGAACCTGAACTTACAGCCCTAGAACAGCTAGAAACACCCCGCACAACTCTGCAAAAGATTATGGACTTTGCCAGATATAGCCCCCTAAAGGGCAGAAAAAATATGGAGAAGATAGCAGAAGGGGCAAAAGAAAGAGAACTACAAGCGCAACAAGAAACGCAACGAAGGTTAAGAGAAAGAGATAAATTCTATATCGGTGCAGATCCTATATTTAATGACGGGGGGTTTAGTGAGAAGTTGAAAGGTACAGTAGTGCCTGTGCCACTAGCTGAAGACCCACTAAAATTTAGACCACCGAATAACATGAGTGGCCCTAGCGTTGCTACGGATCGTCCATTAAGCATGGCTAATATAAGCCAACCAGAACTTGGCCCGATGTTTCCGTTGGTATCTTCAAACAGACCTATCGCAGAACCCACTAATCTACCCGCTAACACTTCTCCAGCGTTCACATCGATGCTACCAAATATATCACAAGGAGATGTTGGTGTAGGCGGTAAACCCAAAGAGAACATAATCAGAAGTCTTTTAGCTGGGGAAAACCCCTTTGAGACAGGTGTTCCTCTAGAACTACAAGCAGATGCTGCTACTGATCTAAACAGAAGGGCAAGAGAGTTCTATAATACTGATACTTACACCCCACCTGAGATGATATACTCTGGAGATGTTAGAGATATACTTAAAAGAGAAGAGGCTACTTCAGAAGAAATTCAAGCTGCTTCTGATCGATTGGCAAGGGAAGCCACTGCTGACGAAACAGCAAAGGTAAATCAGCAGCTTAAAGATGAAGATAAAGTAGCACAAGAACGATTAGATGCCGCGATTGCAAAGCAGCAAGTCATGCTAGACACTGATGCGGATGCTGCTACGTTAGAGACTTTAAAAACAACTAAAGAAGCAGAGTCTGGGCTTAACGCAGTTCCATTTCCATTTACAGATAAAAGTCTAGGTGAAGTTATTGTGGATTCAGGAGAAGCCGCAGTAAAAGGTGTAGGCAGTCTCTATGATTATGGTACAGAAAAGCTCGGACCTTTAGTGCCGTCCATTACAGAGGCGGTCACACAAGTTGGTGGTGATATTAATTCTCTATACAAGCGCCTAACAGACGATACGATATACCCTGTAGATGGGGCGATAGATAATCAACCTCAAGACAGAGAGCCTCTACCAGATGTATCTAAAAAAGCAAATGAGGCTGCTGAAGCAAAAACAGAGATAGATCCTACACAGGCAGCTCTCAACAAGATAATAGAAAATCAAAACAAACAAGCAGAAGCTTCTAACTTGACAATGGCTAAATACCTTGAAGGTCTGGAGAAAGATAGAGAGTTTGCCAAGGCTATGGCTCTAGTAGAAGCAGGTGGGCAACTTATGCAGCCATCTGCTACGATTGGCGAAGGTGTGGGTAAAGCGGCGCAAGCATTTGCAAAATCTTCGAAAGAAGGTCAGAAAGAATATAACAAAAGCAAACTAGCTATCTTAACTCTAGACGCTAGAATAAATGCAGCGAAGGCTGCAGCAAGTGCAAGAGCAGGGATTGCAGGGGCGCAACTACAAACAGCCGCGCTTGCGAGTGAGAGAGATGCGTTGTTGGATGACCTCAAATTACTTGAAATGCAATTAGACCCTGACAAACCTGATCCAAAGAAGTTGGATAGGCTACGAAGGCTACAAAGACAAGTCACGGATCTAAATAACCAAATCAGAACTGCATCGGGTTTAGCTACCCTTGCTGGTGTCGGAGCTGATAGTGGTAACATATTTGGAAGCTACGATGTAACTAAGACGGGGTAAGCACATGGGCAATGTAATCCAAGAAAGTGGTCTTACAGGTCGTAGATTTAGTTTTAAAATAGCTGGAGACGAACCTACCGTAGATGAACAACAGCGTATCGACGCCATCATACGTCAAAACGATACAGAGTTCGCAAAGGAGTACGAGTCTGAGTTTGGTGTATCAGCTACCCCGGGTGAAGGTTCAGGTATTTTCAACACACTAGGTGAGCTTGGTAAAGGTACGGGACGCGGTGCTGTAAACCTCTTGGAGTCTGCAGGGCTAGGTGCAGCGGCACTACTACCAGAAGAACAAGAGTTACCTGTCCGAGAGTTTATCCGTAGTCTGGGATACAGTGCTAGGTCTGGACTACAACCCGATCTTGGCGTTGAAGATATGATGCTAGGCGAAAAGGCAGGTAAGTTTGGTGAAGCACTAGGGTCATTCGTTCCTCTAGCAGCTACTGCTTTTATACCCGGAGTTGGTACGCCTATCGCGGGTAGTCTGGCTATGGGTGCGGGTACGGGAGAGGCTAGTGAACGGGCGAGAGTCGCAGGTGCGTCCCAAGCGGATCGTAATAAAGCAGCTTTATTAGGCGCAGGTGTCGGTATTTCTGAAATACTTCCTATAAAATTTGGTCCTTTAGCAAAAACTCTTGAACAAACAGGTAGTCTGGGAAGACTTAAACGTATATTTGCGGCAGGTGGCCTCGAAGCGTTACAAGAAGCAGCGGCAAACACAGCACAGAACCTAATCGAACAGGGCTACAATCCAGAACGTGGTACATTTGAAGGATCAGGGGAATCTGCAGCATACGGTGGGGGTGTAGGTGGACTTGTTCAGGGTATTATAGACCTCGTAATTCCGGGTAGATTCTCTAAGAAAACACCCCCACCAAAAGAAATAGGCGAAGCAGATACCGTAGAAGAAATAAGTAAAGATGATGAAGCAGGTACAGATCTCGTACCCGTAGGTGAAGTCAAAGACAGAACTAGTGAGGTTATAGAACAGCAGCCTATAGTTGCAACGCCAGAGGAAGTACTAGGATTAGAAGGCCCAGAAGAAAGGTTGGGGCTACCTGCCCCTGCACCCGTAGAAGAAGGAGAAGAAACAGATGGAACTAAGCTCCTCACTGTCGACACAGGAACTGGAACAGGCGATGGAAGTGGTGGATCTAGCGTGGCTGGAGGCGCAGGGGTCGGACGTAGAGCTGAGAGTGCCAAAGGCGTTGTATCACCTAACGACGGATCAGTGGGAAGAGGTCTGCCGAATATTGATGTTGCTGCAATATCAACAGGAAACGTCCGTAATCCACTAGCTCTAACAGACGCAGAAATAGAGGCACTGTTTAAGGAAGAAGTTAAATCCACACCTGATTTACCACAATCTGATACTAGGCTACCTATTAACCTGCAGAACCTTAAAGAAACTGATGTAGAAAAAGTAGAAAGTAGATATGCTACAGAGCAGCGTAACGCTACAGTTGCACGGTATCAGGACTTCCGAAATAAAAACCCCGACATGGCTATATACCATGATGAATTTGTTGTGGATAAGGAATCTGATCAAGATATACTTACGGGTAAAGATCTCGCTGCAGTAAATGGTTTGTTTATAAAGCAAGCCAGAGGAGATAAACTTACCGCAGAAGAGCAAGCCACTATTGATTACTTTGAACGTTTTGAGCGTCCTGAACACGCTATCGAGGAGATAGCCGCACGTACAGAGCTAGACGTAGATGACGCTGTCCCCGGGGAAAGAGCTATATCGCTCCTACCAGAGACTGATCAGGATAGGATGGCTATAGCCACAACTGCCTCTGCTTTCTTAGAACCATTCAATAAAGACGCCGCAGAGCTGGCAGGTTCATGGATTAACACAAACATGTCCCCACAGGTTAAGGAAGCCTACGAGTTAGAAAAGGCTTCTGCAGCAGAGCGAGCCAATATTGCAAGGCGACAGAAGTTTAAAGCTCCAAAACTCTTAGACGTAAAGCCTAGACCCAAAGGCAAGGGGGCAAAAGCTCAAATAGCACAAGCTGAGTGGGATAGTGCCTATGGAGATTCGCACTTTGCCACAGGTAAACCTAAACCCACTATGTCAGAACGAGTGGCAGAAGGCGCACAAGAAATAGAAGCTGACGCTAACAAAGCGTTCAACGATCAATTAGATGCCGCTGCCAATGCACAAGCAAGACCTCCAACAATAGAAGCACTGCCCGAAGAGTTAACAGCACCGCTATTAGAAGTAGGACCAGAGGTACGTGAGATAGACAGACTTGAACCTGAACAACAAGAGATTGTCACTTCTCCAGAGGGAACTCGTACCGATGACGAAGCTGCTATAGAGATAATGCAGGACGCTGACTTTAGCGTTGTTGGTGCTTTATATGGTAATAATTTTGATCCTGATCATAGAAGGTTGTTTACTCAGTTTATGGTAGATCAGAGTAAGCCCGTAGACCCTGTTACCATGACCATGCTAGAGGATAATAATTTAGCCGATGCACTAAGAGAGTACGCTAAGACCGCAAGCCCTGCCACAAGGATGTGGGCTAGAACACTAGCAAAGTATGCAGGTAATACCGAAGTAAGGTTTGCTGATAGGTCAACACAAATAGCAGGGTTCTTTGCGCCTAGGCAGAATGCCATAGTTTTCAACACTAACGTGCCTGTAACAGGTCACCTTTTACTACACGAAGTAGCTCACGCTGCCACATCAACCTTTATTGCTAACAATCCAAACGCTGCACCGGTAAAAACACTACGTAAAATATACCAAGATACAGAAGGAGCTTTTGATAGTGCATATAACTTTGAAGAGTTTGTGGCAGAGGCCATATCTAACAAAGATGTACGAACTACATTACATGAGCTTCTAGATACTAAACAGTATGCTTCAGCATATACAAGGTTCGTTGAAGCCATTCGCCGTATATTCCAACAAATACGTTTTGAGCTTGGCGGAAAACCACCTGAACAGAAGTCTATATTAGAAATGGTAGACCCGTTATTACACGAAATTCTGTCCCCTGCTCCAAACTTTAGAGATGCTGCTCCGCTGTTCCAGATGGGACACAACCCCGAGGCTGTAAATCAACTCTTTAGAGATACGGTAAATAGCGGTAATACTTTTGATCCAGAGACTGCTTTTAAAACTTTTGAGGCCGCATCTAAAAAGACTTGGAAAGACAGTGGCGTTAACTTTATGACAGGCACGTTGGTAAGAGGCGGGTTACAAGCTCTTTCTCTCCATTCTGTAGTACGATTGGGAGAGTTAGCTGGATCTCCAAGCGCACCTAAAATAAATACTTTAGTCAATCAAAGCATGGGAGAGCTTGATTTAAAACTTCGAAAAGTTCAACAAGCTAATGACAAGTCGATTGCGTGGGCGAATAAAGCGAGTGACGCAGACCTGCGTAGACTGAACCGCTTAAATCTTCAAAGTTCGGCCTATCAAGTAGATCCCGCCATACCCCCACAAGAGGCTAGAGAAAAATATAGTGACGAGGCTTTTTCTGTATATAGAAAACTTCGAGCCGACTACGAAACAGCACAGAGAAATAACCCTGAAATTGTGGAGATACATCATCAATCAAGAAATATGTTTAAAGGGCTATACAGAGATTTTATTGAAGCTACAGACGAACGGTTAGCAGCCTCTGGTGTATCAGAAGAGGTAAGGAATCAGATACGATCAACATTTTATGCCAACATGGTAGGGTCAGGTGAACTAGAGGTGTATATACCACTTAATCGTGAACCCGGCGATTATTGGTTGTCTTTAAACGCTATAGACCCGGTGACTGGCGTTATGGAACGCTACACAGACTCGTTTCAGGGAGTTGATGCTAGAGCAAGGGCTATGGAGTCCATAGTGGCAGATGCAAAGGAAAATCTGAGGAACGCACCAGCAGAGAGTCAAGCTGGTCGATTGAGAGATAGCACAGCGGCTAGTTATCGTCGTGATGGTATGACTGAAGAACAGGCACTAGATCGAGCGATGGATGACATGCTTGAAGTAGAAGCTACAGAAAAAATTGACATATTAAACTTTCAAAGGACAGCCCCTGACGCTTCGTTTGTTAGTGATATAATGGGCGCAATAAACAACGATCCAAATGTTGACGATGCAACCAAACAAGAACTTGGCGAGATAATACTAAACACGTTACCACAAACTTCTTATCTACAGTCGTTTAGAAAACGTAAGGGTGGTGAGATTATCAGAGCGCGAATGGGATATAATGAAGACTCAGTAAAAGTTATTTCAGAACGCGCTACTTCTCTAGCCAGACAGGTTGTTAACCTGAAGTATAAGTCCAGAATGCAAAGAGAGTTGGCTAATATACAGAAAGAATTAAACGAGTCGAACGAAACAACTAGAGAGTTTAGAACTGCTATTATGTCCTCTCTAAAAAGCACAGTGGACGATGGCCCTATGCCTATACGTGGTAAGGCATCAAGACTTGCAACCTCTATTGGGTTTAACATGACACTAGGCGCAAACATATCTGGGGGAGTTGTTAACTTAGGGCAGATAGGCTTTGTAACGTACCCCTACCTCGCTGCAAAGTATGGACCCTTTAGGATTGCACGAGCCATGAAAGCCTCTACCGCATTAGGACTAAATAGTGGTCGAACACAGAAAATAAAATCTTATGCTATAGATGCTTCTGATGTGGATATGGACACACAGGTAGGTTCCGCTATGGGTTTAGAAAACCACGATGTAGATAACCTATCTCCAAAGGCACAAAGAATACTAGATAATATAGGTATGTCTGCTCAAGAGTTTAAAGTTCTTCAAGAAGTAGCGGAGGACTTAGGGCAGTTTAAAAGGTCTTTAGATCACGAGATATTAGATGTAGATAATATGACTTCATTCTACTCTAAACTTAATAAATGGTCTGGTTTCTTCCAACATCACTCAGAACGTATAAATAGACAGACATCTCTGTTTGCAGCGTACTACGGTGCGCTGGGTAAAATGTCGTCAGAGGAAAGAGCCAATTCTGACAACTTAATAAAAGCGGCACAAGAAGCGGTATACGACACAGAAACTGCTAACGGTGGTATGGCTGCAGCCGCTGCACCTAAATTGGCACGGAACAGTGTGGGTGCTGTTGTATTTATGTACAAACGCTACGGTGTAGCTATGATATCCATGCTTACGCAACTAGCGTACAGGGCCGCAAAAGGATCTCCTGCAGAGAGACGTGTAGCTATGGCACAGTTAGCGGGTATATTTGGAGCTGCAGGTCTAATGGCGGGTGTTCATGGTATGCCCGGATTTGGAATGGTTACGACAGCTATGGACGTGGCTATGAGATCGTTGGGAATGGACCCCGGTGGAGAAGACGATGACGCAAAGACAATGGTACGTGCCTACCTAGGTGAGCCTTACTACAAAGGACTTATAAACTACTTCACAGGTGTTAACGTAGCGTCTCGTATTGGTCTTAGTGAATTGATATACAGAGAGTCTGTAATGGATAGAGACTACCCC
>CEVG01019326.1_pt1 | contig 11181 bp, 18 predicted proteins | sample 356511 | NCBI WGS metagenome assembly CEVG01 (sample SAMEA2623426, study PRJEB7988) | marine metagenome | biome: marine biome (ENVO:00000447); feature: surface water layer (ENVO:00002042); material: "saline water (ENVO:00002010), including plankton (ENVO:xxxxxxxx)" | depth 5 m | reverse complement strand
AATGATGCAGCATCTGGTACTGATTTCCCATGGCAAGATACAATAACACAAGCAGTAGAAGGTACATGTGTTATATGGCCAGCAGGTTTCACTCACCCACATAGAGGAGTAACACCTAATAAAGGATATAAAGTCATTGCTACTGGATGGTGTCAATACATACCCAGAGAAGAAGAATTACCACATCTCATGAGCACATACAAGAAGGCATTTCCACATAAGTTTGCTTGACACATCATACACATGGATACTATCCTTTCAACACATTTTACACACACCTCCGCACCTTGCAATGACTGGGTTTTCCACAGTTTTTGATGTGCTTGTGGAAAACTTTTAAAATCATTAAAAAAATATAGGTAACGTGCGGTGGAGAAGGTGTCTTAGCCTACCACCTAACGAAAGTCAAGTCAACCCTCAGAAACACTTTGAAACAATCACAGGGACACTTGGGGAACTGGCACACACCCCTTGACAATCCTCGGAAAACCGTGTATTATTAAAACATGGACAACCGAGGAATTTCAAAAACTTCAAAAACTCACTTTTTTACTTTTTTAAGTTTTTTACTTTTTTAAAAAAGTGAGATTTATGACTTTTTTCGTTTAATTCAGAGGTATTTTCCACAAACCCTGTGGAAAACTCCATATATTCAATATAAATCAACAAAATCATTACAAAACATGGCAATTTACTCAAATTTTGAATCAACTGCTGTAAAATCTATTGAAACTACTCCAAATCAAGTAAAAGTAGTGTATAATAGTAATGAAAGTAAAGAATATGCATTTGATTGTGAAGATGTCCTAGAATTCGCCAACAATTTGTGTCAAGTTCTCATTGACGCTGAGTTGGATCGTCCCTCTGGAAGTGTCGGACGGTTTCTGTCACAATCAATCAAGGATCGTGTCCTTATCGCTCAATAAATAACTGAACGTTTAGTAAAACCACTGCACATTAATCATGTCCAGGCGTAATAGCAACAATTCCTACAAGGATGTGCCCCAAGATGAATACTTTGAAGACTATGGTTATGAAATCAAAAATGTAAAACGAAGTAAGAAGAAGAAGGTAGCAAAGTTTAAGCAGTATGAGTCGTGGGAGGAGGACAGTTATTAAAGTGGCATAGTATTAATTGACTTAAAGATCCTGTTCGTCTATTGTATAGATGTACAGGATTTTTTATTGTCTATGTTCTTCAAACACATTTCACTTCATGAATACGACCTCACTAACAAGGGCATCTCTCAAGCATGTTATGATGAACTTGTTGCCAGTGGTAACAATTCAACCGAAGCACAGTTAAGAGTCCTAGCAGATAACATGCGTGAAGAGTTTAAAGACTACATGCGTCCATTATTTGCTTAGGAGGAGATAACATGATGGATAAAATTGATTTCCTTACTATAGTCTACGAAGACTATTGCACCAAGCATAGTTTACCTTTTGTCAGTGCAGATGAGCAGGACACGGTAGACATGGATGAGAAACATGTATCATGGTTGCACACATTCAACGAAATGTGGGACATTGCACAGGACAGTTAAGAAAGTGGCACAGGGGGTATTGCATTCCCCCTTTTTCTGTGTCATATTATAAGAGTCAACCAATTCACAACATTTTATGCGAAAGATTGAACAGCAAATGAACAACGCCATCTCTAACTGCAAAGACTGGAGATCTGGCAACACTGAGGTAGTTAACTGCAACGGTGAATCTTTTGTTTATTTGCATGGCAATCACATCGCCACACTGGGTGATGATTTTGTGAGAATCTTTGATGGTGGATGGCAATCCAACACCACTAAATCTCGTCTCAATGCAATCATCAACGGTTTCTGTAATGCATTCACTGATGGTGTATTTCAGAAAGATTTTGTGTGGTATGTGATGGACGGAGGTGTACAACACCAGTTCGTCAATGGTTATGAATTTCAAGGTGCATAATATCGGTTGAACATATACACCACCTGCTTCAATTGCAGGTGGATTTTTATTACCCATAGAGTGAAAACAATTCCAACGAGTTGTAACGATGAACTCCTATTGTGGGGTTTATATGTTATAATTACTTCTACGTTCTTTCGCACGAGGTCTCGCTCATGACTTTCCAGGAGTATTTGGCAGAAGAATTAAAGTATTACGAGGAACACCCAGAGGAGCAAGATCCACTGGAGGCACACTCAAACTGTTCTACATTTGAAATAGATTACACAGTACAATCATGATAGAAGATGTAACACATAGTCTACACGATTGGGAGGATTTTTGGTACAATTCAACCACTTCTACAAGTGGCACAGTTGTGCTTGATTCTCCAGTTGATGTGTGCCATAGTAACAACATGGAAAACAACCCAATGATTTCCCTTCCAAATCCAACTAAGAAAATTCTCATGGCAGACAACATTGTTGATCGTGATGAACTCCAACAGAATCTAATTGATCAGATTGTTGATGACATGGATCTGAAAACGTTGATGCAATTAGTTGCAGAACAGTTGGATCATAATTATGATTCGTATACAGTAGATGAACTGATTGCAGAAGCAGAGGAATACTATCCACATTTGCTAGAGAAGGAAGAACATAATTTCTCTGAACTTGAGGCACAATGTAATGATTATGGTGTGGGCAAGTAAGTAACACAAACTGGTCAGCCGCTTCGCTCCAGTTGGCGAAGTGGCACACCATCGCCCCATTCTCCCCCCACCTGTGTCTATAATGTCTGTATGACATACGAAATCTTCTGCCCCGCTCTGGGCGAAACAGAGCACACCACTGATCTAGACCGTGCGATGGATCTGTGTTTCTCCATGCATGACGAGTCCAACTCCTATGCTTGCATCCGTGACGCCTTCGGTGATGTCGTTGGTGAATACGGTGACATCATGGAGGCAGTCGCTGAGGGTTTAGTCTAATGCATTTCAACGTACACTACATTGATTTTGATTTTGACGATGAGCACATCAGTAAGGATGAGCGAATTGAAATCACCCAAGACCACATCGGTACATGGGAGGCATGTGACGAGGACGACCTCATAGAAGAGATTACCACATCCAGTGGATGGTGCATCAAAAAAATTGATTACGACATCCAGTTGATGTAGTGGCACACAAGGGGTGGCATTGGTCACCCCATGCCCTATAATAACTGTATACACAACAAAGGAGAACATGAAACGCCTTGAACTCATCATGGGTCGCAACATTCCAGACAATGGCATTGTGACCGATGCAATGATGAACGACTTCATCAAACGTGAAATCATGCCACATTTTGAGTATGGCACTTTCATTGATGGCGAAGGTCTCTGGAAAGGTGAACTAGAACAGACAAAGATTTTCTACCTTGAGGTGCCTGACTCTGAGGTTGATGATCACATGATCTCCCTTAATTGCATTGCTGCCATATATAAAAGGCAGTTCAGACAAGAGTCAGTTTTGATCTCTCAAGTGCAAACAAACGCCATTTTTAACTAATGCCATCCATTCGCTATTGGGACGGGGTTGATCAACGTCACCCCCGTACAATTACATACAGAACAGACACCCAAGCAAGGGACGCCCATGCATACTATATCAGTTGTGGCATCCGATGCGAATTGATAGACAGTAGAGGAACTGTCACACGTGGTGTCGCCTTTGCTTGATCGGTGCCCTATACTAAGAGCATGAACACAAACGAACTTCCCAAGCACATGCAAGACCGTTACGAAGTCAGAGACGGTTTCATCATCAACAAAGGATGCACAGACCCTGTGATCTTCGCCGCCATGGAATCCATTAAGGCAGACATGCTGAGAGAAGCACAGGAACGAAAGGAGATCCGTGAGGGTCGCCGTCCCCTCCCCCGATATGACAACTGGGGAGTCTGGAACATCAGCGACCGCCACTGATACAAAACAACTACTCATCATGATCAGCATTTCACCCATCTCCCCTACCGTCTCCCAGTCAGTATGGACGCTTAAGGTCAACCCCTTCACAGGGTCATGCCGTGTCCGTTGGTTTAAGGGGTGCTTGACTGAGTACACCTTCAAGACTCGCAAGCGTGACATCCTAGCACTGATGATGGCAGGCGACAGGTCACTGGGTCAGTGGGTAAACTGGCACATGCGTAATGGCATTGCTGCCTGATACCCCTATAATAAGAGAGTACACAACACAGGACACAGCATGAACGGTTGGGCAAACTACGAAACATGGAATGCATCACTTTGGATCAACAATGATGAATTTCTCTATAACACTGCCAAGGCATGTGTACGGTTTGCAGTCAACGAAGAACCATGGACTAAGTTCGTTCGGTGCATGATGGATGGCGAAATCGGTCGCCATTTGTGTCAGACAGGCGACGGCGTTTCTTGGGATGATCCTAACATTGACGCTGACGAAATGAACGACATGATGCTAGAACTAGTCATGTGACAGTATACACAGGGGGCAGTTATTTGCCCCCTTATTTGTTACTAACGGGGTGCCGAGCGATGATGGGACTCCTAACCCTTCTCTAACCTACAAAAGTATCCAAACGAGTGATAAATATTCATCGTATATAAAAAAATTTCCTGGAAAATTTTAGGCGAAAAAAGTCGCCCATATGCTATAATCAAAATACCTGAGAACACCACAGTATGACACACGAAGAAATGCTTGAAGAAGCAGCACGTAGGGAAGGAACGCCCGAAGCACCCGACGCAAACGTGATTATTACTCCTGACCTCCATAAGGATAGTCTAGACTATGAGGACATGTATTACGAGACAGCACACAAGGAGTTGCTAGAGAATCCACGGTATGCCGTCCATGTACACGAGACACAAATCAATAGGTTGATTGAAGTACTGGATGAAGTTGCAAAACGACTCATCTCTTTGGAAGAGACTGTAAATCAAATGCAAGTTGAGATGCGATTCAGTAAACCAAAGAATGATGGTCCCCCAACACCACCATCAGAAGGTGCAGACGCATGGTCTTATGAGTAAGAACAATGGAAAAGCGTAAACTAACAGATTCACTGAACGGTGAGTTTGAACCAGAGGATATTGATAATATTCTAGATAACTTTGACCAGTTTTGCGATGAATTTGAAAATGCAGCCGCAAAGCGATTTGCAGGAAGAGATAATGACTCCCGAACACCAATCACACATAGCAGCGTTGAATCAGTCACTCCAGTCGTTGTCCGAGAGGTTGAACCACTTGGAGCAGAGGATCTTATCGCTGGAGAGTCCCCAATTGATGTACAAGCGTCCGAACTCTGAGAAGTACGAGACTATTGCAACGACACTAGACTACCTACATAAACATGTGGAAGCACTAGAAAACGTTCATAAGTACAGACTAAGATGGCAGCAACCGTCAGAACAGGAGACCTAGTAAAGACAACCGAACCATGTCATGCACCTGGTACCATTCCAATAGCACCGAGACCTGAGGGTACAGTACTAATTAATGGTAAGGCAGCGGCAAGGTTGGGAGATCTCACATTGCCATATGGCGAAGGGTTTCCACCTGTCTGTGTATCCAACGCAGGCAGACCGATCACTGGACCATGTGTTCCAACAGTTCTCGTGGAAGGTAAACCACTATCAGTGTTTGGTGATGTGGTTGATGGTAAGAATCCAATATTGGAATATTCTCCAAATGTTTTTGCGAATACAGCAGGAGATGACATTGAGGTTGCAGAAGAATAGTCTGCATGTTATAATAGTATTAAACCAACTGGTATTGAATTATGATGATGAAAGGTGGAACCTATGTTCCTTCAACCCCTAAGACGACACGTCAGGGTAACTCAAAGAATACGAAACTATCTGCGACTAGTCGTAACGGTAAGAAGAAGCGTTACAGAGGTCAAGGCAAGTAATGGAATGGATTTACAAGATTTGGATGGACATCGGATATTGGGAAGGTGCCGTCCTTACACTATGGCTTGTCGGTCTGTACTGGGGTAAGAAGAGACTAGATTTTCATTTTGCCCGACGTACTCAACGTGTTATGGAGAAAAGTATCTACAAGGTGAAACTTGTAGAGGACATTTAGGAGCGTGGTCTCCGAGCGAAAACACCGAAAAACTCTAAAGGATTATGAAAATCAATAAGATTGACGTAGATGAAGATAGAAGTATTACTATTATAGATGATGCTTTTACCGCTGGCGAGATGGATGCATTGTATTCGTATTGCATTAGTTTGCAGTACAAGGTATGTAATGTAAGTAATTTTGATATTCAAAATATTACTGATCGTCGTCTACGTGCCGATCTCCCACAAATTAATATGACTAAGTTAATTGCACAGGATCAGGAGGGTGCAGCACTCCGAAGATCTTTGTGTCCTGATTGTGGAAGGAAAGAAACTCTTGATACAGAAGGAGTAGCAAATATTCCTGATGATAATATCTTGAAGTGTATTTTTCATGATAATGATCGTGTAGCAAACTTCAATCAAATCATTGATCCTGAAGAGCATGAATTTGATAATGCATATGTTAACCTAGGACTAGTTAATGATTCCCATGAGATCCACGTGGATGGTCCTAGACCAAAGCAAGTGGTCACCATGCTAGTTTATCCCAATCGTCATTGGGAACCCAACTGGGGCGGCGAGACAGCGTTCTACGAAGAGGATCAATCTGAACTGGTATACTTGAATCCATATGTACCTGGTCGTATTTGTATTTTTGATGGAAGTATTCCTCATTGTGCAAAACCACAGGCATTGATTGGAGACAAGTATCGTTATACAGTTGCAGTTAAGTTTTCACGTATTGAAGCAGGAACTAACGATTTAGATTATTTTAGTAATTGAAATGTATCAAGCATTACCAAGTAGACTACATGTAAAAGATAGTATGGTTGCAGGGCAGGGTATTTTCGCTAAAGAGAATATCCCTGCTGGTGATGTACTGGGTATGTCACATGTAATTGTAGATGAAGTGATCTATAGAACTCCTCTAGGTGGGTTCCTTAATCACTCAGATGATCCAAATTGCGTGAAATATTGCGAGGAGAACTTTTACTTTGTGAAGACAACACGTCCTATTCGCAAGGGAGAAGAGTTATTCTTAAAGTACACGTTCTATTCAGTTAAGTAAAAGACGCTAAATAACTACTGACTTCGTATATTGTCGGTAAATGGCGAGCAGATTGTCTTTCAAAGACATTAATATTAATTTCAAGAAGCATCCTGTTACTAATGACTTAGTTGTTAGTAGGGATGCTTCTGCTGTTAAGCAAGCAATTATTAATCTTTTACTGACAAATAAAGGAGAGCGTCTGTTTCAACCAGACTATGGTTCTGATATTAGAAGTCAATTATTTGAACCTTTAGATTTTGCAACGTGTGCTGTCATCAAGAACTCAATTCTATATACATTGAATACATTTGAACCACGTATTGCAGTATCTAAACTTGATGTAAAACCAAATTTTCAAGATAATGGTTTCATGGTAACCATGGAATATGGAATCACAGGTTCTGATGTATTACCCACCAACATAGAATTCTTCCTTGCAAGGACGAGATAATGCCATATACCCAAGTAAATAACTTAGACTTCGCTGATATTAAAACTGCTCTCAAAGAATACATGAGGGCAGAGACAGAATTTACTGACTATGACTTTGAAGGATCGGTCATCAGTCAATTAATTGATGTATTGGCATATAATACGTACTACACGGCGTTTAACGCCAACATGGTAGTCAATGAACTGTTTCTAGATTCATCCACATTACGAGACAATGTGGTAGCACTAGCGAAACAGTTAGGATATGCACCAAAATCAATAACCTCTCCAAAAGCAGAAGTTGATTTACAGTTATTTTTTCCTAATAATTCACCTAGTAATGTAATTATTAAGAGAGGTGGTGGTTTTGTTACAAATTATGATGGTTCTCTGTATCAATACGTAGTAAAAGAAGATTATAAACAACCAGTTGTCAACGGCACTGCTACTTTTGAGGATCTTCCCATCTATGAGGGTACTCTTATTACTACAAAAACACTTGTAGATACCTCACTTAAGAATCAAAGATTTATTATTGAGAACAATGGTGCTGATACTAGCACACTTACTGTTAAGGTATTTGAAAATGCAAATTCCACAGCAGAGACTATTTTTAGTAAAGCAGAAAATATCTTAGAAGTAGGTGCAGATGATACTGTATACTTCATCAGTGAAATTGAAGATGAGAGATATGAGATCTTTTTTGGTGATGGCGTACTAGGAAAGAAACTTGGCAATCAAAATATAGTAGAAATTTCATATGTTGCTACTAATGGACCTGTTACTAATGGTGCTAACAACTTCATTTTTAATGGATCTGTTGTAGATGGTGATGGAAATTCACTAGGAGTTCCGTTTTCCGTATCAGATTTAACAACATCTTCCGCAGCAAGCGGAGGTGCAACTATAGAATCAGTCTCTAAAATTAAATATAATGCACCAAAATACTTTGGATCACAAAATAGAGCAGTTACAAGTAATGATTATTCTGCAATTGTGCGGAAGATCTATCCTGCTATTAGCGATATTATTGTATTTGGAGGAGAAGATCAAGAACCACCTGCATATGGTAAAGTCTTTATTTCAGTAAAACCATCAGAAGCGGCAGCTCTTTCAACTTTTACAAAGAATCAACTAAAAACTGAACTTAAGAAGTACACTGTTGCCTCTATTAGACCAGAATTTGTTGATCCTTCTATTCTTTACGTAGAATTGAATACAAGTGTATACTTTGATGGCACTAAAACTCAGTTACTATCTACAGATATTGCTTCAAAGGTATCAACTGCTGTACAAAATTATTTGACTACCTCAGGAACAGAAAAGTTCAATGGTAAGTTTAGATATTCAAAATTTGTTGGTGTCATTGATGGTTCCGAACGTGCTATCAATTCAAATGATACCACTGTTACTATGAGGAAAGATTTTATTGCACAAATAAATGCATCCACATACTATGAAATTTGTTATAAGAATGCATTCCTAAAAGATTGTGATGATCCTGTAGTTTCATCTACTGGTATGACTGTCTTTGAGCATCCTACTTATACTTCATATCTTGAAGATAGAAGTGGCAAATTAGTCCTATATAGACTAGATTCTATCACTGGCGACAAAATTGTCTTAAATGATTCTGTTGGTGATGTTAATTATGACACAGGTGAAATTAAAATTTATGACTTTACTATCCTAAAAGGTAGTTTTACTGACAATCGTATTGAATTGCGTGTAAAACCTGCTAATAAGGATATTGAAGTAAAGCGTGAGATGTATCTATCTGTAGATGTATCAAACAGTAAATTCGTTGCGTATAAAGAGTAGTGCCTAAAACTGCGAATAAAATCTCATTCTTAATTGAGTCACAATTACCTGATTTCATCAACGAAGAGTATGAACTTTTTACTAAGTTCATACAAAAGTACTATGAGCAGATTGAAATTCAAGGTCAACCGTTGGATATTATCAGTAATCTCCAACAGTATCGTGATATTGATTTTTATGAGAAGAATGTATTACAACAGTCAACTACTACATCTGCATATGTTCAAAATGTAGACACTACAATTAGTGTTGTTGATGCGACTTCATTCCCCAAGAATGGTGGTTATATCAAAATTGATGATGAGATTTGTTTTTATAGAGAAAGAACTGATAATCAGTTTTTAGAAGTAAGTCGTGGTGTTAGTGGAAACACGACCATTGGTGATTTATACGAGAAGAGTACTTTTGTAACTACTCAAGCAGACAATCATATTTCTGGTTCTACTGTACAGAATATCAGTAATCTTTTCTTATATTCTCTAGTAAAAAGTTTTGAAAAGGAATATCTAGATAATTTTCCTGAAGAGTATTTAAAAAATGATGTTGATAAGAGAACACTTATCAAAAACATTACTTCTTTCTATAAAGCGAAAGGTACTGATCAATCAATTAAGTTCTTATTCAAATGTCTTGTTGACAATGATCCAGAACCACAAGTTTTATATCCAAGAGAACATACCTTAAAACCATCAGATTCTAATTGGATTAGTAACTATTCAATCAAGGCAAAAGTTTTATCAGGTAACGTTAACGATCTCATTGGTAGAAAGATCACACAAACTACTGGTGAATATGCTTCTGCTATTGTAGATAACGTTCAGTATTCTGGTAAGTTTGATGGTGAAGATTTATATGAACTAATTTTAGCAGAAGGAAGTATTAATGGTTCATTTTCAGTTGCTGCTAGAACTAAATTAACCAAAAATATTTCACCAGGATTAGGTGTTGGTGATAGAGTTGATGTGTTTTCCACAATGGGTTGGGAAAATGAAGGTACGTTTACTGTTGGTAATGAAGTATTTTCTTATGAAGACAAGAATGTAAATCAATTTGTTATTAAATCTAGGACTAGTAATGGTGTATACAGTGATGGAGATCCTGTATTCTTTGGTTCTAATGTAAGTGGTAATGGTGTAGAGTTATTAGTATACGGTATTGTATACAACCTAGAAGCAGAAACTAAGTTTCCATATTCATCTACAGGTGATTCTGTAGATATTTCTGATGCAGGATTCCTCACAGATGATATTAGAATCTTTGATTCTCAAAATAATCTTAGATGGACTATTGGTGGACTTCCACCTGCTGTAAGTGATTTAGTTTCTAATGTATCTGCAATCTTTGAGGATGCTGACACTTATTACATTGCTTCTTCAGGATTCCCATCTCATAGTATTGGCACACTCCCTGCTGATGCGGCAGATCAAAAGCATCTTAAGATCTTAAGAAAAAGACCTATCTCAACTACTGAGTCTTATGAGACTCAATTTAGAGACGTTGGTATTGCCACAAATGGAGTTCCTTTCCTAAGTTACAAAGATGAAGATGTGATTCTCAATGGACCTCTTCAAAATATTGTTGTTAACAAGAGAGGTAATGGTTATAAGAAACCACCATTCATTCTTGTTAATGGTGTTGCTAATCAAGCAATTGCAAATCTTGCTGGTGAAGTAGTTGAATCAATTAGTATTACTACAGCAGGAAGTTATATTGATACACCTATAGTTGAAGTTGTATCTGGCAGAAATGGCACAGTAACTCCAATTGTTACTAATGGTGAGGTTACCAGTATTAGTATTGATAATGCTGGTGAATATTATTCTTCACCACCAGAAGTAAGGATTG
>CEVG01022122.1_pt1 | contig 11182 bp, 9 predicted proteins | sample 356511 | NCBI WGS metagenome assembly CEVG01 (sample SAMEA2623426, study PRJEB7988) | marine metagenome | biome: marine biome (ENVO:00000447); feature: surface water layer (ENVO:00002042); material: "saline water (ENVO:00002010), including plankton (ENVO:xxxxxxxx)" | depth 5 m | reverse complement strand
CAGGACAATATTTTATGGGTGGTGTTGAATTTCAACCTGTACAAAACGCGCCAATAGTTGATATGTACTTTCCTCTTACAATGCAATTTAATGATAACGCTCAATATGATAATGCGCCTCTTGGTGCTTTTGGTGCAGGTGTAGAAGCTGCGATGAATGCCGGTGGATCTGCACTTGAATCTGTTTTAGGTTCGTTCAATCAAGGAGTTACTAGTATGTTTGATGCTATTGCTGGTAACCGTCAAATATCAGAAACTGCAATGAGAGTAGGATTAGCAAGAGTCATAGATAAAGCATCTATGTTAAACAGTGGAGTAGCAAACGCTTTAACTCTTCAAAATAGAACAATTATTAATCCTAACATTAGAGCTCTTTTTAAAGGAGTAGCTTTACGCGAGTTTACATTTCAATTTAAAATGATTGCACGATCACAATTAGAAGCAGAAGTAGTAAGACAGATAGTAGAACACTTCAGAACCGAAATGTACCCAGAATCTTTAAATGTAGGTGGTGCAGACATCGGATTTAAGTTTCCAAATTTATTCGAAATAATATTTAATTATAAAGGTGCTCGTAACAAAAATATGCCTAAATTATTGTTATGTTATTTACGTAATGTTAGCACTTCAATTAATCCTACAGGTGGCGCATTCAGAAGAGATGGTCAACCAAATGAAATAGATTTAACATTAAGTTTTGTAGAACATAGAACCTTAGACAAAGGCGACATTAAGGCAGGTTACTAATGAAATATTTTAAAGATTATCAAGATGTTTTTTATAACTTTGGTAATGAAGCATTACCAACATTAACACAAAATTTATCTAGATATGTAGATGTTGTGGATCAGATAAAAGATGATATTTCATTTTTAACGTTTTACACTATAAGAGAAGGATACAGACCAGATCAAGTATCAGTTCAACTATATAATACACCATTATATTATTGGACGTTCTACTTATTGAATGATAACATTAGACAACAAGGCTGGCCACTTACAAACACTGAATTTCAAACATACATTAAAAAAATATTTCCAAACACTGTTTTGACAACAAGAGAAAATATTTCAACTAAGTTTAAAGTTGGTCAAACTGTGACAGGAAATACATCTGGTGTAAGCGGTAAAATTATAAGAAGAAATTTAGACCTTGGACAAATAGTAATTGAAGGCACTGCTGGATTTACTACAGCTGGTGAAACTTTAACATCTCAAAATTCTAGTGGAGTGTTTGAAAGTGTTACTGCAGTATCATCTTCTACAGAGTATCAGGCAGCAAACTATTATACTGACACTTCAGGTGGAATAGTTGATTTAGGTGTAGATGGTTCTGGTAATTTATTGGATCCAGGCGTAACCAAAAATGAAATAACTAATGAACAAGCTTATTTCAATGTAAATGAAAGTTTAAGACAGATAAGAGTTATTAGACCAAGTCTAATAAATAATGTAGTGTCTAGTTATAAAAAAGCCATAAGAGAATGATGTGTCTGAATTTACAGCTATTGAATCTAAAACTGATTATCAAATAATATCCGCTGTTATTACTAACAGTGACAGAAACGCAGATCTTAGTGTTGATATAAAAAGATTAATATCATCATTTCAAATATTTGAACATATTGAAAAACCGTACTTAACTGCAGAAGTATTATTTGCAGACACTTCTAATCTCGTACAAGACATGGACTTTCAAGGTGGTGAAAAATTAACTATTAGTTTAACACACGCAGAAGAACGAATTGAAGGTCGTTTTATTGAGAAAGAATTTTTAATCGATAGAATAGAAAATGTTACACGTGCGGATGAAGTAACAGATGCAGTTATGTTGCATTGCATCGAATATCATGTTTTCAAGTCTTCTCTGCAGAACATCAGTAGATCATACTTAGGCTCTACTGGAAATATGATATCTAAAATACTAAATGAATATTTAGAACGTGAAGTTCTTGTTTTAGGTGATGAACTTAATAATGATACTAAAGTTATTATACCAAATCTTAATCCTTTAGAAGCTTGCAGCTGGTTAAAAAAGCGTTCACTAAGTCAAGATGGCATGCCTTACTTTTTATATTCGGTGTTAGGCGTACAAAATTTAATTATGAGAGATTTAGGTAATATGTTAGCCGATCCAGTGTTAAACACTTCAGTGCCATTTATATATGCACCAAGTATGAATACAGGTGCAATGGATAAAAAAAGATATTACAATATAATGGATTTTAAAATAGCTGACACTGAAGATTTACATTCATTAATCAGTGAAGGATTAGTAGGAGGAGAATACTATTTTTATAATACTATGACTGGCATTCCGTATAGATCAAAATTTGATGTGGAAGAAGTATTTGAAGAGTTATCACAAAAGAATTTATTAGGTGGTGAAAACGAAAGATTTGTGTTTGCGCCTGATTATAAATTAAAAGATCAAAAAATATCAAAGTATGATTCACGGTCAGTTACACAGATTTCACAAAGCGGTGCATTTCAAAATGGTTTAAGAAACTACAAAAGTTATCAAGAAGATAATTCAGCAGGTTCACACAGAAAAAAGATTGTTGCAGCTTCATTAAAATCATTTTTATCTAAATCACCTATACAGATAACTGTAAAAGGTAGAGAGTTTTTAACTGGTGATGAAAACTATACAATAGGAAAAGTTGTAAGAATATTGTTCTTAGATACTGCTAGTAATGCAGAAAATAAAGAAAGACTTTTATTTGATACTAAAAAATCCGGTGACTATATAATATGTGCTGCTAGGCACGTGTTTGATGCAGAAACATATAACACTACTTTGTTATGTGGTAGAGTTGGTACTTTGTCAGAGGATATAGTATTATGAGTCAGATGTTTTACGGAGATCAGAACAGGTGGTTTATTGGTCTTGTTATTGACGTGGATGATCCACTAAAGTTAGATAGAGTTAAAGTGAGAATACAAGGTATACATACTCATGACACTACGCTAATACCGAATGCTGATTTACCATGGGCTCAAGTTGCTATACCCGTTACTGAAGGAGGGAGTTCAGGAATCGGTGCAAATTCTAGTATTAAGCCAAGAGCACAAGTATTTGGATTTTTCTTAGATGGAAAAAATTCACAGTTGCCGTTAGTGATAGGTTCAATACCTAAAATAGAAACATATGCTAATCAAAGTGGAGATGCAGATAATGCATATCCTTCTTTTAATAAAAAGTCAGGATCAGGTAATATAGATCTTGATTTAAGCGGTAATTCAAATATAGAAAAAGCATTTAATTTTTTTGTTTCAGAAGAAGGCGGTAACTACACAATGGAACAAGCCTGCGGAATAATCGGTAATTTTTGTGTTGAATCTGGGCCAACACTTAATCCTAAAGCAGTGGCACCTACTGAGGGTTCTACAGGAATAGCTCAATGGAATCCTGCAGAGGCTGCGGGTAATAGACTAGGCAAGCTGATTGAATACTCAGCTACCCTAGGTTTAGATCATTTAACTTTAGGTGCACAACTTTTATTTACAAAATATGAATTAGAAACATTTAGTTATTTAGGAGATGGCCAATTGAGAAAAGCAACTAATGTTAAAGATGCTACAGTTGTTTTTCAAGACTCTTATGAAAGACCTAATAAAGCTGTAGCACACACTGATAAAAGAATAAATTATGGTAAAGAAGTATTCGATAAATTGGCGGTAGTATAATGGCAGAATTAGTAACAACAGGAAGTACTGTAGAAATACCTGCAGGTAGCATAGTAAACACTATCTATAGACGTGAATATTGGCTTGAAGAATATTATGTAGAAATTTTAAAAAGCCAAGGACCTAAGTATAGAGAGTTTGTACTTAGTGATTTATTTTATTCGTACAACGAAACAACTGGTGTAATAACACTTCAAAGAGATTTTGGAGATATTCGTGTATCTTATACACCTCCGTTAGATACTGAAGCATTAAAAAGAATAGTTCCAATAACTAATGCAAATAGGGAAGCAAAAAACAGTAGACGCATAGATAATTCCACAAGTAATATACTTGAAACACAGCAAGCTAATAAAATTAGTAATGAAGGTAGTGTCATTGGAAACTTTACTGAAATAAATGGATTTAAGTCATTAACACCTTTTGCAAAAGAAGGCGAGTTGATAAGTAAAAAAGTAATGCCAGTGAAACTAACTGAAGCTGCTGGGGATGGAAGTTTAAGATTGAGTACTAATAACAGCACTGAGTTAACAAATATATTTGGATCAGTGAATGTTGCAACTGGAAGTCTAAAGAAAATAATTGCAAGTGGTGCACCTCAATCGCTATTAAAACAAATGCAAAAAAACTTTGCTGGTCTACCTCCAGCAAAAATAAGAACATATGCGTCAAACGTTTCAATAAATCCTACAGTAACAATTGAATCATTAAAACCTGAAAATAATCCTTCAACAGTTTCACTGCAAACTGCATCAAAGATTTATAAAGATAAATTAAAACTTAAATTAAATAATTCAGCTTTTGATTTAGATCCACTTGGTTCATTTCCCGGGTTAGGAAGAAGTAAGCAAAATTTAGCAGGTCAGTTTATAGGAACACTTCTCAATAAAGTTGGTAGTGTTTTTGGAAGTATATTAAATGGCTTAAAAGTGTTTGGTGATAATCCATCATCTGCAATTACGTCTGCATTTGGTGGAAACGTAAAAGATTTAATTGAAGCGGGTGGAGCACAAACTAATATTTCAAGTTATATGAGTAAAGGTAATTTAGTAAATATACAGGCACCTAAAATAGAGTATGTCTTACAAAATCAAAACGACTTTATGGGATATGCAACATCAGAAGCATATGAATTTACCTTTGTTAACTCAACAGAAGAACTTATAACAGAGTTTCAAAAAACTAGAAGAGGCCCAGACAGCGTTGAAGAAGATGCTATAGGCGGACTGTTCATACACGAAAGTTCTAAGTTTACGGGTCCACCAGAAAAAGCCAATGCCAAAGCTATGCACGAAGGAATTAAAAAAGTTCACTTGCAACAATTGACAAAAGAGATTGAAGTAACTAACACGATGTCTGACGGCAAAACGCCAGCTGAAACTGCACTAGAAAGAATAAGCATCTATCCAAATAGATATGCATTAAATTCACATTATATTATTTTAACTGATGGAAGTTTACAAAGAGGTAGACCTATAGATAAACCAAGATCATCTGAATCATATCCAAGATTTAACAAAACTGCGGTGCAATTGACATTTCTATCCGGTGGAAAAACTCCAAACACAAAGATGTTTGAAACTTATGATAGATTTTTAAAAGCATGGTTTACAGTATTTCCAGATTGCGGAGTTTATGGAAATCATGAATCAAGTAGTGACGTAATAAATACTTTTGATGTTAGACAATCAGTAAAATCTAAATATCGTTTTGTATATCGTTATGATGATTTATCTGAATTTGATGAGTTTCCGACAAAAGTAGAGAGAGCAATAACTAAACCAAAAATAATAGCTAAAACATCATCTACAATAAGTAAACCTATATCATTTGCAGAAGCAAATCAACAAGTAACAGATTTACTTGAAAGTAAAAGATTTAATAATGATGTTACAAGTATTTTTAATAAAGCAGGTGCTGCTATGGCATCATTAAATGGAGAAGACATGAATGCTGCAGCTGCAAAATTCGGCGCTGAAAACTTACCAAAGAATGATTTAAAAGCACAATTTGACGCCGACTATAAAACATTTCAATCTGGTATGAAAGAACGTAATAAAGAACTTAATAATATAATAGGTAAAGTTAACACAAACAGCAGTACAGTAAAATCTTTTGCTAATAAAATAACAGAAAATAGGAGTACATAATGGCAGAGATTGATGATATTAATATTAGTGAAATAGAGTCTATAAAAAATCCTGCTGATGGAAGGTCTGATCCTTCTAAAAGATTTCCAAGGAAAGAATATGTAGGAGTATCATCTGTTAATAATATTGCGCGTGGAACCAAAGTTGCAAATGTATACATCGGTGGAAGTGTGCCCGGTGTAGATTTAGAATTAAATGATGAGCCTTCAACGCAATACCCTGAAAATCAAGTAAAAGAAACATCATCGGGCCACATCATAGAGTATGATGATACTAACGGCCGTGAACGTGTGATGATAAGACATAGAACTGGATCTGGCGTTGAAATGCGCGCAGATGGCACTGTAATATTAAGCTCTACAAACAATACATTAAGGATAGTTGCAGCAGATGAAAAAGTTATAGTTGAAGGCGATGGTGAAGTAGTTTACAATGGTAACTTGAAAATGAGAGTTGCAGGTGATTTTGATTTAGAAGTAGGTGGAGACTTTAATGTCAATGTTGTTGGAAATAAAGAAGAAACTGTCAAAAGCTCTTACATTGAATCAATAAGTAAAAATAAAACTCTAACAGTTGGAGAAAATAAAGCAGAAACAATTGTTGGAGAAGATACACTTACTTCACTCGGTAATAAAACACAAATCATAAAAGGTAACTATGAAAACGTTTGTGAAGGTTTAGTTGAAATAGATGCAGGCGGTAACTTGGTAATGACTAGTGAAAAGAAATCTATTATGACTTCACCAGATGTAAATATAAGTGCAAGAAATTTATCAGTTATTGGTGACAGCGGTACCGTTGGAGGTGAAAGTATAACACAATATTTTAACAATATATTTGCAAGATCTGCAACTTTTACTGAAGGAGTTACCTCTCCAACGTTTCACGGCGATTTAGATGGAACTGCAAAAGAAGCAGTTGATGCAAATAAAGCAGCAACCGCTGCAGTTGGTCCTGCATCACCTGGAGGTTATTCTGTAACAGATGTTGCAACTAATACTAATCAAACAAGTAAACCTAATACAACCATACTAACATCTGTAATATCTTCGCCGGAGTACGGTGTAAGACAAGTTGAAGTTGACACGTTTAATGATTTAAAATTTTCTGTTGATAGAAGTAGAAATTATGGTGGTATCACTAAAGAAGATTTAAATACTAAGTCTGCAAGATCAAAATTACGTGATCCAAATACTATAGCAAATGAAACATTTACAGGTGAAATAATAGCTGAAGGAATAGTTTCAAAAGACATGTCAAATGCAATACCTCCAAAGTTCGGTAAAGCTGTTAATGCAAATGATAAAGCTCAGAGAGGTAATGAAGCTATAGGCCCTTCAAATCCTAAAGCAAAGGTGTATGAAACATGAGTTTAAAAGTTGATATAATACCTGACGCGCAGTATGATCCTACATTTCAGCCTGTTATTACAGGTAGAACTAGATTAGCACAGAGTATTACTATGTCCAAATTTTTAGGAACATACAATGATCCTCAAAGTATCAGTCATTTAACAAATAAAGATAAGTTGCTATTGGCAAAACAATACTATCTACACGCACAAGTTTTACAATTAATAAACTCTTCTCCGGGTTTGAGAGGCGCCAAAGGATTTGAAAATTTTAGAATGATAGTGTCAGAAGGATACTATAGAGAAGGACCAGACGAAAATTTAGATGTCACTGACGGTATTAATTATTTAATGACTAACGGTAGAGCGGTTGTTTATGAACTGATTGGCCAAGATGGAAAAATAGCATTTGATAAAACATTTGATTTAGCAGTTTATTTAAAAAATAATATTAATTATGATAAGTTAATATTAAATTATGATAGTTATAATCCAGATGGAACATTACATGTTGATATTATTTTAATTATGCCGGAAATAATTTCACCATGGAGAGTTGTATATAATAAAATTATCGAAACACGATTTAATAATTCAGTACAAACAACTGGCGAATTATTAGAAATAGGCGAAGAAGATGAAACTACTACGGCAACAGGTTCAGATCCATTAGATGAAAGTAAACCTTTTGCGGTATTCGGAACAGGCGCATCTGGATTTGGTACTGGATTAAAAGGATATTTCTATCCTCTATTCATTGATAAAGCAAAGGTTGGTGAAGCAAGTCATGTTCACACTTTTGTAGAATATCCGGAAACTACATTTTACATGCCTAATTCACAAAAGAATCACGCTAAACCTGATTATAATGCAAATTTGTACACGCTGTATCCTTCAGCAACTAGTGAATCCTCAAGCTCATCATCTTCTGCTGCAGGAGATTATTGATGTTTTTATGTATAAATAGAACATAAAGGAATTATAATGCCAACAAGAGTTTATTCAAATGAAGATGGAAACCCTAATAAAAAAAGCATTGTAGTTTCAAGAACACGTGAAGATAAAGATATTGATTTAACGTTTAGTGCTAAATTCATAGGATTAGACAGTGACGGTACTAATTTACGTGCTGACATATTTAAAAAAACAAATGCAGCTGCAGTTAAACAGGCTATACGAAATTTACTGTTAACTAACTTTACCGAAAGACCTTTTATGGATAGGTTTGGAGGTAATTTAAGTGATATGTTATTTAGACTAAGCACAGAAATAGATGATGCAAATTTAGAAACTGACATTGCTAGAGCAATACAAACATATGAACCAAGAGCACAGGTTTTAGGTATCAACAGTGTTGTAAGTCCAGACAATCATGAGGTTAGAGTTACTGTAAGATTTTTAGTAATATCTACATTACAACAAGATACTGTGGAATTAAATTTAACAAGGTTAAGATAAATGGCAACTACAATTCAATCAACAGATTTAGATTTTGATACAATCAAAACAAGATTAAAAGATTATTTTAAACGTCAAAGTGAATTTACTGATTATGATTTTGAAGCTGCAGGATTAAGCAATATACTTGATGTGTTGGCATATAATACACATTTTAACGGACTGATAACAAACTTTGCTCTTAATGAAAGTTTTTTAAACACAGCGCAATTAAGAAGTTCAATAATATCACATGCAGAAGCTTTAGGTTATGTTCCAAGATCGTATGCATCGGCACTAGCAAAACTAACATTAACAATCTCAATTGCAAGTGCAAATAGACCAACATTAATTACTTTGCCAAGAAACACTCAATTTACTACTTCATTGGATAGTGTAAGTTATACTTTTCAAACAAGAGAAGTGTATACAGCCGCGCCAGATGCTAATGGTTTATATACATTTAAAACATCAGAAGGTTCTACAGAAGTGCCGGTTTATGAAGGTACTGAAAAAACAAAAACATTTTTTGTAGGTGAAACTAGTGATGAGCAAATATATGTGATACCAGATTTAACAATGGACACCACTACGATAAGAGTAAGAGTTTTTGATACAGCTGTAAGTGCAACATTTGATACATATACAAATATAAGTAAAGCAACTAGAATTACTACAGCATCTACACACTATCAAATTAAAGAAGTTCCAAATGGATATTACGAAATTATATTTGGTGATGGTTTAAGTACAGGTAAAGCGCCTATAGCGGGTAATAAGATTGTTATCGACTATCTGTCGACGAAAGGTCCTGAAGCAAATGGCGCCAGTGTATTTAGTACAACAGCACAAGTTGAAGGCGTAAATCTAATTAATGTTACAAGTTCGGCCGCAGCTGGTGGATCATTTAGAGAAGGAATAGAATCAATAAGGCAAAATGCACCTTTATATTTTACATCTCAAAGACGAATGGTTACTGCAGAAGATTACACAGCACAAATACTCACTAACTATGGATCTTATATCGATGATGTAGCTTCATGGGGAGGTGCTGATAATGATCCTCCTGTTTATGGAAAAGTTTACGTATCTCTTAAATTTAAAACAGATGTGGATGCAGCTACACAATTAGATGTTAAATCTAGAATAATAAGTGAATTAACTGATAACTTTGCAGTTGCTAGTATTGACACTGAATTTATAGATCCACAAACAACATTTTTAGAAATACAAACCACTTTTAATTTTGATCCAGATTTAACTAGTAGAACATCAGGTGCTACACAAAATTTATTACAAGACACTATCAATACTTACTTTGCAAACAACTTACAAAAATTCGCTGGAGTTTTTAGAAGATCTAACTTGCTCACACTATTAGACGATGTTGATGAATCAGTATTAAATACAAGAATGGATATTAAAATTCAGCAAAGGTTTACGCCAACAATAGGCGTTGCTAGAAATTATCAAATAAATTATCCTGTTGCTTTATTTACTACTAGTGGCACAGAAAGAATCGTAACATCATCAAGATTTACATTTAATTCTAAAACATGCAGTATAAGAAGTAGATTTAATTCTACAACTCTAGAAATAGTCAATACTGCAGATGGTGTGGAAGTTGATAATATTGGAGCTTACAACCCATCGTCGGGTAGAATTGATTTAGTAGGATTCAATCCAACAGCATTTGAAGGTGATGCAATAAAGATTTCAGCTAAACCTGCTAATCAAAGTACCATACGTCCATTAAGAGCAACGGTATTAGATATTGACACTGTGGCATCAAAGGCTACAGCTGTTTTAGATTATCAAGAAACACAAGTGGCATTATCCGGTAGTAACGTATCATCAGTCACAACAGTTAGTTCATCATCGAGTTCAGGTAGTTCAGGTTATTAATGTCAAACATACAGTATCATCATAATAGAAGACCGCGTAATTTTTTACATAGAAAAGTTCGTGATGCTTTGCCAGAGTTTTTTACACAAGATTATCCAAAACTCGTAACGTTTCTTGAAAAATATTACGATTATTTAGACTCTGATGGTGCTAGTTCATTTGATCACAAATTAAGAAAAATATATCAAACAAGAGATACTCAAGAAACTACTTCAGATTTATTAACGTTTTTAATACAAGAAATAGCTGGAGGAAACACTGGTGAAAATTTTACTGATCCTAATTTTTATGCGCAACGAATACATGAGTTACATAGAACAAAAGGTAGTAGATTTTCAATAGAAGAATTTTTTAGAGCATTCTTTCAAGTCGATCCGATAGTTGAATATCCTAAAAATGATATTTTTACAATTGGCCATGATTCTGCAGGACCTTTAAGTAGAATAGGTGCTGAATCAAACAAATTTATTAGAAATAATGCTTTGTATCAAGTGTTTTCAATATTAATAAAAAGTCCATTGTCACAAACTACTTGGTTAGAATTATACAAAAAGTTTGTGCATCCGGCTGGGTTTTATGTAGGTGGTTCTGTTGTCACCGATGTTGAAGCTGTAGGAACATTAACGGCACCACTGGCAACAGCGGACA
>CEVG01114197.1_pt1 | contig 11186 bp, 8 predicted proteins | sample 356511 | NCBI WGS metagenome assembly CEVG01 (sample SAMEA2623426, study PRJEB7988) | marine metagenome | biome: marine biome (ENVO:00000447); feature: surface water layer (ENVO:00002042); material: "saline water (ENVO:00002010), including plankton (ENVO:xxxxxxxx)" | depth 5 m | reverse complement strand
AGTTCCAGACAACGCGTAGGCTACCACTAGAGGCGGACTAGCGAGGTAGTTGGCCAGAATCTTCTGGTGGATCCTTCCTTCGAAGTTTCTATTTCCGGATAGCACGCTTCCTACTACAAGATCGCCTTTGTCGATCGCTTCCTCTATGTTCTCATCAAGTGGCCCGGAATTTCCTATACAGGTCGTGCAACCATAGCCGACAACATTGAATCCTAGCTCTTCCAGATAAGGAGTCAGCCCACTCGCGTCAAGGTACTCAGTAACCACCCTGCTTCCAGGAGCTAAGCTGGGCTTGACCCATGGTTTGATTTTCAGCCCCTTCTCATGGGCATTCTTAGCTACTAATCCAGCAGCTACCATGACGTTTGGATTGCTTGTGTTTGTGCAACTGGTGATTGCTGCGATTACTACGTCTCCGTGTCCTAGAGTGCAGTCTTTCCCGCTGACCTCTACCCTGGTGGAGTTCCTAGATGGATCGATACCATGACCTTGATGGCCCAATGGTGCATTCAGACTGTCTCTCCAATGGCTTTTCATCCCAGAGAGTGGGACCCTGTCTTGGGGTCTCTTGGGCCCTGCCATTGAGGGAGTAACTGTCCCTAGGTTCAGCGACAGAGATGTTGTGAATTCTGGAGAGGGGGTATTCTGAGTCCTGAATAGCCCCTGAGCCGAAAGGTACCTCCTTACGTTCTCAATATGGGAATCGTCCCTTCCCGATAGTGCCAGATAGTCCAAGGTTATCTCGTCGACTGGAAAGAAACCACAAGTAGCTCCATACTCAGGAGCCATATTCGCAATCGTGGCCCTATCTGGGAGACTCAGATTTGAGAGGCCCTCTCCGTGGAATTCGACAAACTTGCCCACACATCCGTGCTCTCTTAGTAGCTCGACAATCCTCAGAGTTACGTCAGTGGCTGTCACTCCTGCCATTGCCTTTCCGGTTATCTCGAAACCAACTACCTCGGGCAATAGCATGTATATCGGCTGACCGAGCATGACTGCCTCGGCTTCGATACCTCCGACGCCCCAGCCCAGAACACCTAGCCCATTGATCATGGTAGTGTGGGAGTCCGTCCCTACGAGGGTATCTGGAATCCATTTACCTTTCTCCTCGCGCGCCACAGACGCTATCCACTCGAGATTAATCTGATGGACAATTCCTCTTCCGGGGGGAACTGCTCTGAAACTATCCAGGCTCTGCTGGCCCCACTTCAAGAATTTGTACCTCTCCATGTTCCTCTGATACTCCATCTCCAGATTCCTCTCCCTCGCATCGGGGAATAGCCCGGAGAAGTCGACCTGCACGGAATGGTCGACAACCAGATCTACTGGGACTTGCGGGTTCACTTTCTCAGGGTCCCCTCCCAAGTTGACCATTGCATCCCTCAGGGCTGCGATGTCAACGACTGCGGGGACTCCAGTGAAATCTTGAAGAATTACTCTGCTAGGGGAGAATGGGATTTCTGATGGCTTCATGTGGGGGGACCAACCTGCAATCTTCCTCACATCATCCTCTGTGACAAGGAAGCCGTCACACTTTCTGAGAGCCGCTTCTAGCAGGCACCTTATCGTGAACGGGAGAGAGTCTAATTGACACAATCCGACGCCCTCTAGTGCTTTGAGGCCATAATACTCGCCAGCTTCCCCCTCCGCTGTCTCGAAGGTCGAGAGGCTATTGAACGGATCTTCTGTTGACATGTATACCTATACCTACGGGCGGGAGGGTTGCCCATCAACTTGACTGCGTGAGGGTCAAGGTAACTAGTTCACGGAAACTGACAGAAGAATAACATCATCAACGGGCTTGTCATTGTCACCAGTCTGAACTTCATTTATTGCATCCACGTGAGACATTCCACTTGTTACCTCTCCAAACACGGTGTGAACGCCATCGAGATGGCTGGGCGTACTTCCCGTTGGCACGATGTAGAACTGGCTACCGCCCGTATTAGCAGCGCTGGTCTTGGCCATGGCTAGTTTTCCGGGACCGTGTTTGAGGCCGTTATTTGCCTCATCAGGTATCGTCCACTGACTCTGTTCGCAAGCTGAAGAGCTGCTTCGGCTCTCGCCATTACAGTATCCAAACCACTTCGCAGCATTACCACCTCTACCATCTTGGTTGTCAATGTCTCCTCCTTGGTTCATGAAATCATCTATGATTCTGTGAAAGATTGTGTTGTCATAATTCCCCTGAGAAGCATGCAATACCATGTTCTCAACATGAACAGGAGCATCGTCCTGGAAGAGCTCAATATCGATAGTCCCCAGAGTACGCTGACCGGTTTCAGAGTCTACGTAGGACACCTCCATTGAAACAACTGGATTTCCTTCTTCCTCGGTCAGCATATCGGAAATTACCTTTACTGCAACCAGAGACATCATTATCACCGCAACTATTGCGAAGAGGCCGAATGGAGTGGGATTTCCCTCATCCATGAGTTGGAAACCAACTCCCCTTGAGATAGCATTAGCATCCATCATGGACGAGAGATTATTCATGGCCTTTTTGGTTTCTTTATTCGGGTCCATCTTCATGGAGTTCCTGTAGCTCTTCAGGGCCTTCCTCCAGTGAACCCTCTGCATGTCTGGATCTTCTACTCCCAGAGCAGTGCCCGCATCACCAGCCATCTTCAGAGTCTTGGCCCTCTGAGTGTCGTTCTCACAGAGATCCCACGAAGTTCTAAGTTCATCTAAAGCTGAACTATTATCTCCTTTTTCCATCATTACTTCTGCTGAGGACCAAGAATTGGCGAGCTCTACCGGTGCGGGCATATGGAGCGCGAGGCTGGTTTCCTTCAAAACGGCAACGGAAGGTCCCGGACGTAAAATTCGAGCATATGGCGGGGGAACGGCTAATACCGGGCTCATGTCGCAGGGGGGTGCGAGGACACTTGCGTTCGGGCGACGGGGAATAAGTTCAATGGACAAAATCTACAACGATTTCACAATCAACGTTGCAACTGCGAATGGTACTGGGTCACAATCAGCCAATCTGATTATACTCCACTCTCTATTCGAGATGGGTGTCCCGGTCAGCGGAAAGAATCTCTTTCCGAGTAACATCTCTGGTCTGCCTACCTGGTTCATCATTCGGGCCAGTGACAGAGGCTATCAGGCACCGGGTGATGAGACAAATATCCAGATTGTAATGAACAAGGATACATGGGAGAAAGACTTGGCATCATTGGACCCGGGGACCATTATCATCTACAATGAGGATGCGAAGCTACCTGTCAATCGGGACGATTGTATTTGTCTAGGAATGCCAATGACTACAATGGCCAGAGGAATAAGCCCGAAGATGGCGAGGCTGATGGCGAACATGTACTATGTGGGAGGTATAGCACACCTATTGGGAATTGAAGAGGATTCTATCTCAAGTGCAGTAGAGCAACAATTCAGAGGCAAGGAAAATGCAATCTCCATGAATCTGCAAGCAATTTCAGAGGCTCGTTCATATGCCTCCGAGAACTGGGGGGATGTGTCAAGATATTCGGCCCAATCAAGAGAGAAGTCGGATGAAACTTTCCTGATTGAGGGCAATGAAGCCACAGCACTTGGTTGCATCTACGGGGGCATAAATATGCTCTCATGGTACCCAATTACACCTTCATCCTCCCTAGCAGAGTCAATAATTAACTGGATTCCCAAGCTCAGGCAGGGCGAAGATGGGGGTTCCACCTGCGCTGTAGTACAGGCAGAGGACGAGCTTGCAGCCGCGGGTATGGTCCTAGGAGCTGGATGGGCAGGCGGTAGGGGCATGACTTGCACCAGTGGACCGGGGATCTCCCTAATGTCAGAGTTCATTGGGCTATTCTACTTCTCGGAAGTTCCCGGAGTCATTTGGGATATCAACAGGACTGGTCCCTCGACTGGATTACCTACAAGAACGCAACAAGGGGATTTGGCAATGTGCTACGAGGCCAGTCACGGAGACACACAGCATATTGTACTCATTCCCGGTACTGTGGATGAGTGCTTCGAATTCGGATGGAGGGCCTTCGATTATGCAGAGAGGTTCCAAACTCTAGTCTTCGGATTCGGTGATCTCGATCTGGGAATGAACAGATGGAGTACTTCCGGGTTCGTTTACCCCGATCAAGACATGGATCGAGGGAAGGTGATTAGGACCCAGAAGGAAATGGACGCGATTCCGAACTACGGCAGGTACAGGGATGTTGACGGCGATGGAATCGCCTACAGAACCCTGCCAGGCAGTGGATTAGCCCCGATACTTTACAGGGGAACTGGGCATGATGAAGATGGTATTTACTCCGAAGACCCTCAAGTATACTACGAGGCCATGCAACGCCTAAAGAGGAAGATAGATGGATCAAGAGACATCTTACCTGCTCCAGTTATCCGTGAGGAGGATGAAGGTGACGTAGGGATAATCTTCTACGGGTCAATGGAGAATTCGATCGTGGAGATTGACGACCTGCTAGAAGAAAAGGGGTTGTCTGTCAGCACCTGCAGAGTCAGGGCCCTTCCATACCACTCAGAGGTTGAGAAGTTCATCGAGAGACATGACAGGGTAGTTGTTATGGAGATAAATCGAGATGGTCAGCTTTATGGAATTCTCAGGAAAGAGCTACCCTCACATTTGATTCCTAAGGTATACTCTGTTGCATACAGTGACGGGCTACCTCCGAAGGCTAGGGAGTATGCAAACAGGGTTTTCGAGGTACTGGAGGGGTGAAGATATGGTCAAACTAAATGTTCTCAATCTCGAGAAGTCCGAATACAAAGGTGGCAAATCATCCCTCTGCCCGGGGTGTGGGCACGACCAGATATCAAATATCATCATTCAAGCGGCTTGGGAGAATGGGATCAAGCCTGAAGGAATAGCGAAAATGAGTGGAATAGGTTGCTCCTCAAAGACACCTGCCTACTTCCTGGCTAAGAGTCATGGTTTCAACACTGTTCATGGGAGGATGCCCTCGGTAACCACGGGTGCGAATATGGTGAACAAGGACCTGTCCTTCATCGCAGTATCTGGAGACGGGGACACCGCCAGCATAGGAATTGGACAATTTATACACGCGATTAGAAGAAACCTAGACATGGTTTACATCATCGAGAACAATGGTGTTTACGGATTGACAAAGGGACAGTACAGTGCTACAGTTGAGAAGGGCTCCAAGAAGAAGAAGGGGACTGCTAACGAGCAGGCCCCAATAGACCTCTGTGCGATGGCTGTTAACTTGGGTTGTACGTTTGTGGCAAGGTCGTTCTCAGGTAGCAAGAAGCAATTGACCGCCCTTCTCAGGGCTGCAATGAGCCATAGGGGTATGGCAATTATCGATGTCATATCGCCTTGCGTTACCTTCGCCAACAACGATGAGTCGTATAGGTCCTACAATTATGTCAAGTCTAATGACGAGGTCTTGCACATAGTAGATTACATACCTCACTTTTCCCCTCTCTCTGAGGTCGAGGTCCCGGAGGGCGAATTCAGCGATATTTCTCTCTTTGATGGGTCTACACTGAGGCTGGAGACGGTTTCTGATGACCATGATCCAAGGGACGCAGTAGCGGCCTTGAGGGCCATCCATGAAGCCACCCAAGATGGGAGGCACGTTACGGGATTGCTTTACTACAATCCCGATCAGCCAACGGCAACTGATACTCTGGGATTAACACAGACTCCGCTAATGGGCCTCTCCGAGGATGAATTGAGGCCAAGCCCTGAAAGTCTGGAAGAGGTTAATGCTGGTTTCAGGGCAAGATGATTATTGAATCACTCGGATTCGTTGAAATAATGGACCTGTGTCGGAATGATGCTAGTCCCTTAGTGTAGTGGTCCATCATATGGCACTCTGGATGCCATGACCCTGGTTCGAATCCGGGAGGGACTACCAATCACAAGGACCTGTAGAGTATTTGTGAGACCCAACTGAATATGATGATAATCATGAACCAGCCCAGTGAGGACCTGACCCATACAGACTCTTCCTTTTTCGGGGGGAAGGGATCTATTCCTGCCTCTATGGCCTCTGCGATTATTGCTAATTCCTCTTCAATAGTCTCAGGCTGATTCATGCTTAAACCTCATATCTCGACTGTGGGATCCCAGCCAGAGACGTAGTTCTCGTCCATGGATTGGAGTTGTTCCATTACAGGTGTGATATCGATGTTCTGGGAATGGAAATTCTCCACGATTCTATCGGGATTGCTTGATTTTGGTATCGTAATCGCTCCTGAATCTATGCACCACTTTATGGCTACTTGGGCAGGGGTACAACCTAGGATATCCGCAATTTGGACAAGTGAGGGGTCTCTTACCTTGTGCCCTCTAGCTAGGGGGGAATACGCCATTGGCGTAGCTCCTGATCCTATTGTGGCTGAAATCAATGAGGGTCTTTGCAACCATGGGTTGATCTCTATCTGGTTGACTGCAGGCATTATTCTGGCATAATTTAGCATATCCTCTAGGTGGTGATTGCCATAATTACTAACCCCGATGGAACGAACCCATCCCCGCTCTAGACATTGCTCCATTGCTTTCCAGACTGGTTCTCTGGCAGTGATATCCTCTGGGGGGGCGTGAACCAAATAGAGGTCTATTGGGCCAATTCCAAGGTTCTCCATACTCTCCCGACATCTCCGTAAGACTTCTTCATATCCCGTCGCATGGGGCCTTCGGAGTTTTGTCACTACGAAAATTTCCTCTCTTGGGACGTCTGATTCTCTGATTGCCTGCCCAACCTCTTCCTCATTTCCATATGCCATGGCTGTATCTATCAGTCTGTATCCAGAATTAATTGCGTGGGATACAGCGGATTTGCACTCTCCGGGCTCCTTCATTAGGTAGACTCCAAGTCCGAAGTTCGGCATCTCCAATTCTGATGTCATTTCTCCGGTTTTGGTATCTTTGTGCCCTATCGTGACCATGTAACTCATGTCTTTGTGGAGTCGGGGCATCTAATCAATCATTGCCGCGCCATGTTGAAGGCACGTATCTCTTCGAAAGCACATGGGCGAGTTGCCGGAAGGCGTGAATCTACCTCCCATTAAGACACCAGAAGTCCTTCGCTCGGCGTCTGTGATACTCAGCAGGGAATGCGAAGATGGGCACGAAATTCTGCTGGGGCACAGGGTACCTGAACTGGTGAGCTTCCCCGATTATTGGGCATTTCCCGGCGGAGGAATTTGTGATGAAGATAGACATTCAGCCAAGGTTCTCGGAGGAAAATTGGGAGTTGAGGGGAAATACGAGTTGGCCTGTTTTGCTTTGTTGAGGGAAATGGTTGAGGAGGTTGGCCTATCTCCTGACGGCAAGGGCAACATTATCCAAGTTACGCCTGAGGTCAGGGAACTAGTTTGTGGGGACAAAGCGGAATGGCTGAGACTAGTCCAAGACGGATCAATAAAAATCGAAATGTTCCAGTGCCAGATGGTTACAGACAGGACAACCCCCCCGTTCTCACCTAGAAGATTCCAGAATTACTTTTTCCATGTCCCTATGGGAAAGTCGACCGTCTCTCCCTCATTCCCGCCGGGCAGGTCTGAATTCGACGACTTCAAGTGGTGGAGGCCTGATGTTCTGATAGAAAAGTGGGAGAGAAACCAAATCAGAATCCCTCCTCCAATTGTGACACTGATCAGAGATTTGGCCAATGGGATATCTGACAACGGAGATCTCCTCAAGGCTTGTGACAAGCTTAGTTCTGAGCCTCCTTCTGGCGATCATAGGATTGAGTTTGCTCCGGGTGTAGAAGCCTTTCCGCTGAGAACGGAAACTATTCCTCCCTCGACACATACCAATTGTTACATCATCGGGGAATTAGGAGGGGAGTGTGTGGTGGTTGACCCATCATCAAAAACACCCGATTCTTTGGCGATTCTGAAGAAGAAAATCGATCATGTGACCTCTATGGGTTCGGTCATTATTGCGACTGTTTTCACTCATAGGCACCCTGACCATGTCGGGAACCTAGACATGATATCCGATGTTTATGATGCCCCTGTTTGGGCTAGTCGTGAGACTATTCAATCGATACCCCCGGAGTATCCATTCAAAATCCTAAGCGAAGGGGACAAAATAGTTCTCGAGGGGCCTAGTGAAAGGTCTTCATGGGACGTCATAGAAACCCCTGGTCATTGCCCTGGACACATCTGCTTAGTCAGCGAGTCAGGAATAGTGAGTGGGGATAACTGCGTGGTCATCGGTACGATTCTTGTACCGTCATCTGAAGGGGATATGTCATCATACATCAAAGGCCTGAAGAGACTCAATGAAATGTCCCCTACAATGCTTTTCCCGGGCCATGGGCCCCCTTGCACAAATCCGAGAAAGCTATTGGGGAGATACATCAGACACAGGACTTCCAGACACGAGAAGGTCCTGGAGGCCGTGGCCTCGGGGATAGATTCATTGGGGGGAATAGCAGAATATGCATATCTTGACACTCCTGACGCGCATCCAATTCTCTCGTTGGATCAAACTTTGTCCCACCTCAAGTCACTGGTTTCGTCTGGCAAGGTAGAGTTACGTGACGGCCTTTACCTCCTACCAAATTAGGGTCAACATTCAAACGGACGCCCATTGAGGAGCCATCATGACCGAGCGTTGGTGGGATGAGGAGGATGAGAGCCCACCCCCTAACTCAAAGGAGCTCGTGGAAGAGGCCTTGAATAATGCAGAGGCCGAGAGGATTGAGAGAGAAGAAGAGATTGCCGAGGCCAAGCATCAGCTTGAGCTAGCGAGAATGGAAGCGGAGAAGAAGCGTCTGGAAGGAAGTGTCTCGTCTTCTCAGCATGTAGCAGAGCAGAGCTCTATGGGCCAAAAGAGTGGTTCTGAGCCTCCGATAGTCTCCGCGAGAAGTGGATTCTTGGGATTGTGGTGGCTAACTCGGGGAGAAGCCATCTTCGTGATTTGTGCTACGGTTTTTGCAGCGGTTATTTCGGGGATATGGACTGTTGGATTGATGAATGAGGCCACATATGTTGAGGTTTCGGCTACCATTGTATCAGAAGAAGATAGTTTCTGGGTTGAAGGAGAGGCGGAGATTACCGGAAATGGGACTGTTGGAACCGGCTGGTTCATGGATGATCTAAGTGGTTGGTACGAAGATTGCTGGACTGACGAGGAGGGATACGAGTATTGCGATAGTTACTATGTTGTCGAGTTCGAATGCTATGCCGATCTATACCTCACATGGAATGTCAGTGGTACAGAGTACAATGGTTGGGCATACACACCATCGATAGTAACATCATACGGATGCTTGGAAATTATGGAACGACACTATCAAATTGGAGACTCTCTACCAATCTATTACGCCAATTCTGAACCCAGTCAATTTCAGGCATTCACCATTAGATTGGGCAATCCAGATGCTTCCACTTATTGGACAGAAACAATGTTCCATTACGCCGATGGCCAATATCTGATGTCCGAATATGATTGTCAAGCGGTACTTACTGTCACCTATCTCGACCCTTCGGATAACTATAGTCAAATAACCACCAGGGTTCTTGATGGTTGGAATGATGGCCCTGCAACATTCTTCGTCCCTTCCGAGGAATCTTGTATTGACGAGATAATGAACGAATATAGTGATGGAAAGAAGGTTCTCATATTGGTTGATGAGACTGATACATCGAAGGCATACCAACCAGGAAAAACCCCCGAAGGATTCTTTTCCATAACTTGGTTCTGCTGTCTTGGACTGATGGCGATTCTGGTCATATTCTCCTTTGTTTGGATTAGGTTCAGCAATACCCCACCCGGTTCTTACGTGACCAGAAACGGAGTTGTACACCATGGAGGATATGACGGAAATGATGTCACAATTATCAATAATCACTATGGAAATAGGTGGGGTTACAGTGAAGGGCCCGGCGTTCACTACAGGAAACCAACTAGGATAGGGAGCAGGCGCCGAAATAGAATATCCAACGGAGGAGGTCGCTCAAGCGGTGGACACTCGAGCAGGGGGCGATCCGGAGGAGGAGGAAGCTCTGGCGGCGGAAGTCGCTCAAGTGGCGGCGGAAGATCTGGCGGCGGAAGATCTGGCGGCGGAAGATCTGGTGGCGGAAGAAGGAGGTAGGACCGTTTGGAATCCTACTGGTCAGATGCTCCAGATTTCAAAGGCTCCAAGGTATTGGAAGAATGGGTCCAAACCAATGAAGATGTTCGATTGAGGGTAATCACTTGGACTCCCGATACCCCGGCCAAGGAGGGAGTAGTAGTCGTGGTTCCCGGATGGGGTTCTGTGTTTGAGGGCTGGAAACCACTGATAGCTGAGTGGTCAAGTAGGAGGAAGATAGTCTACATTGAGACCAGGGAAAAGGGTAGCTCTAGAATAAATGGCAGGATAAGAAAATCTGATTTCAGTGTCGAGAGGATTTCATCCGATATTGTGGGAGTTCTTACTCATTATGACATAGAAAGCTCTGAGGTTGACTGGTTCTCGTCATCTCTTGGATCCACGGTATTGATTGATGCATTCAGTAGAGGGACGCTATCCGGAAGAACCTCCGTCCTTCTCGCTCCAAACTCAGAATTCAAATTCCCGATTTGGGCCAGACTTCTCTTAAAGTCACCAATTCCTAAATTCACTCACTCAATCATCAAAAGATTGGTTATTTCGGCTGTAGAGAGAAAGGTGAAGGAGGAAGGCCAGAAGATAAGATACAGGAGGACAGTGCTTTCGCAAGACCTTCACAAAATGCATCTATCTGCTAGATTTCTGGCGGGATATTCCATTCCCAGCGACCTGAGTAATATTTCGTTTCCCTGCGCTGTTATGACCGCATCCTCTGACAAACTCCATGGGATGGAGAAAGCTTTGAGAATTGTCGACAGTATTCCAGAATCAGTTTTCATAGAGGTCCCCTCGAATCAGTACGCACACGAGGCTTCTGTGCTCGTAGAAATTGAGGAGTTCCAGGCATTGGCTTGAGAAACTGGGAAATACATCGATTGGCTGATGAAGTACCTCCAAGACGGAGGCATGGTACAATGCGCGAGCAGACGTCATCTTTCGAGGTTGCAAGAACCGTCACTGAGCTCAGCAAGATGATAGGGTCCAGAATCAGGAAGGCGTATCAGCCACACTATGAACAAGTCGTGCTAAGAATGAGCAAGAAGGGACATGCAAATACGGATCTGGTTATTGTCAGAGGGAAGAGGGTGTACAACTCCACTAGGGACAGGCCCATGCCCCCAAATCCGTCCC
>CEVG01026448.1_pt1 | contig 11201 bp, 8 predicted proteins | sample 356511 | NCBI WGS metagenome assembly CEVG01 (sample SAMEA2623426, study PRJEB7988) | marine metagenome | biome: marine biome (ENVO:00000447); feature: surface water layer (ENVO:00002042); material: "saline water (ENVO:00002010), including plankton (ENVO:xxxxxxxx)" | depth 5 m | reverse complement strand
CCACCAAAAGATCCAAATTCTTATTGCGAGAAAAACTGGATGCCAATTGAAGATCTTCCATATCACTATGTAAAATGGTCCAATCCAACTGAAGTTGTAAAAGTTGATCCAGAAAATCAAACCTGCGAAACAGTTCATCTAGGAGATCAAATTAATCTTCCCAGAGATGTTAGAGGTGGTTCTCAAGTAATTTCATGGAAAGATCACTACTTAGCCTTAACTCATGAAGTTTGGTTATTTAATAGTGAAGTTGGGAGAAAAGATGCTGTATATCGCCACAGGTTTATCTTATGGGATAAAAATTGGAATATTGTCAAGTTTTCCGATGACTTTTCTATCATGTCTGGTCATGTAGAATTTTCTATTGGTATGGTAAAGCGTGATAGTGAGTTTTTAATATCATTTGGGTTCCAAGATAATGCTGCATATGTATTGAAAGTTCCAGAAACAGTAGTTGAGGAGATGTTAAATGAAGTCAGATAATCTTATTGAACTAGTAAAAGAATATATTGTTGACCCAAATAATGCAGAATTAAATTTTAATATTGCAGTTTGTTATGATAGTATTGGTCAAACAGCATCTGCAGTTTCTTACTATTTGAGAGCAGCGGAAAGATCTGACGATGTATTGCTAAAGTATGAATCTTTAATTAGAGCATCTTCATGTTTTGATAGACAAGGATCAAGAAACTTTACAGTAAAGGGTCTAATTCAACATGCAATATCAACCTGTCCAACTAGACCTGAAGCATATTTTTATCTTGGAAGATTTTATGAAAAATCTCAAGAGTGGCATGAATGCTTTTTAATTACATCTATCGGTGAAACTGTTGCTGAGAAAAATCCAGAAAATTTAAGAACTCAATTAGACTATCCAGGATTTTATGGAATTACATTCTTAAAGTCTGTATCAAGTTGGTGGTGTGGTCTATGTGATGATTCTAGAAAAACTTTACAAGAATTAATTAAAGACCCTGAAATTACTTCTGAATATAGAACTTTATGTATCAATAATTTAAGTAAAATAAGTCCACATAGTTCGTCATCATTCGATTCATATACAAAGGAAAAATATAATTCATATAAATTCAAATTCCCTGGACTAGAGGACATTGAAAAGAATTATTCTGAATCATATCAAGACATGTTTATTCTTTCTATGTTGAATGGAAAGAGAGATGGAAGTTACTTAGAGATTGGTGCTGGTAATAGTTTTTATGGAAACAATACTGCATTGCTAGAGACCAAGTTTGATTGGACTGGAGTATCTTTAGATATTGAACAGAGTTTTGTTGAAGCATTTGCAAGAGAAAGGAAGAATCCATGTTTACTAAAGAATGCTCTTTATGTGGATTATGATAAATTTTTAACAGGATTAGATTTACCAAGTACAATTGATTACTTACAATTAGATTGTGATCCTCCAGAAGTCACATATCAAATATTGCTAACAATGCCTTTCGATTCTTATAAATTCAGAGTCATTACATTTGAGCATGACTATTATACAGATACGAATAAAACTCTGCAAGAGAAATCAATCAAGTATCTAGAGTCTTATGGATACGTTAGAGTAGTTAATAATATTGCTCCTGATGATTGGAGATCATATGAAGATTGGTGGGTACATCCAGACCTTGTAGATAAAGATATCTTAGATAGAATGACATGTATTAATGATAATGTCAAGAAGGCAGAAAAGTATATGTTAGGTTCTTTATGAGTATACCAGTAATTGGAACTGCAGTTGTTAATAGTTCATTCTGGGTAACAAGACTTCTAATGAGTGTTGATTATCCAGTAGATGAATTTGTAATTATTAACAATAATGGAAGAGGTGAACTTGATGATCAGTTAGATAAACTCAAGTCACTTAATCATAAGTTTGTGAAGAAGATTACAGTGTGCCACATGCCAAGAAATATTGGAGTTTCTGGCGCATGGAATCTGATAATTAAATGTTATATGAATGCTCCATATTGGATCATAGTAAATGATGATGTTTCATTTGGCCTTGGTCTTTTAGAGGAAATGTATAATCATGCTCAAGATGATGAGATTGGATTAGTTCATGGTAATCCTGGAGATTTTAATGTTGGTAGTTGGGATTTATTTTTAATTAAAGACTGGGTTGTAAATCAGTTTGGTTTATTTGATGAGAATTTTTATCCAGCATACTGCGAAGATGCAGATTATATAATGAGATTTGTCCATAGACCAATTAAAAAAGTTTTATCTCTTGAGAGTAACTATTATCATGGACTTGGAAACAAAGATGAATATTATACTCATGGAAGTCAAACATCAAAAAAAGATCCAGAATTAAAGCAAAGACTTGATGAGATCAATATAGAAAATTTTTCTTACATGTTTGAGAAGTGGGGAGAAGGATGGAGATACTGCAGTCCTTCAAAACATCCATATGGAAAGGAAGGAGTGCCAATTACATATACTTCTTATAATCTAGATTATGTTCGATCTAAGAATCTTGGTTTTTGATAAATAATACATAAAGTTCTCTTCTTGACATGTTAAACGAAGATAAGAAAAAAGCAAAGAAAGATGAAACTGAAATTGGTTTTACTGGTAAACCAATTCCAAAAAGAAAGTTAAGTCCTAAAAATAGACATGAGTTTGAGAAGAAGAGAAGAGAAGCAGGTTATACTAATAAAGGCCCAAAATATAAGAGTGATGTAACTCCTTATTATAATCCCTTAACAAGACTCAATAATGAGTTTGAAGTTGAGGAAGGTGCAATGCCTGATGCTATTGATCCCAAAGCGCATAGAAAAGCACAAAGAGAAAAGAAAATTAGAGATAGAACTAAAACTGGGGATGAAGGATCAGAAATTGCAAAGAAGAAAGTGAAAGGTCCCAGTTTGATGGGAGAAACAAATTTAGTAGATCAAATTCTTGATGAAGTGAAGTCTGACGGAAAGGTTCACAACTGCAAGAAAGGTCACTACTGGTGCTATGAAGATAAGAAGTGCAAGAAAATTCCTATGGGATGGCATGTTGGTCGTGGTGGATATCTAGCAAAAGACGAAGAAGATTCTGAAGAAACTAAGACTACTAATGGTAATGGAGAAACTACTACCAATGGTAATGGTGGTAGCAATGGTGGTGTAAGTGAATCTGTAGATATTCTTGATGCAAATGGTAAAAAGTTTGCTGAAATTATTGATCTAATTAGTGTTGAAGATTTGATAAAGGAAGAAGGACTTCGTGATTGGTTTGGTAAATCTAAGTCAAAAGATGGTAAGTCTGGATGGGTTAATGTTGTCACAGGTGGAACTTGTGCCAGTGATGAACCTGGAGAAGGTATTCCTAAATGTGTTTCTTCTGAGAAAAGAGCAAGTATGACTAAGAAAGAGAGACGTGCTGCTGCCGCTGCAAAGAGAAGAGAAGATCCTAATCAACAGAAAAAATCTGGTGCTGCAAAACCAACAATGGTAAAAACAGACAGAAAGGTAAGGAAAGAGGAAGTAGAATTAACCGAAGCAAAGGATAAAAAAGGCAAAGGTAGTGGCACAAAAGATGCTTGCTACCATAAAGTCAAGTCCCGTTATTCTGTATGGCCTTCTGCATATGCATCTGGAGCACTAGTCAAGTGTCGTAAAAAAGGTGCTGCTAACTGGGGTAATAAGAGTGAGGAATATTCTGATTGGAGATCTGAACTTACTGAAAAGTGTTGGAAAGGATATGAGAAAAAAGGAATGAAGACCATGTTTGGTAAGAGATATCCAAACTGTGTTAAGAAAGAAGAATTAGAAACATGTCCAGTATGCGGACAAGATCCATGTCAATGTCTTGAAGGTAATGTCACTGAGGCAATGAGACTGAATACTAAGACTGGCAATGTCTTAATGGTAGTTAGTTACTGGAGAGGTAAGAGTTATACAAGTAAAGTATTCTTCCCTCAACTAAAACTTCCTTCAAAGATGGAAGTCAATAATGAGATGCAAAAGATCTATCCTGGTTGTAGAGTAGTTTACTTTAGAGTATCTGATTTAAAACCCAGTGAAACTCTACTTACTGTTTTTAATAAAGAAGAGTATGAACTCACTGAAGGTAAAAGAGAAGATAATGCTAGGAGAGCCGAAATTGCAAAAAAGCATGGGATTGATATGACCAAACCTGGAGAACGGGCTAAGTTAAGTCGATTAATGAATGCTGATAAAAGAGCAAAAAACAGAGCAGCAAAAGGAGATACAAGATCCGACAAAGAAGTAAGAAAAGATCGTGCTGATGATAGAAAAGCGTTTGATCGTGAAAGAAAATCTCTGGAGTATGAAAAAAAATCAAAACCAGAGATTAAGAAGTCTATGAAGAAATTCAGAGATGAAGTTAGAAGTGCAGATGATCCCGCTAAGGCACCACCGTCCCGTGAAAAGGTCAGAGTAAAGGTTGGAACTCCAGTATCTAAACCTCCTACTGATGCACCAAAGACTGGTAGAAACAAACCAACTAAAGATCGTGTTGCTGCTAGAAAATCCTATGAAGCACAACAACGCAGAAATGCTAAGGAGGATCAACAGAATGAAGATTGGCAGAAAGTCAACAAAGGTGACAAAACTGATGGTATGAGTAAGAAAGCAGTTGCTGCATATCGTCGTGAGAATCCTGGTTCCAAATTAAAAACTGCTGTAACTGGAAAAGTAAAAAAGGGTAGTAAGGATGCTAAGCGCAGGAAGTCCTTCTGCGCCCGCTCTAAGGGGCAACAAGACATGCATAACATCGATTGTAGTAAAACTCCCGATAAACCCGTTTGTAAAGCCCGTCGTCGCTGGAAGTGTTAAATGAATGTAGTAAAACTTTTAGGAGAATCCACTCAAGTAAACGCTGGAAGTGGATCTAGTGTCCCCAATATAAATGGTATTGGTGGACAATATGTAATGATTCAACATAGTCATTCATCGGATCGTTTGGTTGAGGTCAGAACTGGTTCTGGCGTAACAACTGGAAGTATACATATTGCTGGAAAAGATCCAATTATAATACATAAGGAGAGAACAGATTTAGTTTATTCATCAGCATCTGATGTATACGCTACATCTGTGGTATATCAAGGATAACAATTTATGAGTGAAGAATATTATCTTGGTAATCCGCTTCTAAAGAAAGCGAATACCAAAATTGAATTTACGCAAGAACAAATTTTAGAGTTTGCAAAGTGTGCTGAAGATCCAGTATACTTTACTAAGTACATTAAAATCGTAACTCTTGATCATGGATTACAACCATTCAAGATGTATCCTTTCCAACAGGAAATGATCGAGAGTTTTCATGGTAATAGATTCAATATCTGTAAGTTACCTCGACAGTCTGGTAAATCAACTACTGTCGTTTCATACTTACTACACTATGCAATATTCAATGACAATGTTAATATTGCCATCCTAGCAAACAAAGCAAATACTGCAAGAGATCTACTCAATAGATTACAAACTGGGTATGAAAACTTACCCAAATGGTTACAACAGGGCATCTTATCTTGGAATAAAGGATCTCTTGAATTAGAGAATGGATCTAAGATATTTGCTGCATCTACCTCAGCATCATCTGTTCGTGGTGGTACTTATAATATTATTTTCCTGGATGAGTTTGCGTTCGTTCCAAACCAAGTTGCAGATAACTTCTTCAGTTCAGTTTATCCTACGATTACCTCAGGTAAATCCTCAAAGGTTATTGTAGTTTCAACTCCATTTGGAATGAATCACTTCTACAGATTGTGGAGTGATGCCCAGAAACAGAAGAACGAGTATGTTCCATTGGAAGTTCACTGGACAGATATTCCTGGTAGAGATGAAGAGTTTAAAAAGACAACCATTTCAAACACTTCTGAAGCACAATGGAGACAGGAGTTTGAATGTCAGTTCTTAGGTTCTGCTGATACTCTGATCTCAGGTCCTAAATTAAATGCACTAACATTTACTAATCCAAAGACATCCAATGCTGGATTTGATCTATACGAAGAACCTCAGAAGGATCATACTTATGTAATTACAGTAGACGTTGCTAGAGGAATTGAAAAAGATTACTCTGCATTTATTGTAGTTGATGTTTCACAGTATCCACATAAGATAGTTGGTAAGTACAGAAATAATCAATTAAGACCTATATTCTTCCCTCAAATTATTAAGGAGATTGCAACTTCATATAATAATGCCTACATCTTGTGTGAGGTAAATGATATTGGAGATCAAGTTGCTGCAGGATTGTTTTACGATCTAGAGTATGCCAATCTATTGATGTGTGCAATGAGAGGTAGGGCAGGACAAGTTCTAGGTCAAGGATTTTCTGGAAAGAAAGTTCAATTAGGACTCAAAATGTCCAAGACTACTAAAAAAGTTGGATGCTTTAACCTTAAGACTTTAGTAGAAGATAATAAACTGATCTTTGAAGACTTTGATATTGTAAATGAACTGACTACTTTCATTCAGAAAGGAAACTCTTTTGAAGCAGAAGAAGGTAAGAATGATGACCTAGTTATGTGTCTTGTCATATACGCTTGGTTGATTAACGAAGATTACTTCAAAGAACTTACAGATCAAGATATAAGAAAGAGATTATATGATGAGCAGAAGAATCAAGTAGAACAAGACATGTCTCCATTTGGTTTTATTGTTGATGGAGTAACTGATGAAAACACTTTTACTGATAAGAATGGAGACAGATGGTTTACTGATGAATATGGTGATATGTCACACATGTGGGAGTATATGTAATGGAGGTAGATGATCAATTTGAATTAGAACACTTATATCTAACAGATAGAAAGTGCAGAACCTGTGGAGAAGTAAAGGATTTGATTAATGGATTCTATCGAACAAGAAAAAATAAATACAACTCATCGTCTTATGCTTATGAGTGTAAACAGTGTACTATAAAAAGAGTTATTAAAAATAGAAAAGAAAAATACAATTCAATGTCCAGAATCGATGATGTTTATCCCGACTGGTAGTGTTCATGCATTGTTTTATCATCTGAAAATAGTCTAATTTATAAATATTTTCAGATAAACTGAGTCAAAACGGAGAAAAACATGGCTACCCCTCAATTATCTCCAGGCGTTCTCGTCAGGGAAGTTGATTTAACTGTTGGAAGAGCTGATAATGTACTTGATAATATTGGTGCTATTGCTGGTCCCTTCTCTATCGGACCTGTAGATGAGGTTATTGAAGTTACTACTGAATCTGAATTACTATCATACTTTGGAAAACCGATTTCTACGGATGGTCAGCAAGGATACTGGTTATCTGCTTCTACCTTCCTAAGTTATGGGGGCATTTTAAAGGTTGTAAGAGTTGATGATCCAGATTTAAAGAATGCAAATACCATTGTTGGTTCTGCAAGTACTGCTACTCTGAAGATCAAGAACTATGATCAGTATGAGCAAACTTCTGCTACTCCTGGTTATACATTTGCAGCACAAACTCCAGGATCTTGGGGAAATACTTTAAAGGTTGCAGTTATCGATGATAAAGCAGACCAAATTATTTCAATCAATTCAACAGACTTAGGATCTCTAAGTGCTGATAGAGAAAATGGTGTTCTTTATCAAGTAACTGGACTATCTATTCCTAATTCAACTGGTGGAACTGATGTTTTTACAGGACATATTAAAGGTATCATTACTGGAGTTACTACCAGTTCAACTGGAGCATCTAGCATTGATGTAAAGATTGTATCTAGAGTTACTGGATTAACCACAAACTATACTACTGATACAACTGCACAAATTGCTGCTGGAAACGTAGCACCAGCAGGATCTACTGAGTTATTCTTAGACACAGTACCAACTGGAATTTCAACTACTTTAAGTAGAGTAAATATTGGAACAGATTCTGGACTAGTAATTGCTAGTATTGGTGCAACTAGCGTTACTGTTGCAACTGGAATTGCTCAGACTGCAATTGTTGGAGCACAGGTTACATTCACTAGAAAAGGATACACTGGAGGAACTGAAACTAAGGTTTCTTATCAAGAGAATGATGCTGCAAGATCTATTGCAGATAGTGCAGAAATTGAATTGATTAATTCTTCTGGTCAAATTGCAAACAGTTTAACTGCAGGAAACGCAAGTGATTGGTATTCCGCACAAAAGATTGCTCTTTCAACAGGAGATCTTCTCTGGAATTCAATCGCACCAAAACCTGTATCAAATGATTTTGCAAATCAGAGAGGTTCTAGGGGTGATGCAATGCACATTGCAGTATTTGATGATCTAGGAACTATTAGTGGAATCAAAGCAAACCTTCTTGAGAAGCATGTATCAGTATCAAAAGGAACTGATACTCAATCTACTCAAAATTCTCCACTAAAACTATGGTGGAGAGATTATCTCGCGAGATACTCTCAGTATGTTTACGGTGGAGAAGATATTTCTCTAACAGAAGATACTTATAGAGGTATCGTTCCTGCTGCTATTGACTTTGAGGCAAATGCATTCACAACTAAGACAAGTGGATGGAACCAAGATGTTCAGGATCTTTCCTTCAAGTGTATTGGTTCTGCAGTATTTGATCTAGAATCTGGAAATAATTATTCTCAGACTAATGGATATAGTGCTGAAGTAAGCAGCGTTATTAGTGGATATCAATTATTCTCAAACAAAGATGAAGTTGAAGTTGATTACCTACTGATGGGTCCATCAGAAAGTTCTAAGTTAAATACTCAAGTTAAAGCAAACTATCTAATTAGTTTAGCGGAGGCAAGAAAAGATTGTATAGCAGTGATTTCACCAGATACCACTGACGTTGTTAACATTACAAATACAGAAACTCAAACTGATAATGTTCTAGAGTTCTTCTCTTCTCTTGCATCATCTACTTATGCAGTATTTGATAGTGGATATAAGTATGCATATGACAGATTTACTTCTAACTTCTACTACTTACCTTGCAACGCTGATGTTGCAGGACTAATGGTTAGAACTGGAATCAATGCTTATCCATGGTTCTCACCCGCTGGAACCCAAAGAGGTGCTATTAACAACGCAGTTAAATTAGCATACAACCCAACTAGAGCACAAAGAGACAGACTCTATTCTAATAGAATTAACCCAATTATCACTCAAAGTGGTTCTGGAACAGTTCTATTCGGAGACAAGACAGCATCTGCATATGCATCCGCATTTGACAGAATCAACGTTAGAAGATTGTTCCTAACGATTGAGCAGGCAATTGAAGAGGCTGCTAAAGATCAACTATTTGAACTCAATGATGAATTGACAAGAGCAAACTTTGTCAACATTGTAGATCCATATCTAAGAGACATTCAAGCAAAGAGAGGAGTTTATGACTTCCTAGTTGTTTGTGACTCTTCAAATAACACTCCTGATGTTATTGATAACAATGAGTTTAGAGCAGACATTTATGTTAAACCCACTAAGTCCATCAATTACATTACTCTAACATTTGTTGCTACTCGCACTGGAATTTCTTTCAGTGAAGTTGCAGGTAGAGTTTGATATACTGCCAATCAATAAACCAAACGGAGGAAATTAACAATGGCAATCCATAGAACGATCTCAGACTTCAAATCTGCCCTTCAGGGTGGAGGCGCAAGACCTAATTTATTTGAAGTCACAATCCCTTCTTTGCCAGTAGCTGCAGAAGCTACTTGGAATAATACAAACCAAACTAACTTCAACTTCTTATGTAAAGCGGCTGCTCTACCTGCATCAAATGTTGCTCCAATTGATGTTCCTTTCAGAGGAAGAGTTTTGAAGGTTGCTGGAGATAGAACCTTTGATACTTGGACTGTTACCATTATTAATGATGAGGACTTTACCATCAGAACTGCAATGGAGCAGTGGATGAATGGAATTAGTAAACTAGATAATGCTTCTGGTGCAACTAATCCCAGTTCTTATATGACCAATGCATTTGTCTACCAAATGGGTAGAGGTGCTGGTAAAGGAAAATTCTCTCAAACTAATAATGGTGTAAATGGTACTGAGGGTGGTGTAAAACCACTAAGAACTTACAAGTTCTTTGACATTTTCCCAACTAATGTTTCTCAGATTGATCTATCTTACGATAGCACTGATACCATTGAAGAGTATACAGTTGAGTTCCAAGTCCAATACTGGCAAGCAGGAGCAAGCAACGATTACCAGGATCAAACTCAGACTATCGTTCGATAATAAATAGTATTATCAAACTAGTTCAATTCATTCATGGCAAGATTATTTGGATTCTCGATTGAGGATGATGATAACAAAAAATCCAAAGATGTAGTTTCCCCCGTTCCTCAGAATAATGAGGACGGGGTTGACCACTATTTAACTAGTGGATTTTTTGGTTCATATGTGGATATTGAAGGTGTATATAGAACTGAGTATGATCTAATTAAGAGATATAGAGAGATGTCACTTCATCCTGAAGTTGACAGTGCAATTGAAGATATTGTAAACGAAGCTATTGTTTCAGATAGTAATGATAGTCCTGTACAGATAGAACTATCAAACTTAGAAATTGGAGATAATATCAAAGATAAAATTCGTTCAGAATTTAAAACTATTTTAAGTTTATTAGACTTTGATAAAAAGTGTCATGAGATTTATAGAAATTGGTATGTTGATGGTAGAATTTATTATCATAAACTAATTGATTTCAAAAAACCTCAAGAAGGTATACAAGAACTAAGATACATAGATCCTCTAAAAATGAGGTATGTACGTCAACAGGTCAAAGATAAAGATAAGAACAGTAATATTTTAAACGCAAATAACAATAATAAAGATCAAGTAGTAAAAGAGTTAGAAATTCAAGAATATTTCTTATATAATCCAAAGTCTTTTACAACTCCATTAGGTGGTAATAGTGCATCTGCTGGTGGAATAAAAATGTCCAGAGATTCTATAGCATACTGCAACTCTGGACTCGTAGATAGAAATAAAAATATTGTACTTTCATACTTAAATAAAGCAATTAAGTCCCTGAATCAACTTCGTATGATTGAAGACTCTTTGGTAATCTATCGATTATCAAGAGCACCTGAACGTAGAATTTTCTACATTGATGTTGGTAATCTACCTAAAGTCAAAGCAGAACAATATCTACGTGATGTTATGATGCGCTATCGTAACAAAACTGTTTATGATTCAAATACTGGAGAAATTAGGGATGACAAAAAATTCATGTCAATGCTTGAAGATTTTTGGTTGCCTCGCAGAGAAGGCGGAAGGGGAACAG
>CEVG01009928.1_pt1 | contig 11201 bp, 10 predicted proteins | sample 356511 | NCBI WGS metagenome assembly CEVG01 (sample SAMEA2623426, study PRJEB7988) | marine metagenome | biome: marine biome (ENVO:00000447); feature: surface water layer (ENVO:00002042); material: "saline water (ENVO:00002010), including plankton (ENVO:xxxxxxxx)" | depth 5 m | reverse complement strand
GAAATCAAAGAGGGGAGGAAAGACAATACTTTACTGAGGATAGGCATGACAGTTCATTGAAAACATTCTCTGAAAAATTTGGTAAGAGGACGATATCACCAAATGGAGATAAAGAGCATGAAGACCTAATAGATCTAATTTTTGAAAATGATAGGGTCTCAGAGTTTATATGTGAAAAAATATATAGGTGGTTTGTTTACTACGTCATAAATGATGAGATAAGTGAAAAAATTATTAAACCCCTCGCAAAAACTTTGAGAGATAATAACTATCGGATAAAGCCTGTCATCGATCAGTTATTAAGAAGTACTCATTTCTATGAAGTGTATATAAGAGGTGCCGTAATAAAGAACCCCATATCATTTAGTCTAGGATTTTTAAGACAATTTAGTTTATCTGGAATTGAGGAATTAGATGTTTACGAAAAATATTATTTCTGGAAATCAAGGCACTCAAATATTTCAGACCAGGGACAAAGTATTTTAGACCACCCAAATGTTGCCGGGTGGCCAGCATACTACCAGGAACCCTTATATCACGAATACTGGATAACATCTGTGACGTTACCTATAAGAACATCTCACATAAAATACTACCTCGCAAATAATGGAGTTAGAGCCTCCCAGACAGATAATAACGTAAGAGTAAAAGCTAACCCGCTAAATCTTATAGAGACGTTTGATAAACCTGAAGATATTGTAGCCATAGTTGAAAGGCTATGTGAGTGGCTTCTCCCTGTTCAGAATGAAATTTCTGAAGAGTTAAAAAATGACCTTGTAAACTCAGTTGTTGGAAATAATTCTAACATATGGGAAGATGAGTACAAAGATTTTATTAATGAGCCGGACGCAGAAAAAGAGGAATCATTAAATAAAAAATTAAGATCATTATTAAAAGAAATTTGTTTAATGCCTGAATACTATCTTAGCTAAATGAGAAGAAGAGATTTTTTAAAGAGAACAGTACCATTGACGGCAGCACCTTTATATCTATCAGGTGTACCTGTCAGTGCTATGACTGAGTCCTCAGCACTCACAGCCCTGACCAATGCTGGGTCTGATTCTGACAGGTGCCTAGTGTTAGTTTTTCTTGATGGAGGAAATGATGGGCTAAACACATTAATACCTAAAGATCAGTACGAAATACTAATGAGAGACGGTTCTGGTGGAGACTCACAACCTTTAAGGAGACCAGATCTAATGATTCCAGAAAATAAAATATTACCGCTTTCGGGATTATCCAACACTGGCCTCCACTCGACTATGGAAAAATTTCAGACCCTATTTGGTGAAGATAAATTAACTTTCGTGAGAAATGTTGGATATCCAAATCCAAATAAATCCCATTTTAGGTCAACAGACATATGGAATTCTGGTTCTTCTTCTGACGAGTTTATCTACAGTGGGTGGTTCGGAAGATATCTTAGCAGCAATCACGCTTCCTATCCGGACGGTTATCCAAATTCAGACTATCCGGATCCCTTGGCTTTATCTGTAGGTAATACAGCATCAAATACATGCCAGGGACCAATTATTAATATGGGGGTTGCAATAAAAAATCTTAATAATTTTATTGATATAAAAGAGAGTGGGTCAAATACACCTGATACTCCTTATGGACACGAACTAGAATATATTAGGACTGCATCAAAGCTGACCAACGATTACTTTGAAAGATTAGAGGAAGCAGCAAATCTAGGTGGAGAAAGTAAAGTCGAATATCCTGATTACAAACTCGCTAACCAGTTGAAAATTGTATCCCAACTTATTGCAGGTGGTATTAAATCCAAAATTTTTGTAGTAAGAATTGGAGGTTTTGATACCCACGACAACCAGGTTGAGGCAGGAAATCCTGAGACAGGTAGGCATGCTCTATTGATGGAAGAATTATCTGAGTCTATATTTTCTTTCCAACAAGATATTATTAATCGAGGACTTGAGGAGAGAATTTTGACGATGACATATTCTGAATTTGGCAGGAGGGTTTTTCAAAACAAATCTTATGGAACAGATCATGGTGAAGCTGCACCGATGTTTTTCTTGAGCCCATTTGTAAATCCAAATCCGATAGGTACCCTTCCTTCATTAGAATATATAGACAACATTGAGTATGAGTATGATTTTAGATCGGTCTACGGATCCGTCCTGATGGATTGGTTTGGTGTTGAGGAGACTACAATAAAATCTATTTTATACCAAGATTTTAAGTATATACCAATTCTTGCCGGGACACAGACAAATACCGAGGAGCCTCATCCGATGTCAAAGAGTATCCAAGCCTATCCAAACCCATTTAAGAATAACCTAAATATAAAAATAGAAATTAAAAGTGGACAAACTCTTTTAAGAATTGTTGATTCAAGCGGTAGAGATATTGAAGAATTAGTGAATAAAAATCTTAAACATGGAACTCACGAGTTTAGATATAACGGTCATCATCTAAAAAACGGTCTTTACTTTATACTTCTTGAAAATGATGGGAAGAGAAGTGGGATGTCAGTAATTAAAACTAATCCCTAATCGATAAATACTGCCTTAACTACTCCGTGAGTGTTATCTCCTTCTAATTTTGTGAGAACATTATTTACCCAAATTGCAGGAACTTGAGTCTGTGTCTCGGTAGCTACATCTCCAGTAACTATAACATACCCATCTGCAACTGCAACATCATAGGCTGTGCTAACCCAAGTATCATTAAATACTCCACCTGGAAGATCCACTTTTGTTCCGTCGTGCCAATAATGTGCATAAGTTCCACCAGTCCCCGGTATATCGTTCCCATCTTCAGTCTCAATCATCCACTCAATCTTGCCAGCGACATATACTCCTGTTTCATCAACAAACCCTCCGTAACTTTCGCCTCCATAAATCCCTTTTTGCCATCCTCCACCATTAGGCATATCATTTCTTGCGTTACCTTTCCAATATGAAGCTTTAGGGGGTAGTCCTACCATTGGATTTGGCGTCAAAGTAGTTCCAAAATAATAAGGTGTTCCATTATAAATTTTAATATCTAAAACTTCTCCATCACCACCTGAGGGTCTACTTAAATTAGTCCTATTACTATTTTTCCATCTTGCTGGAATTACGTTATGATTAGTCATATGATATCCTCCAACAAATACATCTCCATTATCTTTAACCGCTATACCATAACCTGAAGAGTCGCCTCCAGATAATTTATTTTTTGAAGTGTTTTTCCAGTAGCAGGCTCCGTTATCACGGCCAGCGGTATATACATCACCGTTATGAACAGCAATAGAGTATGCTTCTGCGCCATTACCCTCTAAATCGAAAGATTCATTATCAATCCAGTAAGAAGCTGAAGCCCCATAAGTCCATCCAACTGCATATACTTTACCATCACTTACTACTATGTCCTCGAGTTGACCTGGACCAAGATCTACTCTTTTTCCATTCATCCAGTAACATGCTGTAGAGTTTCCAGAATCATCTGTAATATATCCAGCGACATAAACATTTCTATCAGGAATTATCCATCTACCAACATCTACAGTGTCGTTGTCTGAACAACTTATTGAGATTAATAAAAATAATATAATGGGAAATAGCTTTTTCATGTGTAATATTTTTTCAAATAAAACTATTTGTTTTTAGATTGACAAGTATATAATAACAAACGTAGATTTAAATTAAATTTAGATATTGAAAAAAACTAGAGTTGAAGATTTAAAAAGAATTGAGGTCAGTCAATTTAAGAAAAAAAAGAAGAGGGAGGTAATCATTATTCTAGATAACTTAAGAAGCTTGAATAATATTGGGTCATGTTTTAGGACGTCAGATGCTTTTCTTATCAAAAAAATTTATCTCGTTGGAATTACTGGATCCCCTCCTAATACTGATATAGAGAGAACCGCTCTGGGCGCCACCGAATCGGTTGACTGGGAACACGTTTCATCTATCACAAAAATTGAAAAAGAACTTAAAGATGATGGCTGGAAAATTGCTCTTGTTGAGCAGACTGATCAAAGTATTGATTTAAAAAGTTTTAACCCAAAAAAAGAAGAAAAAATTGCTTTCGTCTTTGGCAATGAAGTTTTTGGAGTTTCAGAAGAATCACTTAAGTGTGCAGATATCGCAATAGAAATACCTCAGTTTGGAACGAAGCACTCTTTTAATATAACAATATCGCTAGGAATAATCTTGTGGGATCACTATGTAAAAACTACAGAGACTCACAAAGAGAGGGGAGCTTAGCCTCGAAGAGATTTTTAATTTTTTCCAAAAAATCATGATCACATCTAATTTCTCTACCATCCATCTCAGTTACTGGGGTAATCTCACCATTAGTTCCGGTTGCAAAAACCAGATCCGCGTTAATAAACTCAACTAAGGTCAAATCTCTCTCCTCAATCTCTATATTATTCTCTTTTAATAACTCCATAAAAGTTCCCCTGGTTATTCCTGGAAGACAGGCATGGGCGAAAGGAGTACAAACTTTATTGTTTTTAACCATAAATAAATTAGTATCATTGAGCTCAGCAACAAAGCCTCTCTCATCTAACATTACTGCAGCATCATAGCCGGCAATGTTAGCATGCATCTTTGCTATAACTAAACTAAGCATATTATTGTGATGTATCTTTGAATCTAAGAATGCAGGAATACTTCTTCTGATAGATGAACTGATAGCTCTAATCCCTTTTGAGAAGTCATAAACTTTCTTCTTCCACTCAGCAAGGACAATAAGACAGCATCCACTCTGATTTAGTCTAGAGTCCATACCTGATGTAACTTTCTCCCCCCTAGTCAAAGTCAGTCTTATGTGAGTGTCATTGTTCATGCCGTTAGCATCAAGCGTCTCTTTTATTGCTTTTTTTATTTCTTCCTTTGTTGGAACACCTTCGTAACCAAGTGCGTGAGCCCCCTCTTGAAGTCGAGTTAAGTGTTTGTCGTAACAAACAATACCCTCAGGATATACCCTGAGCCCTTCCCAGACACCATCACCATTTTGGACAATACTATCAAAAACAGATACTTTAGCCTCATTCCTAGGTAATAATTCGCCATTCACATGAATAAATATGTTTTCGTTTTTTGGGTTATACTCTTGTAACATTATACACTGATTGAATTTATTTTTAATTTATCATAATATTTTAAAGCTTCAAGATAAAGACTTTCACAATGTTTTGGTAGTTCTCTACTGCTTGTTTTTTGTTTTGCAAAACCAGTAGAACCATGAACTCCTTCATACCAATACTCTGCCCATGGACCGTCCTCCTTTATACCCCCGGCTGGCCAAGAGAGCATATCATCATAGAAAGGTATGTCTAATTTATCACAAAGTTTAGACAGAAGAAGCTTTGGGTTTTTGAGTATCTCTGCAGAATCTAGAACTAATGGATTTTGAGTCTGAATATCATTAAAAAGCTCCCAAGATTTTTTTAATCCAATGTCTTGCATTGTTGGTTCGTTTATAACTTGAGCAAAGGAGGCTATTAGCTGTTTAGGGTTTCTTATAAGGAAAAGGTTTGTCATATTCTCAAGAAAATCTAAATCCATCTGCTGATGATGGTGAGCCATATTTTTTAAAAATAAAACTTCACAACCTCCTGTTTTATAAATGCTCTCAAGCACATCACTAATGTCTGAGGACATAAAGTTAAGTGTTTCTTCCCTACCTGGATGCTCGATGCCAGTTGTTTCTAAGTAGTGAGCATAAAATGGTTCGTCAATAACTTTTGTGTCAGGCCTACGCGAAAATGAATACATTAAGGCCGTAGATAAATTTCTTGGCCCAGAAATTAAATTTATTATTTTCATTGATAGGAATAATTATCTCAAATTAATCATTTTACTAAATACTTTTTAATTTAATGATCAAATTTGAGGACAGTAAAAAAATTTATTTTTTTTATAGGTAGATATTTATTCAACAGAATTAACATCAAGTTGGATAAATAATATAATGATTATAATTTCATGTTTTAAAAATGAAAGTATTTAACGGGTTATTGATATTAATTTTATTCACATCATGTGTGAATGATGAACCAATTTTAAGTTCTGTTGAGACAATGGTCGTTACTAATTTAGATGCCTCAGTAATATCATTACCTGGAAAACCCCAAAGTGGAAGTTTTGTTAAGTTTAGTTTTAAGAAACATTCAGTTGTCTCGGGAGATGATTGGGATATAGCTTTTCGATCAACTACTATCTTAGTAAATGGTGGATTTTCAGGCGGATCTGATGAGCCAGAAAGAAGTGGTATAGGTGCTGGTTACGTAAGTGATATTGAGTACGGTAATGTCAAAAATGTAGATGAAAATTTATTTAAACAAGATAGCGAGACATCTAAAGCAATTTTAGATGAGAGTGGAAAAGGATGGTACAACGAAGATGGTTTTTTAATTATCCCAATAACTGGAAGAACTTTAATTTTTAAGACTCATAATGGAAGATATGCTAAAATGAAAATCCAAAGTTTTTATAAAAATTCGCCTCAGATATTAAACGTAATATCAAGTATTCCTGAATATTATACATTCAATTATACTTACCAACCTAATAAAGGTCTTAATTCGTTTGACTAGTTGTTACTAAGAATATATTTCTTGTAAAGCTTTATCAGAATAGATAATGTCACTGCTGTTATTAAAAAGATAACCGTAAAATATATCCAAGAAACCTGCGTCTTTAGGGATGCTATTGATACAATAGAAATCAAAAACAAGGTAGCGCCTTCACTAAAAAACCTTAATTGATTTTCACTAACATTTAATTTTCCCTTTCGCATACAATTCAAAAAATATTGACAAGTAATTACATAAGCGATAAGTAGGAAAACTATTACTAGCTTTATTTTCATCCATAACGAGTCCAAAAGACCTTGATTATAGAAAATCATTACTGATCCAAAGGTAGAGGCTAATAATACAGAAGGCCAAATAATTATATTCATAACTCTTTCAGCCATAATAAGAAATTGCTTCTGTAAGATTTTTCTCTCCTGAGATTCTTTAGATTCTGCCTCCTTAAAATAAATAAACATTCTTCCAATATAAAATAAGCCTGCAAACCAGCATATGATAAAAATTAAATGAAGAGCCTTTAACGTTAAATAACTCATATTCGACTTTTTACCCAACTACAAATTACCTCTGACCATTGATCACTATCATTTAAACAAGGAACATAATGAAATGATTCTCCACCAGCCTCAATAAATTCTTCTTTACCCTCCATTGCAATTTCTTCAAGGGTCTCCAAGCAATCAGTTACAAATGCTGGGGTGATAATTATTAAATTCTTTTTACCTTCTTTTGGAAGACGCTCAAGCTCGGAATCAGTATACGGTTTCAGCCATGGCTGAAGAGGTAATCTAGACTGAAAGGCGTTACTATACTTATCTTCAGGAATATTAAGTTGTTTCACAATTAATTCTGTTGTTTTAAACACTTGATGTCGATAACACTTTTTGTGAGCTTCTGAAGATAATGAGCAACAGTTATCAACCTTTAAGCAGTGAGTCTTTGTAGTATCTGAAATTTTGATATGACTTTCAGGTATACCATGATATGAAAATAAAATGTGGTCATAATCAATACCTTTTATATGATCAGATATAGTTTTACACATAACACTAATGTACTGGTCATCACCATAAAATGGTGGAATTACTTGTTGTTTTAATGATGGAAACCATTTTTTAATCTCATCATTCACTTTTTCAACAACTGTTTCATACGATGACATTGCATAGTGTGGGTATAATGGAAGAACTACTACCTCTGTTACACCTCTATCAACTAATTCTTTCAACCCTTTATTTATAGACATTGAACCATACCTCATTGCTAAAGAAACAGGAATATTTACTCCTTTCTTAACCTTTGCATATAACCTTTTTGATAAAACTATTAGTGGTGAACCTTCATCCCACCATATTTTCTTGTACGCTTTAGCTGATTTTTTTGGTCTTGTATTTAATATTATTCCCTTAACCAACAGCCATCTAAGAAAGTAATTATACTCAATTACTCTACCATCCATTAAAAACTCATCCAAATATTTTTTAACATCTTTTGTCGATGTACTGTCAGGCGAGCCAAGATTTATCATCAGTAGACCTTTCATGTATTAAATAGTTTTTGAATAAGTGCCGACTTTTTGTTTAATTAAAGGATCAAAACGCATAGAAATATTTCTCGTAAACAACCTACCGCTTTTGTGGATGGTAATTTTTTCACCGTCTATTTTCATTAAATTGTCATCAATAAAATCTTGGAAATTTGATGAATCATATTCTAATATATTTATTATCTCATATAATGGACAATTAAAATATTTAGCTACTTCATTAAAGTCAACATAATAATTACACATGACTGAATTTATAACATGTCTAATTACCTTTTCATTATAACTTAAAGAATATCCACGATATACAGATAAATTATTCTTCTCAATGCTACGAATATATTCCATTGTATTTTTAAAATTTTGACTGTAAGCTGAATCTAATTGAGATATGGCTGATGCACCAAAACCATACACTTGCCCAGTGGTTTCCCTTGTACAATAACCTTGAAAGTTTCGGTGTAATTTTTTTTCATTTAAAGCAATTGAAAATTCATCATCAGGTTTTGAATAATGGTCCATACCGATAGAAATGTAACCAGCTTTTGTAAGTTGATCATATGAGTTCTCATACATTTTAGCTTTGCTTTCAGATGATGGAAATCCAATTTCTTCTAATATCTTCTGCCTTGGTAAAACTGAAGGAACATGTGCGTAAGAAAATGTAACTATTCTATCAGTTCCTAAGTTTATAGCTTTATCAATAGTACTTTTAAAACTGTCAACTGTTTGTAATGGCAGTCCGTATACTAAGTCAATATTAGTTCCTGTAAATCCTGAATCTTTTATTTTTTTTATTAGGTCTTCCAAAGGTCTTTTTGATGTCTTTCTATTTATAGCATCTAAAACATCTTTTCGAAAATCCTGGATCCCAACAGATATTCTGTTAAATCCAAACTCTTTCAAGAGATCAATATGTCTAAAATTTAAATGCGCAGGATTACATTCTATAGCCATCTCATAATTTTCAGAAAAATTAAATCTCTCTTTTAATTTAAGAGTTATCATCTCAATGTACTTATAAGAGATAGCATTTGGGGTACCCCCACCCCAATGAACCTGAGTTAAATTTCTACTATGGTCTAATCTATCCGCTACAAAATCAATTTCTTTATTAACGGCATCTACATATCTTTCCAAAAAAGGACGTGAAAAACCAGTTTCAGTAGTACATCCACAAAAGTGACAAATTTGTGGACAAAAAGGTACATGAATATATACTGAAATATTCTTTGGGTTCTCAGTATTAGATAATTCTATACTTTCTATATAATTTTTGTTCCCATAATTTTCATTAAAAAAAGTTGCTGGGGGATAAGAAGTATAACGTGGCCCAGACTCATTATACTTTTTTATTAATTTTCTATAATTGTCAATCATTATATTCTATTCCAATTAGATTCTTTAACCCATTTAACAACATGCTTAACTTTGACATAATCAATATCTGGTAAGAACCCATGCCCTAAGTTAAATATCCAGTCACTATTTTTTTCACCAAAATTTAATAAACTCTCTAAATAAGCATCTATATCATCATAGGAAGAATAAAATAATCTCGGATTCATATTTCCTTGAATTCCTACCTGCTTATCAACAATATCCCTGGCATAATCAAGAGATAGATTCCAATCGATACTAACAAAATCACAAATATCTTTATTTATGTACTTTAATCCCTCATTAAAGTTTTTAGGAAAAAATATAGTAGGTATATTTTTTTCTCTAGCAGCATTTAATATTCTAGTTGATAGCGGTAATACTATTTTCTTATATAATTCAGAAGGAATTATACCACAGTAAGTTTCGAATAACTGAAAACAATCAATTCCAGAGTCTGCTTGCCCCCTTACATATTCAATAGAAGCATCAGTCAACATTTCAAGTAAATAAATACTTTCTTTTCTATTAGAATAAAAAAACTTGAGAGCATTATTAAAACTTTTATCTTTTTCATTACCTCTAAACATAAAAAGAAATGTGGTAAGGGGTCCACCACAGAACCCAATTAAAGGTATTGTCGAATTATTTACTTTAACTTCTTGAATGTTAGAATAAACATGATCTAATTTTGAAGAATCAAATGTTAAGGAATTAATATTGTCGGCAGTTAAAGGGTTATGAAATTTTGGTCCATTATCAGTGAATTCTAATTTCATACCGATAGACTCAGGAATAATTAATATATCAGAGAAAAGAATAGCTGCGTCAACACCTAAGTCCTCTATTGGCATGAGAGTAACTTTTGATGCTAATTCTTTATTCTTCATCAAGTTGTCAAAACTATGAGACAATTTAAGTTTCTTATAAGAAGGAAGAATTCTTCCGGCTTGTCGCATAAACCATACAGGAGGCCTATGTGTTTTTTTCTTATTTAATGTATCCAAAAAAATAGAACTCATTTTTATAAATTTTTTAGAGCAATTTTATTTGATTCAATTATTTTTTCAATATCCGACTCACTAATAGACGAGGAAAAAAAACAACACTCATACTGAGAAGGTGGTAAATATATACCCATATCTAACATGTTTTTAAAATACTTTGCATATTTATCAGTATTACATTTTAAAGCATCATCAAAATCTGATACTTTATCACCCTCAGTAAAAAATAATGTCATCATTGAACCAACTCTATTTATTACAGCTTTTGAATTCGTATCTTTTATATTATTTAAGAATCCATTATGAATTTTTGATGAAATGTTTTCTAATTGATCAAAGATATCTTGATTCAGTCTATTTAATACAGACAACCCTGCATTCATTGCTAGAGGGTTTCCTGATAATGTTCCTGCCTGATATACAGGGCCATTGGGAGCAAGAGAATCCATAATTTCTTTTTTTCCACCATATGCGCCAACAGGTAAACCTCCTCCAATTACTTTTCCAAATGTAGTAATATCCGGCTGTACATTATACAATTCTTGCGCCCCACCTGAAGCTACCCTAAATCCCGTCATGACCTCATCAAAAATCAGTAAACATTTATGCTGTTCTGAAATTTCTTTTAATTCGTTTAAAAAATTAATATCTGGAGTAACTAAACCCATATTACCAGCAATAGGCTCAACAATTATTGCTGCTACTTTATCTA
>CEVG01120183.1_pt1 | contig 11210 bp, 10 predicted proteins | sample 356511 | NCBI WGS metagenome assembly CEVG01 (sample SAMEA2623426, study PRJEB7988) | marine metagenome | biome: marine biome (ENVO:00000447); feature: surface water layer (ENVO:00002042); material: "saline water (ENVO:00002010), including plankton (ENVO:xxxxxxxx)" | depth 5 m | reverse complement strand
TTATTATAAAAGAACCAATTGTTTCCATTAAAACTAATCTTGAAAAAGTCCATATTAAAGGATTGATAGAAATCAGTATGAAAACTCCGGGAATCACGATTGTTGTGTTCAAATTGTTAATTTGTTTAATTATTAAATTAAATGTTAATGCACAAAGAAAAACTTGAAAAAACACAAAAAAGGAACTGTGTAAATTTCCACCAATTGTAAAAATTGACAAAATAATAGAGTATGTAGGGCCTCTCTTAGAATAAGAATCACCATTACAAAAAATATCTAAATTGCGTGCATACTTTTTGCAATCAAACAGGCTTTGTGCAAGTTCTTTATAATGCTGAGAATCTGGGGGTGAGTAAAAAGCATAATCAAGAAATTCAGAATTAATCAAGACTAAGCAAACTTTTAATATCCCGATAAACAGGAATGCTTCAAAATAGTAATTTTTATTTTCTGATCTAAATATTATTACTTCAACTAAAAACCATACAGATAAAATAACAAAATACAATTTCCAATTTATTGAAAATATAAAATCGAGTTCAAAGTTTTGAAAAATTAAAAAAACAAGAATCAAATATCGAAGAAGAAATACTGCTTTAACATTAATTTCCTCTATAAATTTTTCAATAGTAAGTTTATAACTTGAAACTTTCAAATAACCTCTTTTTAAAGTATTCTGTTATTGCTTATCGATTAAGTTTAAAGGCGTAAAATCAAAATTGTTAAATATAATTATTTTACTTTTACAAATAGATAATCACTTATATTCAACACAGGGAATTTAAATATTTTTTTTAAATCGAATCCAAGTTCTTGTAGCTTTTCTTTAATAATTGTATTATTGTCTTGTATTTCAACCAATAAATATTTTATTTTGTATGAAGAAAGTAATTTAATTGCTCCTTGAATAACTTCTAATTCATGTCCTTCAACATCAACCTTTAAAAAAATATTTTCTAATTCTGAATTAGTAAATAAATTGTCCAGTGTATCAATTTTTATATTCTGTGTAACAACATACTGCTCTTCTTTATAAAGAGTTTTTTTTAATTTATTTCTTTTGCTTTCTACATCAATATTTTCACTTAGTGAATTAGATGTTTCCCAATTTGATATTTTTAATTTACTTTCACCTTTAGAATTGGAAACCCCAATATTATATTTAATTAAACTTTGATCATCAATTAAGTTAATTTGGTCAAACGATTCTTCAAATGGTTCAAAAATATGATAACTGATAAATGGTATATTGTACCTCTTCATGGCTGTGTAAAGTTCTCCATGATGCCCTCCAATGTCAATAACATTGTTAAAAAATAAATTTTCTTTAATTAAGTAGTCTAAAACTTTTTTATTTTGACTAGATATAAGAAATGCTTCAAATCTTCTGACTAATATTTGTAATATCTTTCTAAACTGTATCATCACTATATTTTTCCTTTAAATAAGAATTAAAACTTTCTAAATCTTGATTGAAGCTTTTATAATTTAAATTGAATTCTTGCTTGAGATTAGAATACTTTTCCGAACTTCCTATATATTGTTCAACATTTGAATCTTCGAAGTCATAGTTTATATTTTCAACTTTAATATCATAAATTCTAGCAACTCTTTTAGCCATTTCATATAGATTCATTTCATAATCTACTGCATCAAATAACAAATATTTGTTATTTCTATCAATAGATTGAGAAAAGTAACTTAACACAACATTTATTAAATTGTAAAGTGAACAAAATGAGTACAAGTTGTTATTTTTACTTGTGATATTTATTTTATTATTTGACATTGCTTGGATAATAAAAGAACTAAGAGGAAAAGCTAAAGGGTTGTTCAAGTAGGGACCAATTGAAGAAAAAATTCTTGGAACTACAGCTTTAATATTTTTTTCTTTAGAGAGTTTTATTAAAAAATCTTCTTCTTTGCGTTTTTGATCAGAATAAGAACTGTATAAGTTTTTGTCTTTTTCTCTAATTTTATAAACTGACCCTGATGAAGGATAGAACAGCCCTGATACATCAGCTTCTTGTAAAAAGTTATTAATAATATCTAAATTATCATTTGATTCTTTAACAAACTTCTTTGGAGAAACCGTATCATATAGTTTCTCTGCTCTGATAAAAACATTATGTATTAGATAAACATCTCTTTTGTTCACTAAATCCATAATGCTCGACAATCCATTTTTTCTATTTATCTCATATATATTTGCTTCAGGTAAATTTTTTTTAATTATTTGTATAAAATTTTTGGAAATCCATCCATTAGAACCAGTAATAATGTAATTCAATTTAAAAAATATTCATATTTACCTAATTAAATTTAAATAGGCAGGGTTAGGTGAGTTAATAAAAGAGTTAAACAAATCTCTATTAAAAATACTTGGTTTTAAAAGTTCAATATTTTTAAAATTTTCTAATATTTTTACATCTTCAGGAGCATGATGCGTGAATCCTTCTGATCCATAATCGTAATCACGCCCTCCTCCTACAATTTTCACCGGAATTTTCTCATGATCTAAATAATTTCTAATAAACTCAAATGGTCTGTAAATAATAAATGGTGTAATTGAATAAACTACAGGTATTTTGTTTTCAAGCGCTAATCCAGTTGCCATTCCCATAATTAACTGTTCTGAAGAACCAGGGTTTAGTACTCTTTCTGGGAAAGTTTCTATGTGTTTATTAAATAAGTTAAATCCCAGATCCCCCGTAATCAAAAATAAGTCTTTGTTGACTTTTAATTCTTCAAACAAATAGTCTGCAAAATCTCTTCTCATAAGCTTCTTAATGCTTTCTCGTATTGTTTTTTATTTAATTTTACATAATGGGCTTCTTGACCTGAAAGGCCGTAGTGTTCAACAGTTGTTTTATGGATTTTGATTTCAGGATAAAAAGCGTTTAGCATTTTTTCCAAATCATTTTGATTGATTTCATGAAATGCACCCCACCCATTCATATTTACATGGACCTCAATATTATTTAATTTCAAAATATTCAAATATTTTAGTGATTCCCATACTGAACCTTCAGAGCATTCACCATCTGATATCATACAATAAACTTTTCTTTTTTTATTAGCTAATGCTCTCCCTATTGCGACTGTAATACCCATGCCTAGACTTCCTGTTGAACAGAATATTTTATTATTTTCTGATAAGACTGGATGGTCACCAAATTCCTTCAGCAAATTTTCTGCGTTTATACCAAAATATTTCTCTATTACTGCATAAAGTGCCACAGCAGCATGACCATTTGACAAAATAAAAATATCGTCTTGATGCATTTTGTCATAAATATTGTCAATGATATCTATGCTTGAAAAATGACTACCTAAATGATGGACTTCATTTTTATAGCAAATCTCCAAAAGTCTTTTATGGAGTTTTTTATCAATTAACATAATATATTTAATATTAACAAAGTAAAAAATAACATATCATAGTACAAAAGAATATCAAAAAGAATTACACTTAATTTTGAAATGTTTAACAAAGCTGTAATTTTTGCTGGAGGCAAAGGAACAAGATTTTTGGAACAAACAAGATTCCTGCCAAAGCCGATGATAATGGCAAAAAGTAAGCCCCTTTTAATTCATATCATTAATCACTACAAAAAATTTAATGTTGGTGAATTTTACGTCTTGACTGGATATAAAAAGGAAATAATTGAAAAGTATTTTATCGAAAATAAAGACTACATAAAAAATGATGATGCATATCTTTGTTCAGATGGCTCAAAAGTGTTTGTATTTGATACCGGTCAAAACACTCTAACTGGTGGAAGGCTACTTAAAGCATTTGAAAAGTATAATTTTGATAATTTTTATCTAACTTACGGCGATGGTATCTCTGATGTAAATATTAAATCACTAACTGATTTTCATTTAAAACATTCATCAATTGGGACTGTCACAGCAGTTAACCCTCCTCCCCGTTTTGGCAATCTAGAATTGGTTGGAGATTCAGTTGTAGATGTTAAAGAAAAGCATAAGAATAAGGATTCTTGGATTAACGGTGGTTTTTTTGTATTCAATAGAGAAATTAAGAAATATCTTAAAAAAGATGAACCATTCGAACAAGCACCATTAAAAAATTTATCTAGAGATAATGAACTTTTTGCATATAAACATAAAGGTTACTGGCAGTGTGTTGATACTATTAGGGAGTTAGAAGTTCTTGAATCAGACATAGATTCAAAAAAATTTATACAATGAATAGTTTTAATTTAATAGAGAATAAAAAAGTACTAATAACTGGACATACTGGATTTAAAGGAAGTTGGCTTGCTTTTTTTCTGAATTCTTTGAACTGTGAAATTTTTGGCATTTCTGATATTGAATATAATGGTATTTACAAACTCACAAATGTAAAAAATTTATTCAGAGAAGAAGTGTTTCTTGATATTAGTAACATTTCCTCCGAAGAAATATTTAAAACAGTAAATAGATTTGAGCCCGAGATCATTTTTCACTTTGCTGCTCAAAGCTTAGTAAAAAAAGCTTCGTTGAATCCACATCAAACAATTGATATAAACGCACTAGGAACTTTAAAAATTTTAGAGGTAGCCAATAATTGCGAATCTGTTGAAGTTATTACTATTGCTACAACTGATAAAGTTTACTCTAACCCAAGTAAAAATAATGTTGAAACAGACAATTTGCATGGAAGTGAATTTTATAGTGCAAGTAAAGTAGCAGCTGAAAATTATATTACTGCTTTTTGTGGAACTATGAAAAGAGACTCTCTAAATGTTGTGACAATTAGGTCTGGTAATGTAATTGGTGGTGGAGACAGAGGTGTTGACAGGCTTTTTACAGATATTGTTAATTTTATTTTTGATAAACAAAAATTAACAATTAGAAACCCAAAACATATTAGACCTTGGACATATATTTTAGACTCTTTAAACGGATATATAAGTGCTACCCAATATTGTATAGATAATAAAATAAATGAAGTATTCAATCTTAATTCAATAACTAATAATAATTTTGATGTGGAGTACATTTTAGATAGATTTAAACAATTGACAAATATTGAATTTTTAATAGAAGATGATTTTAGTTTTAATTTAAAGGAAGTTGAAACACTGAAAATTAATTCAAATAAAGCGAAGGATTTACTGAACTGGAAACCTAAACTTCACCTAGATGAAATAATTGAACTAACATATAATTGGGAATTAAACCACTTACAAGAAAATAGTAATGACTATTCAATAAATGAAATAAAAAAATATCTTGAAATATGAATAAAATATTATCTATCATAACTCCTTGCTTTAATGAAGAAGAGTCAATAGAAGTATGTTACAAAACTGTTAAAGACACCATGAACAAACTTGAAAATATAGAATATGAGCATATTTTTAGTGACAATTCGTCAACTGACAATACAGTTCAAATTCTAGAGTCAATTGCTAATAGCGATAAAAATGTAAAAATACTTGTTAATTCTCATAATGTTGGGCCTTTTAAAAATAATTTTAACGCACTCAAATATGCAAGTGGAGACTATATACTTGTCTTTCTTCCTGCTGACTTACAGGATCCTCCAGAATTAATTCCTGAATTGCTTAGCCTTTTAGAATCCGGATATGAAATTGCACTTGGAATTAGAAAGACCAGAATGGAGCATTTGTTATTAAAATTTTTAAGAAGAAGTTTTTATGTTCTTATGAACTTATTCTCTGATCATAAAGTTTTAGTCGGAGCAGGAGAATTTATGATGATAACAAAAAAGGTTAATGGAATAATAATTAATTCAAAAAACTACAAACCATACATTAGAGGTTTGGTTGCTCAATTAAACTTTCCCAAAGCCACAATAGATTATGTATGGAAAAAGAGAGAATTTGGAAAATCAAAAAATTCATACTCAGACTTAATAAATCAAGCATTAAATGCACTTGTTACTATGGCATTTAAGCCGATACGATTTTTTGTTTATTTTGGTACAGGTTCAATTATTACCGGATTAGTTTTATTGATTTTAAGTGTTTTTAATGTGGAATTAGGACTTACAATGTTTAACATCATAGTAATAATTTTCTTATCAATAATTATTTTTGCAATCGGCCTTTTAGGCGAATATGTATTAAATATAAATAACAAAATTAATGAGAATTTAGAATTACAAGTAATTAAAAAAATTAATTTTTAATTTTCATAAAATAAAACATCTACGGAGCAATCTTGACCATATATTGGAGAGCTGCTTTTAAATATAATTTTTTCTACAATGACGGTTGTTTTTTCCAAATTATCATTTAACTCTTGACAATTTTTTGAATTAATAATTAAATTATAGATTCTTAATTTTTCAAAGTATTTTGTTGTTTTATCCAAATCTTTTAAATCAATTGGAGGATACAACCATATAAATATATTGGGTAAGTTGTAGTGGAACAAATACCTAGTTTCCTCAATTGGAATTATTATTAGCTCTCCTTCTTCTACTTCAAGTTCAATTAGATTTTTTAAATTGTCATTATACGAGTAGTTTTTTGTATCATGAATATTCCAAATATAAAAAGAAGAAGCAATAAGAAAAACTGTAATAACAAAGTAATACTTTTGGATATTGAATTTAATTTCTGGAACTTTTGAAGTTAATACAAGAAAAGAAATTATAGAAGCGAAATAACTGACTCTCCACGGATAAACAATACCTAAATAGCTAAATATATTATTAGAGAATAGCAAGTGTGAAACTAGAAAAACATTAATGAAAACAAAAAGAATATAGTTTATCAAATTATTTTTGTATTTTGAAGATAGGTGTAATGCAAAAAGGAAAAAAATTATTTTTTCAATTGGAATAGAAGATTCATTATTGATTACACCTAAAGTGGGAGAGAAATTATTGTATAAAAATTCTGGCTTAAATATATTTAACTTGAATAAATCAATATAGTAGATGTAGTCTGAATTTCTTCCGCTATTCAGTATGGTTCCAAAAGAAAAGTAGGGAACCAAATTGAAATTAACACTAATAGGCCTAATTAAATTAATAAGATTTCCGATATTTTTTATATAATCCACACTTTCTAAAGCTTTAAAAAATACTAAAAAAGGTAGCAAAGTGTAATAAAAATAATATTTTTTTTCTTTATATCTTAAAAAATAACAAAATAAAAATGCTAACACTAATGTGAATAAATAGTAGTGAAAAAGGGAAATCAATATTCCTGAAAAAAAGGCTTTTGTTACTTTGTTGTTTAATAGGTAATTTAGTGGATAAAAAACTAACAAGTCAAAGGAAGCTGGTGTAAAAACTCTGATTCCGAATGATCCAAAGCCTGACGTACCATTTAAAAATAATTTTGGAAATCCAATCAGCTGATTGAAGTTGCTTGGCAGATTGATAGCTATAAAGAAAATTAATAGAAGTAAAGTAAATAAATTTACATTTTTACTTTTTTTATTAATAGAAAAGTAAAAAGAATAGATTCCATAAAAAACTAAAACGTTTAAAAAGTAAAGAAACACATTTAAATTAATTAAATTGTTTGTTAACAGCAACATTTTTGATATAAAGGTAAAACCTATATAAAAGTAATCATTAGAGTACATATCAGACACAAATGAAATACTTTGATAAAACTGTTCATCAAAGTAAGCAAACTGATTACCGCTGAAAACTGGTCTTGGTGGAATAATTAAATTTAATAAGTTCGTAAAAAGAAATGAGTATAGAAGTATATATCTTTTTTTTGTATTAATTTTTTTATAAATTAATAAAACAAAAGCAAATAGAAATACAAACAAATATAAAGCTTCAATGTAAAAGTTATATAAGTTATACGATGTGATAAATAATATTGTTAATAGATAGTAATTATTTTTTAATAACTTCACTTTATATAATTGTAATAGTGTTCTAAATGAATAAATCATTAAGGTAACAAATGAAAAAGACATTTTTTTTGATATTTTTGATCGTATTATTAGATAAAATTTTTTTTAAAAATTACAAAAAGCGAACTTTATTAAGTGAGATTAATTCATACAAAGAAGGTTTAAAATAGTTCTTAACAACTCACTATAAATTATTTTGTATGTTTATTATTGGCAATCAATTTATATAATTACAATATGTCTTTTCAAAGTAAACGTATCCAGCTTATGAACTCAGTAAAATATAGGAGTCTTCAATCGTTTAAGTTTTATTTTTTAAAATATTTTTATAGAAAAAAAAGAACAAAAGCTATCAACTTATTAAATCATGAACAAAATTTAATAATAGTTGATAATAATTTTTTAAAAAATAAATATGAAAATGAATTTGCTGAATGCCTAAGTATAAAAGAAGAAACTAACATAAAATTTAAAAAATTAAGCAAAAAAATAGACTTGAAAATGCACGGTGTAAAATATCCGGAATTGCTCTATATTATTTTGAAGTATACAAAGCCAACAAAAGTTTTAGAATGTGGTGTTTGGCTTGGACTATCCAGTAATTTTATTCTTGCAGCTGGGATAACATATGATACTAAATTTAAATTGCATTCAACAGATTTACCAAGGTTCGACCTAAAAAATTCTGACAATTTAATTGGTTACTTAGTTAATACAAAATTTAAAAACAACTGGGAACTTTTTGTAGGAAAAGATAGAAAATTAATACCTAAATTAATTCAAGATAACAAATACAGTTTTTATTATTTCGATTCTGATAAATCAGTCAGTGGAAAGTTGTTCCAATTGAATCAGGTTTTACTCAATACAGAAGACTATATTGTTTTATTCGACGATATTGAAGATAGCCTATTTTGGTTCAGAAAAGAAGTTTCTAAACTGAACAAAGTTCTCCTACGTTATGAAGAAAAATACTTTGGGATTATATTTTCAGACGGATATCAAAAGATAATAGAGGGTTTATTCAATGAATAAAAAAATAATATTCTTTACCTCATCTTTCAACGGTGGTGGTGCTGAAATTCAGTTGAGAAAATTATTCGAAATTCTACAGTCAAATTTCGAATGTATTTATTTAACAGCTAAAGATGATAAAAAATCATCTAATCTAGTTGGATTTAACAAAAAGAAAACTATTTTTTCAATTTTCAAACTTTTAAAAAAAATACTGATATTCAATCCTGATATTTTAATTTCTACTCTTCCAACCCCAAATGTGATGAATGCTTTTTTGAAAAAAATTAGAGTTGTGAACTACAAATGTGTGGTTCGTATTGCAAATTATAATCTGGAATTAAAAACTACTAAGTTCATTATTAAAAATGCTGATGTTGTATTTTTTAACTCAACTGAAAACTTAGAACTTTACCAAAACAGGTACCCCCATTTAGCCAAAAAATTTTTTTATTTAAATAATATTGTTGAATCAAATATTTCTGTTTTAAAAAAAACTTCTTCTTCTAATGTTAGAGCTTTAACACTTTCTAGGATTGTTAGAAATAAAGGTTTAGATTTACTAATAGATGTGATGAATGAACTAGATAATAACATGGTCAGTCTTGATATTTATGGGAATGGCCCAGAATTAGGAAATCTTCGCAAAAAAAATAGAAATCCTGGTGTAAGTTTTTGTGGAAAAATAAATAATACCTCAAATTTATGGAATAATTATGACTTATTCATATTGCCTTCAAGAAAAGAAGGGCTTTCAAATTCATTGCTTGAAGCACAACTAAACAATACCTTTTCAATTGCATCAGATTGCAAAACTGGAAATAAGGAAGTTATTAATCTAACAAAAAACGGATGCTTGTTTGAATCAGAAAATCTCGAAGACTTAAAAGCTAAGATTTTAAATTTTGTTACTAATAAATATACAATAACTGAAAGTCATTTTCTAATCAAAAATAGCTATTCAAAAGAAATTGCTCTGAAGGTTTTAAGAAGTTCTCTCAGTATCTAAGTTGACCCAGCTATATATTGTCAAAACACTAAGTCCAACACCCAATAAAAATACAAATATCTGAAGGAATATTGAATTGTTAGCTATATAAAAATCTACCAATATAGCTGAAAAAAATAAAATTATAAAGCTTGCAAAGATACTTATCTTCATTCTTAAAAAAGATTCTCGGAAAAACATTAATAGAAATGACAAAGTTGTAATAATTTGAATAATGAAAACCTCTTCAAGTTTTGTAAAGCTAATTGAGAAATAGATGATGAATTGTGAAACAAAAGCTGAAAAATTAAAATACAATATTTTTTTTAATTTATTTCTTCTTCCAAGATCAATTGTAAGTGAAAGAATAATTGTTTGTACAAAGACCAGACAACATGCATAGTGAATTATAAAAATTGAAGGCTCATAGCTTTTTGGAAAAATGTAAACTGCTACGGTAACAACGATGAGCATCATTGAACTTAAGCCCAAAGATGAAATTTTAATTATTTCACTAGTAATATGTGTCACTTTTTTGGTTACTTTTGTAGATAAATCACTAGGCCAATATTTAGAGTACGCAGCTACCAAGATTGAGCTTATAAAAACCATGCCTAAATTTGATACTCGAGTAGTTACCGAATATATGCCTAACTGTTTTAGGCCAAACAAATACTCTACAAAAAATTTATCCTGCCAATTTAAGAAATAGTTTGAAAGCAATATTAAAAAACTTATATTGGAAAACTTTAAAAACTCATCAGGTTTTTTGGATAGGAAATACTTAAATGATTCGAAAAGATTATATTTAATTTTTTGAACAAAATAAAAAAACTTAATTACATTTCCTAGAAACTGAACTGCAAAATAAGAGGTTACGATAACGCGTGAATCGTATCCATCAATCTGAACAGTTATAACAATTAAAAGCAACTGAAATCCATTTACAAAAATGGATTCAACAAATGAAGATTTTAAAATTATCGGAGATTTTTCGAGAGATCTTAATTTAGCTAAAAATAGTTTATTTACAGAAATAACAACAGTACTTAAATACATAAATCTAAAAGGCAAACCGTAAATTATTGAAAATGGTAAATTTTTGATAAGCGAACCGACTACTTCTATAAAGATAAATCCAAAAAAACTATACCTAATTAAACTCATAAAAGATTTATGTAATTGTTCATTATTTGAGGCAAACTTTAGAATTGATCTTTCATCACCTTGAGTTAAAAAATATGAAAACAATAGTTGTAATGCTAATAAAAGAGTTATCTCTGCCCATAGTTCAGGCTTTATTAACCTGAGGAGAACTGGTAAAAGTAACACCGATATAAATTTTGGC
>CEVG01130607.1_pt1 | contig 11245 bp, 11 predicted proteins | sample 356511 | NCBI WGS metagenome assembly CEVG01 (sample SAMEA2623426, study PRJEB7988) | marine metagenome | biome: marine biome (ENVO:00000447); feature: surface water layer (ENVO:00002042); material: "saline water (ENVO:00002010), including plankton (ENVO:xxxxxxxx)" | depth 5 m | reverse complement strand
CTTGTCCATTAAGAAGTCGAAGAAAGGGCCTCTTAAACAGATTGTTCCAGGGTATCAACACCTAAAGAACAATTATACTTTGCTCTGGGAAATGCCTGATAACAGTGGATACATTAAAGTAGTTGCAGTGATGCAGAAGTTCTTTGATCAGGCTATCAGTGGTAACTGGAGTTATAACCCAGAACATTACCCTGACAACGAAGTGCCTATTTCTGTGATGGCACAGGACCTACTGCAAACATATAAGTATGGTTGGAAAACATCGTACTATCAAAATACATATGATATGAAGAGTGATGATGGTATCGATGACAAAAAAGAAGCTTTGGAAAGTCTATTAAGTACCGTAGAGGAGGAAGATTGTGAATCTTGTAAGATCTGAAGAAAGAAAATCTAAGAGTAGACCAAGTGGAATGACAGTTTTTAATAAAAATATCGTAGATAGAAAGAAACAATTTATGTTCTTTGGTGCTCCACTGGGAGTTCAAAGATATGACTCTTACAAATATCCAGTCTTTGAAAAACTTACACAACAACAATTGGGGTATTTTTGGAGACCAGAAGAAGTCTCTCTCCAGAAAGACCGAGCCGACTATCAGGAATTGCGTCCTGAGCAGAAGCATATTTTCACGTCGAACCTTAAGTACCAAATTCTCCTTGACTCCGTACAAGGTCGCGGTCCTGGCATGGCTTTCATTCCTTATTGCTCTCTACCCGAACTAGAAGCCGCTATGACTTCTTGGGAATTCATGGAGATGATACATTCCAGATCTTATACATATATCATCAAGAATGTATATCCAGATCCAACTGAAGTCTTCGACACCATTCTTGAGGACCAGAAGATACTCGCCCGAGCTGAGAGTGTAACTAAAGCATATGATGACTTTATTCAAGCCGCACAGATTTACGGGTCAGGAAATCAGTGGGAGCATAATCTTGAGGGAGTTCCGAATGCTCAATCCGAACTGTATGAACTCAAAAGGAAACTCTTCCGAGCTGTTGCGAACGTCAACATCTTGGAAGGAATTAGGTTCTATGTCTCCTTCGCTTGCTCGTTCGCTTTTGGCGAACTTAAGCTTATGGAAGGATCGGCAAAAATCATTTCTCTTATCGCCAGGGACGAAAATCAGCACCTAGTTCTAACGCAACAGATTCTGAATAAGTGGAAGAATGATGATGACCCTGACATGAAAGAGATTGCGAAAGAGGAACAAGAGAACGTAATTAACATGTTTAAACATGCAGTTGAAGAAGAAAAAGAATGGGCTCAATACCTATTCAAAGATGGTAGTATGATTGGCTTGAACGATAAACTTCTAACACAATATGTTGAATGGATCGCTAATAAGAGAATGAAGGCTATTGGGATTGATCCAATCTATGATCAGCCATTGAGGAATAATCCTCTACCTTGGACACAACACTGGATTTCTTCTAAGGGATTACAGGTTGCACCTCAGGAAACTGAGGTTGAGTCCTATGTTATTGCAGGTATTAAGCAGGACATCAAAAAGAATTCGTTTGCTGGATTTAAACTGTAGACTAAATACTTAATATGTTAGTCCCTGTCGGTAATGACGAAACAGTTAATTAATACTGGACAAACTAGTAATGACGGCACTGGGGATACCCTTAGACAGGGAGCCTTAAAAGTTAATGCGAACTTTAATGAAATATATCTTGCAATCGGTGACGGATTAAGACTTAATCCACCTAATCAAACTGGGTTTGCATTAACGGCAGGCATTTCCACTAACTCTCAGAAGTTTAATGGTCAACTCCCGTCGTATTATCTAGATTACACCAATCTAACAAATACCCCGACAGCACTATCCTCCTTCACCAATGACGTTGGTTTTATTACCAGTGTCGTTGGTGCATCTGGATTTGTTGCTGGTGGTATTGTTACTGCTACTTCCTTCTATGGCGATGGTTCTAGTCTAACTGGAATCGCATCAGCTGTGGATACTGGTGCCTTACAGGCCCAGATCAATTCCCTTGGAACCAACCTCAACATCGTCGGTTTTTACGATGCTGTTGCTGGTATTGTTACTGCTCTCACAGTTGTAGGACAAGGAAGAACTTATACTGGAATTGGCCAAACCTTGTCTTCCGTTGGCATTGTCACGGGAGACTATTTTATTGTCGCCAGAGGCGGATCTAATGTTGGTATTGCAACCTTTACCAACCCAGGTATATCCAGTGTTTATTCTGGTGACTGGATTGTTGGTGTAGGTGGTGAGAGTTGGTCTATCCTATCTTACTCACAACAGGTTACTGCTCCAAAGGCAACCCTAGCAGATGAAGCAGTCACCCTACAGAATAATTCAAATGTAAACACCTCTGGTGTTATCACTGCTTCGCAGTATTTTGGTAATGCTGGTGCAATGACCAACTTGACTGGTGCAAGTTTTGGAACCTATGGTAATTCCTCTACTGTACCTCAAGTCAATGTAGATGCTACTGGTAAGATTACTGGTATCACTAACGTTGCTATTGCATTTACTGATATTGCTGCTGGATTAGGGACAGGATATTGGTCTAAAGAAGTAACTGGTATTCACACCACATCCAATGTGGGTATTGGAACTACTGCTGGTCCTAGTGGTGTGAGAGTACATGGTGATGTCGAGATCACTGCCACTTCTGGTGGTGCATTAAGAATTTACAATGCTAGAAAGGCGATCTTTGGTAACAGTGAGAACGCACACATCACATTTGATGGTGCAGATTTTAAACTTAAATCAAATCATGATACTCAGATCGTAGACGAGAACGATAATAAACTTGCGGTATTCAAACCTGGCGGTAGTGTTGAGCTATACCAAAATGGAACCAAGAGACTGGACACAGTTTCTCTCGGCGTCACTGTATACGGTGCATACTATGGAGACGGATCTAGACTAGCTGGTATTGTTACCAACCTTGTTGCTGGTGAGAACATTGAGTTATCTCAGAATGGCACAGAAGTAACTGTAACTAGTACTGCTGCTGGTGGTATCTGGCAAAACTCTGGTTACCCTGGTGTAGTTGGTATTGGTACAACTGCAAAGGTTGGTGTCGGAACCACTGCTCCTGATATTTCTAAGATCTTTACCGCTAAGGGTAATGCGAATATAACTGGATCCTTTGATGTTGGTCCTACTAATATCGTTGGTGTTGTTACTGTTTCTACTGGTAGGATTCAAACCCCGACAGGAGCTAATATAAAAATCGGTAACTTACCGATGTCAACTGGCGGCGGTGGTTTCAATATTGGTATTGGTGAACAAGTCCTAGCCGTAATGAACGGTGGAGATGGAAGAAATATTGGTATTGGTAATCTAGCACTGTATAGTGTCACTCAGGGTGAATACAATATTGCTTTGGGTGAGAGAGCTGGTAGACAGATCACTCTGGGATCTTACAACGTACTTATTGGTAAGTATGAAGGTAATAATGATGACCTAGACATTAGATCTTCATCCAATAATATTGTTCTGTCTGACGGCGCTGGTAATATTAGACAATATATTAACTCTAGTGGTGATGTAGGTATTAAAACTACTGTCATTACTGAGGCATTGACTGTTGCTGGTGTTGTTTCTGCAACATCTTTCTATGGATCTCTTAATGCATCACAGTTGACTGGTGCTATGCCAGCGATTGATGGTTCTCAACTGATCGGTGTTGTTGCTTCTGGTACTGGTATTGTAATCAGAAACAGTGGTAACAATATCGGTGTTGCTGCAACGATTAACTTTGATGCAAATCTTAATGCCTCCTTCTCTGCTGGTGTTTGTACTGTAACTGGTAACACTGAGTTCTGGAGAGAGACTGGTGTTGGTATTCATACCTTTAAGAATATCGGCATTGGAACTACAAACCCAGTTGATCCATTGACTGTAGAGGGTGCCGCTGATATTAGAGGTAACCTGAAAGTCAATAACCAGTATTTGGAACTAAGTTCTACTGGTTGGATTAGACATGATGATCAGTCTCAGGATCAAATGATCTTCCAGATTAATACTGGAACTGATTCTCCTGGTATTGATGGTAGTTTCATATTCAGAAGCACTGATCCAGGAATACCTGCTGTACAGAAAGATGCACTGAGAATTTACAGTGCAGGATCTTCACCAGACAGACTTGTTAGAATCTATAGGAACCTACAAGTAGATGCAGGTGCTACGATTGCAGAGACATTATCTGTTGGATCCGCAGTTACTTCATCTCCTGCTGGTGTAAATGTAACTGGTGTCATTACTTCTACTACATTTGAGGGATCTGCATCTGGTTTAACTGACATTCCTGCGGCACAATTGACTGGTACTATGCCAGCGATTGACGGATCCAATCTACTTAATGTTAATGCTACTGGATCTGGTATTGTTTGTGAGGATGATGATATTAATGTTGGTTCTGCAAGAACCGTAAACTTTGGTGATGGTCTAGACGTTACTTATTCTGCCACTGGCATTGCAACCATCACCGCTAGTGGTGGATCTCTACAAACTAGAGAGGTAGTTGTAGGAACTACAACTGCTATTCCTAATAATGGTATCGGTAACACTGATATTACTGGATTCAAGTCTTATGGATTGATGAAGGTCGGACTATCTACTGCGGGATGGTTACGAATATATACTGATAGTGCATCTAGAGCTGCTGATATTAATCGCGGTATAGGGGAAGACCCTGCACAAGGTAGTGGAGTGATCGCGGAGTTTGTTTCTACTGGTATTAATACTACTAGTATTATTTCTCCATTCGTTATGGGTGGAAACTTAGACGAACCTGCTTCCACGACAATCTACGTTTCAATTAAAAATCTAACAGGGTACACCAACTCTATATCTGCAAACCTAACAATCCTTCAATTGGAGGCATAAACGACAATGGCTATTTCAACTTACGTTAATACAATTGCAGCTGGTTACGGCAAAAGTGATGTGATCACTCAGTTGGAGAGTGCCTTCACATGGTTAGGGTGGCATGAATCTACCGAAGTAACTGGTATTGTTACAGGTATCCAAGCTTACATGTATCAGTACGATCCAGCTGATGCAAATATTGCTTATACTCATTATTATGGTGCTGTACCAGAGTCAACATCTGGTGTAGGAACTGATTTTATGTTATATGTTAGAAGATACTACGGTAATCCAAATCAGGTCCTGGTTGCTAATCCTGGTTATGGATTTACTAATGGCGAATATGTATCTTTTCCAGTTGGTGTAGCTGGATCTACACTAGGATTTGGTGTTACTGTGTATACAGCTCCTTCTACTGTTAGTTTTGGAGGGACTACTAATAAATTCTATGATAGTCATAGAAATCCACTCAGTACTTACAATTATGGAACGTTGAAATTATCAGTAGCTCCTGGTAAAAAGTATGAAAATATGTTCCATGTTTTTAGGAATCAAAATACTACCACAATTAGGGTGAATTCGGGTCCATACTGGAATGGTTGGGGTCATTTTGATCCTGTCAGTGGAGAAGAATATCAAGTAGGTAGTAGTGGTATTACTTCATTTAGTTCTCAGAACGCTAACTACTTGCCTTGCTTTGCTGGCGAACAAGGCAGGGATACTTCCCAATCCCCTTCTTATACTAGAAATGAATGTACTCTTGATGGAAACTATACTGGAGTAGATATTACAGTAAGTGGTGGTAATTCATATGCTCTAGACTTAAGGGTATTCAAGTCTGGCATTGATCCTAAGTTTGCAGTCCTTGTTTGGAATCAACCAACACAATCTTCAACATCTTTGGACAGTAATACTTATGATGCTATTATTCTTCATAACTTTAATCCTGATTTCGTAGATTATGATCACGTATATTGTGATGGATTTACAAAGATTGAATGGGTCAGCGGGACTAGTTATCCAACTTTAAATTTTCTGAATTATTCTGGTGGCAACGCCAGCAACTACAGAATAGCAGGTTTGATGAGGGGATATGATTATAGAGGATCGAATCCAGTAGCTAACATAGATTTTTATTCGGCTGGACAGAACCATAGTTATGTCGGTGCTGATGATGTTAGAGTGTATCATAGATGGGGTGAACTGGAACAGAGTAATAATCCTGCTGGACAACAACCAGTAGTTGAACCATACTATACGACTGTAAAGGGAATTCCTCTATGTTACAACTTCGTGCCTGCTCCTTATTATATTCCTGATGATTTTGTATTAATTAGTTTTACGTATGAAGCTCCTAGTACTAACATTCAGACAGGAGATATTATTACTATTAGTCCCACTGAAAAATATTATGTTATAACAGGACAATATGGTCAGAATTATAGTACCTCAGGGCTACTCTTCTGTGCGAGGTTTGTCTGATGTCTCTAGTACTCTCATCAAATTTCACTTTTAGTGGACAACAACCAGCTATTGTTGGATTTGCTGCTACGATAGCAAATCGTTTTCAAGCAGTTGGTATTCAAACTTTTACTTCTACAAATGGAACTGTAAGAGTTTTAGATACTGATCTGAATTTTTCAGACGTTAGTGATAGATATGACCATAGACGAGGATTCAGGCCTGGAGTGGGTCACCTGTATCCTCGTGGTGGTGAATAAAATTACTAAATACTATCGCCTGATTCCATATGATACATGTCAGAAGAATTAAAGAAGGAAAAACCTAAGGGCCCTTTAGGTAAACTGAAGGATAAAGTTGAAGACTCCGAAGAGCAACTGATGATTTTGAGTACCCTCGTTAGATTGGGTATTCTCATCTGGAGTGGAGGGATCTTAACACTTAATTATGTTACAATCCCAGGTCTTCCCCAACAAAAGATTGATCCAACTTTCATAGCATCTGTCTTCACGGGCGTGCTAGCGACTTTTGGCGTCCAGACTGCTAAGAAGTCTGGCGATGGAACTATGAAAATGAATGGTGCTGGACAAGTAAGTAAAGCTGACCTTGAAAAATTAATTGAAAGGGCCGCTAACACTGCTCCTGCTCAGACCATTAGAATTGAGCAAGCCCCTATGGTTATTGCTCCTACTACTAACCCACCTCCTAAGGTATAAAATTATGCAAAAAATTATTAATGCACTAGCAGTGTTATCCTTTCTAGGAACTGCTGGTATCATCGGTACTGGTGCAGTTGTCTATCTTCAACGTGATGCTATTGCTGAACGTGCTAAAGAACGTGTTACCAAAGCAGTAACAGAAGCAGTTGCTGGTGCCCTTCCTGGAATGATGGATGCTGCAATGCCTGAACTACCTTCTGCAACTGGTGGTGCTATTGGTATTCCTGGCGGTGGTGGTGGACTCCCTGGACTTCCTAGATGAACTTCGACCTGAGTATCGAAGACGTTACGATCATCCATAATGCTCTCCATTATTATAAAAAGGTGGAGAAGAAAGGAAACTTTCAACAATATGATAATGATCGTATAAATGCTGTGAGAGATAAGTTAGCTTATCAATTGATTCCTAGTAGGCTTAGTAACAATGGAGATACCTGATATTGGTACAGGGGATATTTCTATTCGTAGTGTCGGACTTAATCGAATTGATATCCCAAATATCTATGTTAATGATTGGTTGATTCAAAATCCACCAATGGCAATACCAATCTATCCACCTGTTACCAGTGTGGTAGGAACTCCTGTTGTCAACATGCCAGGCTGTGTTGAAGCACACCAAGAAAGTGATAAGAATACTGCCTTGAAGGAAGATGATCCTGATGGCACAAGGGTGTACTGCGATGCAGGTTCACCCTCTTTTTATCCTATAGATTATGATGCATCAAGACTTGAACTGACACAACAAAAGCAAGAACCACCACCAATTAAACCACCCAAAGCCCCAGAAACAGAAACACCAGAAACTCCTTCTGTACCTAATACGGGAGATACTGGTAATGTAGAATGCCCAACGAGGGCCCAAGAATTAAAAGAACCAGTTGGACATATCAAAGGAGACTTGAAGGTCACTGGATATGAACTGGTTGGTAAGGAATGTATTCAGGTTACTGAAAAGATTGAGGTTGTAGAACAGATTGTAGGTAATATCCCATCAGCAGGTGCTGTAACTGCCACTGCTTCTATTGCTGTTGTTGCAACGTCCTCTGCTATCCTTGCAAAACCTCTCGCTGATATGCTTTTGAAGGTGGTAAAACCTGTTGTTAAAAAAGTTATAAAGAAGGTTCAAGGATTGCTAGGTAAAACTCCTCCCAAGTTAAGTCCTGCTGAGATTCGAGCAGACAAATACCGTGAGAAGAAGGGATTACCACCTATTAAATGGCATAAAAAGAAGAAAAAAGACTAAGGTTTACCTATAGAGAATGTTCCTAGGTCTTCTGCTGTACCATTAGCTTCGGTACTTGGAATAGAGTGAACGTGTGGTCTAATTGTATTAACACCTTGCACTACCACATCTGCACAGATGGAATAGTATGGGCTCTTGGGGTGAAATGAAATGCCTTTTTGTAAAAGTTCGCCACAATTTTTTAAACGGGCTATCTCAAAGTCGAGGCGTTTGTTGGCAACTAGTTGTGCCTGTAATTCTGTATGTGTATCTGCTGCTTTCTTACAACGATCTTGTAAACTATTATCCAACGGCCATGAGAGAGTTGCCGATAAACCAATATTAGTTGACAAATTATCTTGCTGTCCTGTGCGAACTGGTTTCTGCCAGATCACGCTGCCAGGATTGTCTGGTATGCCGTCCCCTACAATCTCATCTACAGTGACGGTCATGTCTGCACCATCTTCAAACCAACGGGTGCCATCGTCTTTGGTACGATTATCATACCAAGGTTCCCAGGGATAGTTCTTTACGTTCTTTTGGACTTGAATTGTTCTACCAATAAAGTCTGTACTATCATATTGTGGCTCATAGTAGATATCATTCCATGGTTCTTGATAACTTCTTCCATGTGTAATGAATGGAGTTACGTTAAGAGTAGGACCTTGGCAGCTGATACCATTGCCATATGTGTTAGTAATGTAAGGACCCTGTAAAACCTGAATAGCCTGGTTGGTTACCGAGCCTGATGAGTTGGCGATAGGGTTAGCTGTCGCACTTACACCCCCTACATTTTCCGCCAGTGTGGCAGGGACAATCGCAAGTTGACTTAGACATAGTACTACTGGGTAAAGATACTTGTTGTGTCGGTTACGCTTGTAACCTCTGTTACTCTCTGGATTACCGTCTGATTCGTGACGCCTGGCCCACGGTAATGTTGTGAAAATTGGAATGCTCCACCTGGTGTTGTCAGTGTGAAGTTTGAACCTGTTAAATCTGCTGAGGTGTTGTTGCTTGTTACGCTTCCCTCTATCCCTCCTAGTGGAGTCACAGTGACTGTGTTCGTATTTGTGTTGGGGTTCAATGGTTGCCCGTTGTTGGACACGCCTACCCCCGAAACCGAGTATTCCCATCCTGTTGAATAATCTATAGAATTAATCGTTTCAGTAACCTTACTTGTGGTTTCTGTATGGCTGGTCATTGAGCCTTGGGTGAAGTTTGGCACCACGGGCACGGAGTGGGCGGGTTGTACCAATCCGTGCATGACTCCAAGAATCAATCCAAGACCGATTGCTTCTTGTAACCTAGACATAATATATATCTCCTTATCTGACCTCTAGTTCGGTTACAAATTGGCCAGTAGCAGTTGTACCTGCCCCACCAGCTGTCAGTGTCATTAGACCTTTAGTGTCAATAGTACCAGCCAGATCACCAGCAACACCAGCAGCATTACTAGTCATTGATCCGAAGTTACCAACAGCACCTACGGAAGGAGCAGAAGTGGGCACTGCATCAGCCTGTGTGTATGTAGCTGAGTAGCTGAATGCATTTCCAGATGTTACTTGAGTAGCAGCAATAGTACCTGGACTCATGACACCACTAGTGATTGTTCCAGCAGAGATAGTATTAGCAGTAGAACCATCAGTAGTGGCCACTCCACTTCCTGATACGCTATATGAACTTCCCAACCTGGTTGCTTGAGTAGCAGCAGACTGGACATTCAGTTGGACACTAGAACTAATCTTATGCGTCATATCGGCATGTGCGGGTGCCGTCAATCCTAACATTGCAAGAAGCACAAGAGCTCTTTTCATATGCTTAATGAGACCTTCAGGCGTATTTATATTTAATTTTTTTAAAAAAATGATACAATGTACGCCACGATACCTTAATCATCTTCAATAAATCTTAAGTTTAGACCCGATAAGTCTATCAATACTCTTGTAAGTCTTTGTCCAGAGTCTTCTCTGTTTGTAGAAGTTAATACTTTGCCATTGGTTTCTTTGAAATCAATGTAAGATGAATTTGCTGTGGGGTTTAAGAATCCAAAACCAGGAACATTGGGAGTATCTTTTTCCAACAACATTGTTCCACCTTCATATCCAGATGCAGTGATGGTAACTGGGTTAGTACCAACTTCTGAATACCAGATGGCTCTGAGATCTAACTCAATGGTATTGTTTGGTATTCCTCCAGGCACTTGTTTCAATGCAGCAATATCAATATAAATTGCTTCCCAACCTTCTGTGTCTTCTGTATTATCTCCACCCCATTGCATGTATACAATACTGCCATCACCATTAGTGATTTGATTGCCTGGAGTAGACAATGGACCTCTTCTGGATCCACATTCACCACCGATATTTGGTGACAAAAATTTTGCAATAATATCTAAGTCTTTTCCATCCGTCCAGTTCCAGTAAAATACTAGGTAGTTACTGTAGAAAACTGCTGGATCAAATGTTGTTCCTCGGGATTTACCGATTCCAAATGCTAAAGGTGACATATTAACTAGGGATTACAAATGTGCCTTTCATACCACTGTGGGCGGTACATTGATACTCATAACTTGCTGGTGCGTCATGAGGGATTGTAAATATCTGTATTCCGTTCTGATCTCCACTGACATATGTTCCAACACCTGTAGTTGTTCCTGTGAATTGAATACGGAATGGGTGTGAAGAACCAGTAGAGTTCTCAAACATGTATGTAAATCCTCTCATTAAGTAGAGAGTAGGATTTGCGATAGTGTTTGGCATACCAGGGCCCGCAAAACGATAGTCACTAGCACCGTTAGAAGTTACATAATATCTGGTACAGAATCCTCTACCAGTTCCATTTGCAGTAATGAGATCGGTAACAAAACTACCAGCAGTACAGATACCAGATACATCTAGAGTAGTTGCAGTGAGGTTTGCAGGTACACTACCACCTCCAGTCTGATCAGCAACCCAGTCATAGTCACTTCCATTCCAACTTAGGATCTC
>CEVG01042555.1_pt1 | contig 11300 bp, 15 predicted proteins | sample 356511 | NCBI WGS metagenome assembly CEVG01 (sample SAMEA2623426, study PRJEB7988) | marine metagenome | biome: marine biome (ENVO:00000447); feature: surface water layer (ENVO:00002042); material: "saline water (ENVO:00002010), including plankton (ENVO:xxxxxxxx)" | depth 5 m | reverse complement strand
CTTATTCCTTTATGAACGTATGCATCTGCTTCTCTACGTTTGTCCCTATTTCCTTTGATGGTAAGAATGTGTTCTTTTACCTTAACCTCAATGTCTTTCTTACTGAAACCAGCGACAGCCATCTCGATGATGTATTTCTGATCACCGTCTCTTACGACATTGTGGGGTGGGTATCCATCGTTTGCATGTACAGTTATATCTTGTAATGCATCGAAAATATGGTCGAAACCTAAAAAAGCGTTCCTTGGGAAAACAAAATTTCCAGTCATAGTTATCCTCCTATTAAGCAAGGTTGTTGTAACGGACCCGAATTATTCGGCATCCTATATTATATATAGTACTTTTTTTTCAAAAGTACATAGGTAAAATTAATTTTTTATATTATTACCTATATTATATTTCGGACATAGTTCCCATTGTCCTTTATCTTTATAAGATATAATTTTTATCTGTCTTAATGGCGCGATTGGTTTAAGATTGTTTTTATTATCTACCGTTAATAATCCCCAATCACTCATCAATGTTGCTATTGTGTTTCTTCTTGCAACATCGTTTTCTTCCAAGTTAGATTTTTTACCATCTAATAAAAATAATTCTTTAAAATGTACTATGAAGTATCGTCCTTGTTTATGTAAAATGTGACAAGACTGATAGAGCTTATTGTCTTTTCTGGATGCAACACCTATACGTGTTAGTGTTTCTCTTATCTTTAAAAAATCATCTGGCTCATTTAACGTAACTTCTAACATATTGTTAGGAGTCCATTCTACTATGTTATTTTCTTCCACCTTTGGCCACCTTAGTTCTCAATTCATTAATTTGTTCAGTGGATAGGAGAGTTATAACTTGGCGGGCTTTTTCATTGCTGTAACCATAGTATTCTTTAACTGTCTCCAAATCACTAATTTCTTCTGGTTTAAACCATTTAGAAAACCTTTTTCGCTTTCTAACTATATTTATAAAAAAATCAAATTGAAGGCGGTTATCAATATGATGATTTATATTCATCTCGTTGGCAGCAAGAACAGTATCATGAAAATATGATAGTGATCTATTAATTAAAAAAGGATTATATGCTTTTTCAGCAATATCATCAATCATAATATTTTTCTTAGAATAATTTATTGCAGTTGTATATTCAAATGGATTCATGATGTACGTTTTTCTATTAGTGTTTGAAACTCATTTACTACTGGCACGACTGTGGCATCCCACCATTTTATAAATGCGTTATAGTCATTATCAAAATAAGATTCTTGAATAAAGACTTCTATTTGTTTACACTCAAAAGAAAGTGAAGGTTGTATTAAACTATGCGCTGATAGTAGCTCGCACATAGCCAATTGATTAATAAATTGATTTAACATTTCAAGTTCCATTATATTTCCTTTGCAATCTTTTCTGCAAGAGCCATTCCCATTGTCCAGCCAAGATGACCAGCACCGCTGTTGACCCATACATCTTTATACTTTGAAGCTATAGGTAACATGTTTGGTGTCATTGGTCTTAAACATGCCCACATTTCTGGTCTTGTATCTTCAACGAAAGTATTATTTCTTACCCATCTTCTTAATGGTTTTATTCTATCCAATCTTATATCGTGATCATAACCTGCAAGCTCTGCAGTTCCAGCAACTCTAAAAACATTATTGCTAAAAGGTGATGCAACAATTTTGGCATCATCATCTAATATAGATGTTGTCGGCATTGCGTCGTCATATCGATATGATACGGAATATCCTTTTATTGGATATATGTTTAAACCTGGCAACAAAGCCGACGTGTATGCGCCCGCACAAATAACAACTTCATCATATTCTTTTTTAAGTTCTCTTAATGTTTTGGCGTGTGCTCTTTTTGGTGACCAATATTTTTCTTCCTCTGTTAGAACTATCGTATTTACATTAACGCTATAATCCCAGTTGTGATATAAGTAATTTGAAACTTGATTGCAAAACTTATGTATGTCACCAACTGAATCGCCTTTAGTAAAGGTTGCACCTACTATTGATTTTGTTTTTAAATTATATTTTAATAAGTTACCTTTCTTTATAACTCGTCCCCAACCAGAAGTTTTAAATCTTTCTAGTGTTTTTTGAGCTTTATACCAAGATTTTTGATTTTTATATATGTGTAATATACCACAGTCTTTTTGATTAAAATCAAGATTTAATTCTGATATTAGTCTTTTATAAAGCTTTCTTGATCTTAAACTCCATTGTATAGTTTTTCTAGTGTTATGGTCGTATGAATTAGTTAGAGTTGCACCTATGAAACCAGCAATCCATCTAATTTTTTGCCATGACCAATGATCCATTCTAAATGCAAGTGGAGCATCTGTTTTATTAATCCACTTTATTCCTTTGGCTATGTTGCTGTAAGTGTTCCAAACTTCTGCATTACAAACAGAAAGTTGACCCCCATTAGCATAGCTGCATTGATATGCAATACCGTTAGGATCAAATAAACGTACTCTATAGTTTTTTCTGGCTAAGAAGTAAGCAGTTGTTACGCCGGCTATTCCGCCGCCAACTATTGCGATACTCTTACTTGCCAATTTTCGACTCCGCCAATATAATTTTCATAATCAAGTTCTGCTTCGATATGCTCTTGTTTTAGCTCTGCAGTTGGAAATTTATTTAAATGCGTTTTGTTCCAATATAATTGTGGAACAGTGCGATGACCATTTTCTTTTAAAAACTGTTTAGCAAACAAATCATAACTTAGGTTTATTTCTCTAAAGTCATAACCCCATTCTGAAAGTTTTCTTTTCATTTCAAAACAATAATAACAATCTTCTTGAGTGTATAAAGTTAATTTAGGTGAATTGAACATCTGACATGACCTCCGTTAAACATGCAACCACGTTGAGTTCGTGATCTGCTACAAATGCGTTTTTATATTGGTAATCTGCAAGCAACAAGACAAGCTGTGGTATTGATTGAGGAGTAACTTTATCTTGCATTCTATCATAAATGGCTCTAAATATTGCGCTTACATCTGTATCTATATTATTTACTACCCAGTTTCTCATCTTTTTAAAGTCTTTATTTTTTAAATGAGAGAAAAGATCATCATAATTTTTGTCGTCAAGTGCATGTGTAATTCCCATATCAATGGTGCCATTGACTGAATACCTTTGTAATTCATTTAATATTCTACGCCAATCTGGAGCAAACTTCATAATGACACTTGCTAGTGCAGCATCTTCACACTTTATATTTTCTTTTTTTAATATATCTTTTGCACGTTCCATAAACATGGTGCAAAGTTGAGCCATACTTTTTTTGCTGGTGTTGAATTCATATACACCACATCTTGAATGCAATGGTTCAATTACTCTATTTTTAAAGTTACAAGTTAATATGAATCTACAATTATTTGCAAATTCTTCAATAAATCCACGAAGTGCAGGTTGTGTGGATTGTGGATTAAGATAATCCGCTTCATCAAGTATTACTACTTTATAGTTTGCTTGTAACGAAACCGAAGAAGCAAATTGCTTTATTTTATTTCTAAGCGTATCAATGTTACCTTCCTCAGAACCATTGATTAAAATAAAGTCGCAGCCGAGCTCGTTACATAGAGCTCGGGCTACTGTTGTTTTACCTAGACCTGCCGTGCCGGTTAATAACATATTAGGGAGTTCACCCGACTCGACAATTTTTAGGAAGGTGTCTTTTAAGTCTTTAGGTAAAACAATTTCGTCAATTGTTTTTGGCCTGTACTTTTCGACCCATAGAAACTGATCTGACATTATTTCTTTTCTTCTGGTTTCTTTTGCGTGCTTTCATTATTCATAGCATCCTCCTGCTGGATAGCTTCACTGATTTGAATGATTTGTAAACACTGGTCTCTTAGTCCGCCGATGGTTGAAAGCTCTTCGCCTTTAAAACCACCTCTTTGAGTTACAGCATCAATTACTGCTACTGTACTTCTACTTGCTTTGTTTGCAAGATCTTTTAATTGAGTTATATTATCTGACATGTCATGCTCCGTATGTTGAAGATTTCTCAAGTGCAATCCAATATTTTATATTTTCTGTGCTGAATTGCGTTACTAGTTTAGAAGATATTTCTACATCATAATCACCCGGAAGTAATTTTAAATTTGAAATATCTATTATAAAGTTAAAAACAGCGTCCTGTTTAAACTCACCGTCTATATCAATAGAAAATGCATTTGATGTTGCATTATGATTCTCAACTACTGAGAGACTTAACACACCATCTTTTGCTGTTATTGATAATTCTTTATGACCAAGAGTGGATGCAGCTTTTTTTAACTTGTTAAGAGTATCATTATCAAGTTTAAACTTAACATCTGCCTCTGGCATCACAATATCTTTTTTTGGTGACGTTAATGTTTCTGGTTCTGAATAAAAATATTTTACATTAGACCTTCCACTTTCATCTGACACGTTTACATAGTCATCTTGAAAGTTGAGTGTTGGTCCTTGTACCAGACCCATAACGCCTATAAATTCATTTAAATCATATATTCCAAAATCCTTTGGAAAAGATTCAGCAATATTTGCAGTAGCAACAACAGCTTTTGCTTCGCTTATTGTTTTAAGCGTGTTGCCTTGTTTAATCAATATGTTTTGATTTATTGCTGAGAAGTTTCGAAGTATATCGAGAGTAGTATCACTTAATTGCATAATAAACCTTCCTTTTCAATTATTATTATATAATAACACATTATTAACTGAATGTACACAGTTATATTTTCATTTTAGAGAAATTTCTTTCCTTTATGAATTCTATTTTTGATTGAAACTTACCATCTAATATATCGCCTTTATGCGATATTATAAATGTATTCGTATCATTATCTAAAGTATTTAATATTTTTAATAAATTTTCAATACCATCATGATCTAATGACGAATCAAATGTTTCATCTAATATTAATAAATTAGTTGCAACAGAGTTTTTCATCTTTGCAATCTGTCTCCAAGTAAATAGTAAAGATAAATCTATTCTTTGCTTTTCACCTTCACTAAAAGAATCATAAGTAAAATCATCTCTATGCCTCGATCTAATTGTCTCGTTAAAATTTTCATCAAGATTAAATGAAACAAAAAAATCAAGTACTTGTAAATATTGGTTGACTAATTTATTAATCACTGGTAAATACTGTTTTATTATTTTAGTTTTTATTCCAGTATCTCTTAGCATTTCTGCTATAACATTATTGTAACTATGTTGCTCATTAACTTTTAATTTTTCTTCGAATAGAGATTCTTTATCTATATTCATTTGCTGTAAATCATTTCTTGCACCAGTTAAGTCTGCCGCAACTTCACTTTCTAGATATCTTTTTAATTCTTCGTTACTTTGATTAAGCGATACTATTTCTCTGTTATTAGCATTCATAGTATCTGTTTTTTCTCTTATCTTCTTTATTATTTTTTCTATAGACTCAATTTTACTATCAATGACAGAACCGTTACTTTCAACCATGGTTAGTGTAGTTTGTACCTGATATGCTTCATTCTTTGTTTCGAATATAAGTTTATCTTTATTTTCAATAGTTTGATCGCATGTAGGACATACATCGTTTTTTTCTAGAAACATACCGCGTTTAGCAATACCTTTCATTTCTTGTTTTACTTGTGCTATATCTGCAATCACCTTATTTTTTTCTTTTTGTAGACTCTTTAATTCGTCGCTTGCAGTATTACTTTCAAGTTCTTTACTTATATTATTATTTTCATCTTGCAGCTTCTTTATCTTTTCTTTACCTTTTTTGATTTGCTTTTCATACTTACTTTTATTTTCTTCTGTGACAGCTGCAATATCTCTTATATACTTTGTTTGCTGTTCTATCTTACTTTTAATTATATTTGTATCATTATTGATACGACCAATTTTTTCTTTTAAAATAGAATTTCTTTCTCGTAACAGTATATTCATTTTCGAAAATATATTGATGTCCAGAAGATCCTCGATAACATTTCTACGATGTCCAGCATTAAGTTGCATAAAAGGTATGAAAGATGAACTTCCTAATACAACTACCTGATGGAAACTCTTATGATTGAGTTTCAAAATATTTTGTTCTAGAATCTTCTGGTATTCCATGGCGTGTGATGATTGATTAATCATCGTGCCGTCTTTCCATATTTCAAATATATTAGGTCTTATTCCTCTAAGTATTCTAAAGTTTGCTTTACCGATTGTAAATTTAACTTCAACAACAGCTTGTTTTTGGTTTATTGAATTGATAAGTTGATTCTTACTAATCTTACGATGAGGTTTACCAAATAATGCAAATGATATAGCATCAAGCATTGTTGATTTACCAGCACCATTGTGGCCAACCACTAATGTAGACTTATCTTTATCAAGAAGTATCTCTGTAAAAGAGTTACCAGACGACAAAAAGTTTTTGTATTTAATTGATTTAAAAATTATCATGCTATCTCAAGGGCCTGTGCTTCTGTCATTAATTCACGCATTTGTATTTTAATTTTATCTTTATCCAAGTCAGTGTCGACGGCTTCGATATACGAATCAACTATTTCAGTTGTATCTTCAAAATTCATATCTTCATCATCAACATTTGCTCCCATAAACTCATTAAAGTTTTCTGCAATCTTTAATTCGTAAATGTCTTGATTCTGTATACGATCAATGAATCTATCAAAAGTAAAGGGATCAGTTTTTTCCGCAACCACAACCTTCACAAATTTTTTGGATAAATTTTTATTATAATTATTATAATCCATTTCTTTGTCATTGTAAACAATTTTTTCAAATAATGTGTAATTATTTCTTATCTTTTCTACTTCTCTTGTTTCAGTATCAAGTATGTGAAAGTACTTAGGATCGTGTGCATCTGACCAAAAAAATTCTAAGGGATTACCTAAGTACCAAATGTTTCCTTGCTGTGATGCCGTATGAAAATGTCCTGATAATACTTGTTCGAACTTAGAAAAAAGTTTTGGATCCATGCCATGTGTACTTTTTATACCAAGCGCAAATTCAAATCCATTTAATTCTAAATGTGCACCTAACCAATCTGCTTTACAATCTTGTATAAAGTTCATTGACTGTTGATAGTTATCTGCACATATCCATGGCAATAGTGCCATACTTAAAGAACCATACTGCATCACTGTAGGTTCCATAATGATATGTATTTCATTCATGTAATGACCAAGACATTCTTTTAATGAATTAAGCTCATTAGTATTTTTAAAATAAGTATCGTGATTCCCTGGAATTATATCCATCATCATGTTTCTTTTTCGCAACTGGTCTAAAAATACTCTACGATTTTGATTCAACGCTTTAAAATTTACAAACTTACGATGATCATAATAATCACCTAAATGAACTATTTGTTTAACGTTTCTCTTATCGCACTCTGGAAAAAATATATTAGTATAAAAATCTTCTGCATTGTCTAAAAATATTTCAGAAGAGTTTCTAATACCACAATGAGTATCATTTAATATTGCTATCTTCATTGCATAAACTCTGTTAAGTCTGAATCTGCTATTTTCACTTTTCTTTTCTTTCTTTCTTTTTTAACTATTTCTTTAATCTCATTATCAGAAGTTCTTACTCTTTCAATTCTATTTCTTAATGTGTCAACAAAGAATGAAGCTTGATTTTCAGCAACTTTTTCTGTTCCAACGTCTACAAAATTTTCTACTCCGGACTTTGTTAGGTATTTAAGTTTTATTTCTTGTTGTTTCTTTTCTTTTGTAATCCTACGTAGAAAGGCATACCAAGTAATTTGAGTAAAATATGCAAATGCGTTTGGCTTACCAGTTCTTGTTGCAGCTTCTAAGTTATAGTTACCTATTGCTTTTAAACAATTTTCAACTGCGTCCATAACCATTTCTTCTCTGTAAGTATATCTTATAAAGTTTGCTTTGTGTGATAGACCTTCAGCAATTCTTAAGAAACACTGCGCTATATAGTCTGGAACTTTTGGTATCTCTATCTTTTGTTTTCTTGCTTCTTCTACTTTTTCTACATAACTGACAACAGCAGTAGAGAAGTCAGAATTATTCACATAATGAATACTTTTTTTACGTGCCATTTTTCCACCTTTTAATAATATTATACACTATTCTGTGCAAAAGTACATAGTTATTTTTTTCTCTTAGTGACGAAAAAAGTTGTTTACAAAACATAAAAAATGTGATAAAATAGTATAGTATACTGGGGAGAAGGAGTATACCGTTAATGAACAGTTTTAGGGCGTGGTTTGAATTTAATTATATTACTACCATCTGAATCATTTGTAGGTGCCGGTTCATCATGATACTGTCTACCATATTTTTCTGCTAGAAAGTCTTCCATTTCTTCGTCTGTTAATTCACTTACGGCTTTTTGTATTTCGTCTAAATTTTCATACGCTTTTCTTCTATTGCCATGTTTTTTTATTTCAGCAGTTATTGCTCTTACAGTTGCCTTATAATATTTTAACATGTCTGGTGAAGGATTAGCGGTTACAATTACATGTGTAGCATTTAAAGATTGCAAAGTTGCTGGATCATCTTGAAAAGATAACCATGGTCTAAATGCAAAAAATCTAAATCCTCTAAAATAATCTTCGACAGTAATTATTTTTAAAGCTTTCTTAATTATAATTTCGTCGCTTTCATCATTGACTGGATAGCTAACTATTTCGCAAACTATCTCGTCATTATTAGTAAGCTTTAAATGTTTAATATTTTCTGTCATAGTTTTACTTTAAATGTTTTATGATTAAATTTTTCTCTTCCATATATTCTAAGTCTTTCGTCGCCATGTAATATACCATAATTTTTTCTAGACTTCCAACTTATATCATCAACGATATCATACAGTGTCGTATCTTTTCCATCATCAGTTTTTCTTAAACCTCTGCCTATACTTTGTAATACTCGTATTTGAGATTTTGATGGTGAAGCAAATACTATATTATGTAAGTTCCTAATATTTATACCAGTGCTAAACGTACCAAGAGATGCTACCACTATTGAATCTTTTTGTTTTTCAACTATTGCTCTTATTCCTTCTCTATCAGATGTTGCAGTTTCACCGGATACGAAAAAAATCTTGCGGCATTCACTTGCTTTTTCTTTTATAAGATTATATAAAGGCTTGCCGTGTTTATCCACATAGTTGTATAAAACTAATGTGTTGCCTTTTAAATCTAGTGTTAAGTTACGAATAAACTTATTTCTTCTTTGGTAGTTTACTATATGTTGTATCTCGTCTTGATAAGTTTGTTTACCAAATCCTTTTCTTATATTATCGTCATACTCTAACACTATTCTTTGTATCATCAACTTTGCAAGAGTATCATCATCTTGAAGTTGCCTTGTACTTGTAACTCGATATATTTTACCAAATAATCCTTGTAATACTAACTCGTGTGTTAATGCGCCGTCTAGTGTCCCTGTTGTTCCAAACCTATATTCAGCTTCTTTGCATTTATTCATAATAGTTGTGAGTGACTTAGATTTAAAACCATGGCATTCATCACCAAATACCGCGCCAAACTGTTCGAACCATTGATGTTGTAATCTATAAATTGATTGCCAAGTACTAATTAAAACTCTTCTATCAGTATTCTTATCTTTTCCGGAATATATTCTATGACAGTTATTTTCTACATCAAAACCATAATCTTTAAAATCAGTGTATAACTGTTCTACTAAAGATGTTGTAGGTACAACTATCAAAACATTATCTTTATAATTTTCTAGATACCATCTAACTAAAACATATATTATTAGTGACTTTCCAGAACCAGTAGGTGACAATAATATAGCGTTCTTTCTTTGTATGCCAGTGGCTACCGCATCAAACTGATACGGTCTTATTGTATACGGCATGTTTAAATCTTCTATAAAAGCCATTAACATGTTAACATCGATGGGGTTACCAACGTTAGGACTGCCGTAATCACTTTCTAATATTTCAACTTCATATTCTCTTGATTCTGCAAATTTCAATATTTGTGGAAATAATCCTGCAGGCAACTCACTTGTAATTTGATTATATAATCTTATCTTACCGTCCCATACACGATTCTTATAAGCAGGCATAAACTTATACCCTGGCACGTAAAAAGAAAAAAAGTCTCTTAGTTCTGCTTTTGTGCCGCTGCCACAATCAATTTGTATTATTGAATGATTTAATTTCCTGACTCGAATTGTTTCCATTTTATTATATTTGATATTGTTTGGTGTCGCCATTTTAAATTGTCTATTATTTCTGATAATGTTTCTAAAACTGTTTTCCAATATTGTATCTTCTCTTCTGATTTTTGTATCTCTGGATCACTGTCATAATAGTAATCCATTTCGCCTTTTAATATTTTTAAACCATCAAAAGGATCGAGTTCCCATCCTTTACTTTCAATTGTTTCTCTATCCATCTTACCATTGTAATACAACCATTTTTGTTTTAATAGTATTTTTTGTTCTAACTCAACACGTTTTAATTCTAACTTAGCCGTAGACCAATGCTGTAGATATTTTGAATGTAATATGGGTGTTTGTCTTGATGTGTGTACCAAATCTGTTTGATTAATAACACAGTCTGTTTGCCACGATTCGTGGACTTGTTTCAAGTCTATCATAATGTCTCCAATAATATATATTATCTGTTTCCGATTACGTTACCGGTTACAGTAAATGATTCAGTAAAAGATCCTGTTGTTGAATTTTTCTTAAGAATGTCGAAGTAAGTAAATCTGAATGATGCGCCGAAAGTTAAGAACGAGTCTCCACCAGCAGTGGTTTGAAATTGTATATCAGTTAAAGCAACTGGTATCGCATCTCTATATTTAATTCTAATTATAGGCTGATTAGAACTGTTTAATATAGAAAGTGTTATATCGGCAGCTGCAGGTGGTAGTGCTGCATTTTGAAATCTTTGACTTGGATTTACATTATCTTGATCTAGAATTCTTCTCATCCAATCATGCATTTCAGTATATGACTTCATATCTTCATCTAATATTATATTAGCTAACATTTCGTTGTAAGTTAACTTATCACCGGGCATTGGCACTGCAGCAATTTTACGAAATGAAAGATCCGCTGCATTCATTATTACACCAGCGTGCGTAAAGTCTTGAACAAAATAATCCAAGTTAGGATAGTTTGTTCTATCTATTACAAGTTTAAAGCCAGTCGGCTGAAGATAATTGAAGTTTGTTGTTAATGCCATACTATTATTTATATCAAAAAAAAGAGGAGCAGGGCGCTCCTCTTTTAAAAAGTGCTAAGATTTATGCACCAAGAATATTATCAACTCTGAATATTCTGTAGTACTGGTTAGTCT
>CEVG01162104.1_pt1 | contig 11373 bp, 7 predicted proteins | sample 356511 | NCBI WGS metagenome assembly CEVG01 (sample SAMEA2623426, study PRJEB7988) | marine metagenome | biome: marine biome (ENVO:00000447); feature: surface water layer (ENVO:00002042); material: "saline water (ENVO:00002010), including plankton (ENVO:xxxxxxxx)" | depth 5 m | reverse complement strand
ACCTTAATAATAGCTTCCCTTGAGTATGATTTTAATATTGGTTTACTTAGTTTAGCAACTGCTAACAATTCATTATCATCATTGTAAAGACCTACAGTCGTGATATACACTTTAGGGTCTTTGAAGAATGTTGATTGAACAAATCCACCATCTGAACCAGTGAAGTAAGTAGGATTAGCACTAAAGTTATATCTTTTGTTATTCACCCTACAGAAGAAGTTAGTAGAACTAATCTCTTCTTCTCTACGAACTTGGAACTTACCACCATCAGATAGTTTTTGGAAAAACTTAGCTGGATTGTTAGCAAATGCATCAGCATTTCTACCAGTACCAAATGAAGCACTTGCATCCATCATAGCGGCATCTAACAATATAATTCCTAAATCAGGATAGAATAATCCTAAAGCACCACCAGGTTGTGATGCGGCTGCTGTATGTACTACACCCGTACCAGTCGATAACGAACCTGATACAATATTAAATACTCTACCACCCTCATTTACGGTTGGATTACTTGTAGCACCACTATCATCAATTAAAGATAATCTATTGGCTCCACTACCAACTAATAATTCCCAATTGCCTGGGTCAATCTTTTCTCTCATACGAGCTCTGTTGAAAGTTATAAAATAAAAATCATCAGAGGCGGCTGCATGTGATGTAAAGGTAAATTTATTAGTATTAGGTGGTAAGATAACATTTCTAAATTGTCTATACATAGCGGCAGTTTGTCTACCACCTGTATTTAATTTTGTTGTGTTACCAGCAGAACCACTACCATTGATATTAGCATATCCAATATCAAATTGAACTTCGGATGTTGCATCTGAAGTAACCTTATTATAGATACTAACATAAGAAGCACTTACCGCTCCAGCTGTAGAAGAACTATAATATGTATTTAGTGTTCCTGAACCACCACTAAAGATACCACTCGATACTTTAGTTCGTTGGTTTTCTACTACATCGTTTTCGAAATCAAATCTTGTAAATACTGACATCTTCTACTCCTTATATTCTACTCGGGTCAGCCTTAATAGTAACAGCCACATTGAATGTAGCACCACTATCTAAACCTACCACGGTTACATTTGTTGAAGTATCTGTAGTTACTGAACGAGAAACAAGGTTTACTGATTTACCTGTTAAGGTAATAGACCTTTTTCTTTCTTCCTCATTCACAAATACTGGTGTTGTTGCACCTGTGTTAACTTGTAAATCTGATATCTCTTGTTCTAATAAGAACTCTTCTTGAAGTGGCGGTGGTAAAACTCCAGCTGCCATTCCAGGATTAAATTCTCCTGATGCAAATCCAGCTCCACCTTTGAACGCCATAGCCTGTTGCATAGATGTACCTGGTCTTCTTTTTCTTTTTTTCCTAGCAATACTTCTTTTCTTACTCTTAACAATAACTGGTGTTAAGTTAGCAATAGTTGCATCGTGTAATATAAAGTTATATCCACTTTCTTCATCACTACCATTTCTGGTATTAGGTGATATCGTTTGTGTGATTCCTGGCCCGTTGAAACTTAGTGTTGGTGATGGGACTTCAAGTATTGGAAGTTTAGCAGTATTCTTAGGTAAGGATACTAACTTGTATCTCATGACTTGATTCTCATCAACAAAAGCTTCCAACAATGGCATATTCTCAATCACAGCTCCATAATAGTTTGAACCATTAGGATGTGCAACATCCCACAAACTATAATCAATCTCATCATCTGCTAATGCAAACTTTGTGATTTTGAACTCGTCTTGCCCTCTTGCCAATAATTCTCGACCTTTTTTGGTAAGAACAGCATCTACGGTTACGCTTGTATTATTTAAAAATCCCATTTTTTACTCCTATTAGATTTAATTTGAGATAGAAAACCTCTTAGATAAATATATACATCCTCAAGTTTTATTCAACTTTAAGTTTACTTTCACCTGGTTCTTGTGTAACAAGTTTAGTAGGTGAAGTTACAGTTATCTCGACAGGGTCTTTTCCATCTATTGTATTATCTTTCGTTAATAATTGACCTTTATAAAAAAGTCTAAAAAGTTTTGTTTCATAAGCCATACTCTGAAACTCTGCTGGTTCAAATGATGAACTATTTGGATTATTATTTAGAGCATCAAGTGAACTTGTATAAAAGAATCTTTTTATTTCATTGTGTTCACTTAATCTTGATGAACTAATGAAAGGTTGTAAAGTTTCTGTAAATTCTTGATTGGTTCCACCAAATGTAATACTTGCAGTAGCATACAATGTACTATACTCACTTCTTGGATTTATTTCATTCAAGTGTACTAATGTTGGTAAACCTAATGAACCAAGTGAACCACTTTCGGTATTATGTACATTTATCGTACCATCTTTAGTATCTGTAATACCTTGTCCGTAGATTCTATACTCACCATTAAAACTAAATGGTGGGTGTCCGAGTGAACTCGTTTCTCTTGAACTTAATTGTAATCCAAAATCGAAGTGTCCTGCATTTTCAAAATACTCGTTTGTAAACTCAGGTACTTGTCCAACTACTTCTTTACTTCTTTCTAAAATATTTGGTTCAACCAAAACACCTAATGTAGTATTAGCTCTAGCAGGTGATAACTTTCTTAATTGTGTCCAAACACTATTATCATAATAATTTATAATTCTTAAGTAATCCCAAAAGTTATTTGTTCTACCATATTTTTTCCAATATTGATTTTGAGAATATTGTAATCCTCTGTAAGATAATTTGTATTGGTCTCTTGGGTCTCCAACTTGATTATCAAAATCAAAATCAGCCAAACTATAAATAATATCTTCATTCACAACATCGGTTGGTGAAAAATAAACACCGAGTTTATTACTATCGACTGGTGCAAAATCTTGTGATGATTTTTCTCTTCTAACATTAGATGATAATGAACCTTCTAATGTTGTATCTTCAATTCTAATCTTAGTTGCATTTCTTCTGTTTGGCCCTAAGTTTGGAACCTTTAATTTTTCTTGGTCTGTAAAACTTCTATAATTGTTGGCCGTAAACTCATGAGCACTTGCACTTGTGTGATATAGTTTAGCATTTGATATATCTTGTGAAGCACTTGGATTAGATGATAAGTTAACATTATTATCTAAAGCAACTCTAAAAAGTAAATTATCATAATATGATGATGTGGTATTTCCGTTGTATGCTTTTGGTGACTGAACATGATTATCAAATACACTTTGTGATAAAGGTTCTTTCCACAATCTGAACTCCATCATAGAACCACTAAATTGATTTGTATAATTTGAACTACCACTACCAGCAAGAAATATATCACCATCAGTAACAAATGCATTATTGTAAGCATTTGCTGCCGTACTACCATCTAATGTGAAACTCTCACTTGTTTGAAATAGTAATACTCCTCTTGATGAATCATATTGTTTTGTAGTTAACTCATATGTAATTTTTTGTGTATGTGTATCTGTAGTTAAATCAGCACCACTTGATGATTTTCTTGTTAACATCACACTCCACATCTCATCATTATAAAATGGTTGTAATGATGATGTAATATAAGTAGTACCGATAGAAGCACTAACAGCGAATTTTAGATAACCATAATCATCAGTTGCTCCGTTATCTTGTAATTGAATAGCCCAACTATCATTACCAATACCTTTATGTAATATTACTTGGTCTTGTGATTTAGGACTTCTAAATCTAAACTCAATTGTTTGTGGTTTCATTGAGTTAGCATCATCTTTCCAAGGCAACCTTAAATACTCACTTGATTTAAAATCTAATGCATATGTAAACTTTCTTTTCACTTCATAACTTACTCTTGTTCCTTTATCAGGCCCACCATATTCTCTAACTCTTAATATAGAACTTGGAATACCATAACAATTCAGTAATCCTTTCATTGCTCTGGTCGTACCTTTTGTTTTCATAAAGTATGGTGTGTTAGCAAGTATTCGTTTCCATATTTCTTCTGTTACTTTTTCTTGTGGTGTTTCAAATAAAGATGTTCCATCTGAATCTTTACCTAACAAATATTGTGGTAAAATTAATAAATCATTTCCATTCACCACATCAATACCCATAGATTTTGCAACCTCTTGTACAATATCTTTTGATATACCCTCAGTTAGTTTACTTGTTCTCTCATTAATATCAGTAAAGTGTTTCATGTAAACAAATATCTCATCGAATTGTTGTCCAATCATATCCATAAAATCTAAGAAGAAATTATTTTCAGTATCTGCTGTAACATGAAGTGGTAAATTATTCACCAACCTTTCACGATTCAATTTATCATAATCTTTAGCATATCCAGTCCAAGTGTTATACCAACTTGTAGCACTCGAACCACTTGTATGTACTAATGTGTAAGGTTCAGAACTGTTTTCTTTTGGCCATGTTGCATTGTAGAACTCACCAATAGAACTTGATACATAGGAACCACTATTAAAATACAAATAATATTCGTATGGGTCAAAAGAATTTATCACTCTTCGTTTTTTATTATCATAATCACTTGTAGTTCTACTTGAACCTGTAACATCATTTAATGCTAAACTTGATGAAGTGTAGGTTTCTATTAAATCTAATTTCTTTTTAAAATTTTGAATTCTTTTTTCAGCACTTCCGAATTGTACAAAATTACCAAATCCAAAATCAGAAACCGATGGGTCTATAATATCAGTTCGTTTTGAATAATCTACATTCACTTGTACATCTAATAAACTCTGTGATAAAATTTGATTTTGAACATCTTGTTGTACGGTCGTATCACTACCAATCAAATCATTAAAAGTACTAAAGTTAGTTGCTCTTAAATTAATTGGATTATCAACAGAATTGAAATCTGGCAATCTTAAAAACAATACTTCTTCTTCTTCCTCTACAAATGGTACAAGAGTTACACTATCATTATAAGAATCCATTTTCTCTTCTACAAAATAACACAAATCCATTTCTTCAACATTATCTGGTAACTTATCATAAAGTTTTATAAAACGAGAACCACCCTCATCGATTATATTATCTTTTATATTTGTAATTAAATTATAAGTTCCATTTGCAACAAGATATGTATTTAATCTTTCTATTTGTGATTTAGTAAAGTTAACCATGAACCCATCTTTATAAATACTTTTAGAAACATCCTCACCACTATGTTGATTTTGATTAGCACCCATTTCGTAACTATAATTAACACGAATACGATTGTAATCTAATACCTCTACAATCTGTGCTTTATAATCAAGTGGTACAATTGTATCAGGTTCTGGTGGTGGGATTGGTACACCTTGTTCTTGTGCAATAAATAAACTTTCTTCAATAAATGGTAAATCCATTGTTGGTGGTACATCACGAACAATAACTTCATTTTCAGATACATAAGCATTTGAATTTGGTGGTGGTGTATTTGTATTTATATTAGGATTACCCTCACCTGTACCTGGTTCGAAGTTTGGCCCATCTTCCATCTCTACCATATTGAAACGATTATTTTTTTGATATAAAAAATGTTCAATACTATCCCACTTACCAAGTGTAGCACTGACAATATTGTTAGCATAAATTGTATGGTGTTTATCTAATATTAAATTCCATACATCTAATCTTTGTGATTTAAATGGTTTACCAACTTGTTTAGCCAAGTACCATTGTCCTTTGTGTTTTATAGGATGGTTATCAGTAGTAATTAATTTACCATACTTTACTAACTTCTCACCATCAGGTCTACCATCTTTAACAACTTTAAGAACTTTTGCATAACCTTGTTCTGTTTTAACTTTCATACCTGGTCGAATCATCTTGATTGGTAAGGTACGACTATTATTTAATTTAATTCTTGTATCACCATGAAAACAAACCTTACCATATCTATCATCATCAAAATTGCCTTCTTCATAATCTTGTTGTTGTTCTTCTACTATTTCAGGTAAAGGTCTTGGTTGTGCATTCAATTGTTCATCTACGAGATTTATTACTTCTTCAGATGGTGGTCGTTGTGGTGGTGCACCTTGTGATGGTTGAACCACTCCTCTTGGTGGTCTTGGTTGAATTTGTTCAGCAATTACAGAGTAAACATTTTTAATTGTAATAATACCTCCCACCATATCATCAGTAAACCCTCTATCCTTTGAATCTAAATCTGCAACCAACACATAAGGGTCTGTTAAATCAAATCTAATGTTACCAGCATTTGGTAAGTTTGGTGAAGTGGTTGGTGTATAATTTATAATCTTATTTATTTCTCTAAAATTTTTATTATAAATTTCATTTTGTACTCTTTGAGTATCAATCTCTAATTCTGTTCTATCAGCAGAAATAGATTTAATCACATACTTAAGTTCTTTAGCAAATATTTCTTTTAGTTCCGATTTAGATTGTCGTTTACCAAATTTCTTTGTAGAAAAATATTTTGTTTCTCCGTTAATAACTTTTGTTTGAACTCTATCAACATGAATCAAACCTTCATCATTAACAAATACAACTTCATCTTTACCAGCCAATCTTCTTAAGAATAAATACTTTACTTTAAATGTACCCTCTGATAAATCCATAGCACGAAGATGTGTACCGATATCTAAATCAACCACTCTATCATCTATAATTTTTACATCATCTATATCAAAGATTTCATCTTTTACAAATTCATCTTCAGGAGTATAAACATAGATGTGAACATAATCTCTAGCACCTCTACCAAAACCTGTATACAGATTTTTAGGTTCTTCGAATTGTTCTTTATCTTTAGGTGTTAATCCGTATTCTAACATTAGTCGTTAAGTTCCTCTATTCTTCGTTGTAGATTTGCAATCTCAGTTTCCAATGTAGTATTTAATTGTTGTTGTAACTCGATATCATTTTCTAATTGACCTCTTAAAGTTTCTAATTCTTCATTCGATACTGTTGGTGCAGGTTCTTCAGTTATGTTTTGTACAAATTCTTTGAACTGATTTCTATCACCAATAAATTTATAAAACAATCTTGAATTAGAAGATTTTTGTGTTAATGGTACTCTAACATATTGCCATGGTTCTTCCAAAGATACTGGTTTACCATTTATACCAATAGTTTCTATATCTTCATATGATATCAAAGTTCCGTTATCATCTCTCAAAGGATTATTAGCATCAAGAGCAGAACCAGATATCTGATGTCGTTTTTTATCTTCTTCAAGTCTTTTTAAATGTTTTTGTTCATCTGAATCTTGAACATTTTTATAGAACTCTGTATTTCTTGCCTTTTTAATTGTGTATGGCATTATTGTTCTACCCCAAAGTAATCATAATTTAATTTTATGTATTTATTCCACTCATCAGGCATCTCATCTTCATCAAAGATTGCCTCTACAGGACATTCAGGTTCACAAGCCCCACAATCAATACACTCTTCAGGATTAATATACAATTGTAATCCATCAGGATTAAATCCATCTGCTTTTGCTTCTTCACCACTTCCCTCTTTATCAAAAGGCCCATGTATACAATCTACTGGACAAACTTCAACACAAGCTGTATCACAAGTTCCCACACATGGTTCTGCAATTATATAAGACATCGTTACCTCACTACTTTAAATTCAAATTCATCATCGTAAACTTGTGAAGTTTCATCTGCTCCACTTCCACTCACTACTTTAATTTGGAATTTATAATATCTCTCTGGCATAAAACCATTCATCCATAAGTTAAAGTAATTACCTGTGGAATCACAACTCACAATAGAGCCTGTACCAAATGGTATGATTACATCATCGGTTAAGGTATCTACTACTGAGTAATAAGTTCCTTGTGTTAAACTTCTACTACCACTTGGTAAAGTTTTAACAGTCAATGCTGCTGGTGTTGTACTAAATCCACGAGTAGGATATAGTTCTCTACCAACGAACCTAAATTTTACTTTTGAATTTTGTTTATATTCTTCTCTTAATCCTTTGAAATAGATTGTTAAGTTTTCTAAATTATTTGAACTCAAAGCAGATAAACTTCCTGTACTCCAACTTGAATCATCCCATTCAACTTCTAACTTTGGTGGGAAGATTGTATTAGTTTCTCTTGAGAAAAACTTTAATTGTCCTAATTGATTTGTATCATGTTCTGCCGAACCAGTTGCAGTTCTTGGGTCAAAGATACTATATCTACTTGATGATGTGTGTAGATTTTCTCTTTTAATTATAAATCCATTATTTGGATAAATTGAACTTGAGTAAATATGATTCTTAACCAAACCAGTAACATCCATCCTAATATCTTTTGTTTCATACATTAAAGTTTCTGAAGCACTAACATTGTATTGGGACACAGAACTTGTAAACCAACTACCACCTTGATTAGTATCAGTACCACCCATCCAAGTAGTTTTTGTTGTATCATTATCACGATACTTCCAACTTGCTCCATCACTAAGTGCAGGGTCTCTATCTTTAGTACCTGTACCACCATTCCAACTTCCACTAACGATGTAAGCAAATAAGGTTTGGTCTACAGCCAATTCTTCAGAACTTGCATCATATAGATTTAAATAATATTTTGCATCACTTGGTATAATACCACTTTGTATTGATGATGAAATGTAGGTATAATCAAACTTCATTAAGATACGAGAAACAGATATTGTAGTACCTGTAGAATTTACATTTTTTCTAACTTCTAATATTTGGTCTAAACCTGTATTGATTGATGAAGTTACATTTCCCTCATAAATTGTTGTGTCGGTTAATGGATACTCGAAATAATACATTAGATATCTCCTATTACTCTACCTTGAATATCGATGTTAGGATATTTTACCTCAAAGATACAAGGGTCTAATGATGGATACACAACACCATCTTTTGTAGCAGATTGTATATCATACACATGGCCACTATATCCACTCGATGTTTGGAATTTGTTTTCTATAACAACCATTTGTTTTTGTGGATTATCATCCACTGGTGGTACAACACTTGCAACTCCATTTACTAATGAAAGTTTATATGCAATATCACTTAAGATAATTGGTTGTCCAATTTGCCACTTCTTAATATCAAAATGTTTTTTCATTTCATCAACACACTTTAATAATACTTCATTTTTATTATATCCTCTTTGTGTGATAATACTAAATCTTACACCAATATTTACGATGTATGCATTTTTAATATTTATAGCATCAGTCATCAATCTGTATTGTGAAAGATATATTTTTAAATTTTCTTTTACAGCTCTATTCAATGTAACAAGTTTACCCTTGGCATCGTAACCTAAAAGATACATATTAAGTGCCAATGGATTTGGTATTGTAGAAGTACCTTTGTTCTGTACTATCTTACCATCTCTCATTATTAAGTTAGTAAATGATTCTAATTGTTCATCTTGAACAATGTAAGTTTTCGCAATATTACCATATTTTTGTGGTAATGAATATGTTCTAATAATATAATCTTCTTTTGTAACTGCTCTGTTCTGTGAGTTAAAATATGCCAATGCATTTTGTCTAACATCTTCAGCAGTTTCTCCACTTGAACCACCAGTAGCTGGTGTTGGATTTTTAATTGATAAACTTGCTTTCATATCAGTAACAGATTGTGCTACTAATCCTGAATCATCAATTGTAAAGTTTACCTCATCTAATTCTGTAATTGTATTAGTTGCTGCATTATCTTTAATATCACCACCATGAGTATAAGTGATAGTTAAGGTAGTGTTACTTGGTGCCAAACCATAAGTTTGTGTTTTTAAGAAATTACTTGGGTCAAATGATTCATCCAATTTAGATAAACCAGTACCAAGTGAACTACCAACATTATCTGGATTAGGAATTATTTCTTCATCAGCATTATTACTAATACCAGCACCAAATCTTATTTCTGTTTTTCCATCACTACGAATATATTTTGTAAATCTCTTAGAAGTTTTTATTAACTGAAGTAAGAAAGGTGATTCTTTTGAATATTGTGATAAATCAGGACTATTCAATGTAGTGTTTTCTATTGATTTAAATACTGTATCTTGTGCAAGAAATGGAACTTCATACCATTTATCACCACCTGTATCTGTACAACTTAAAATATCAATTACATTATTATTGTTTAAAATAATTTTATCAAATTTTACAGAATTTCCAAATGTAAAAGATTGTGTTTCTTTTTTACCAGATTTTACTTGTGCCTTTTTAGTTAATTTAAAATGTGTTGGTTCTGTACCTGATGTTTTTGATATTTCAATATCCATCATATCTAATGAACTTGAAGCTTTAAAGTTTATATCATCTAACAATCTAAATATAGTTCCATTTGTAGATTGGAATGTACTATCAGCATCTATTACAGGAGCATAATCTAAATTAGCTTGAAATGTATCACCAACTTGTATTGCTGGAACCTCAACACTCAAATCACAAATTGCTGTTGCTGGTGTACTAAGTTTTGGTTTATATCCATAAGATTGTGCAATCTTAAAAATATTTTTCTTTTCTTCCGCACTATGTAATAAAGTTTCACGATATTGGTTATCTACATAGAAGTTTAATAAATCACCAACATAAGCAGCCATCTCAATAAACATCATACCAGGGTCTGATTCATTAAAATCATTATATGTTTTTGGGAAGTAAGATTTAGCAAACTCAATCAAGTTACTTCTGATAGAACTAAATTCTCTACCAAGATAGTTTACTTCTTTTTTAATTGCTTTTGTACTTGTATTATAATCAGGATTTTGTGAAGGCATCTTAAGCTCCAGTATTAAAATTAAATGTTATTACTTCTATGGCATCGGGGTCATCAATTGTTACCCTAAATTCTAAACTAACGATTAGTGAATTAGGATTTGCTTCATCTACAATTGTAGTTACATTTTCAGCAACTACATATGGTAACCATTGTGCTAATGCTTCATTAATCGCTACTTCAACCTTATCACTAATAGAATCATCAATAGGTTCAAATAATATAGATGGTAAGTTAGAACCAAACTCTGGTTGTCCAACTCGTTCACCTTTTTGTGTAAGTAAAAGATTTTTAATATTAGAAGATGCTTGTTCTCTTAGAGTTTCTGACCTTACAAAATTATTATCATTACCAACTCTTAGTGGAAAAGTTAATCCAAAAAATGAATCTCTATCTTCGTTTAACTCTCTTACTGATGCCATTATTATTTCCTACTACTTTTCATCTTATCGTGTTTCATTAAATCAGAATAATCTCTTGTTAATGCATTTACCAAACTCTCTGGTACTTGTTCAGAAGATACTCCTTTTTCTCTTAGTGTTTGTGCGGCTGCAATATTTCTTTGAGTTTCTTTATCACCACCTGCTCCAATACTATCTCCATATCCTAATAGTTCTGATGCTCTACTTGAATCGAATACTCCTCCACCCATTGTTGGATACTCATCCATTTCATCACCTTT
>CEVG01072854.1_pt1 | contig 11374 bp, 21 predicted proteins | sample 356511 | NCBI WGS metagenome assembly CEVG01 (sample SAMEA2623426, study PRJEB7988) | marine metagenome | biome: marine biome (ENVO:00000447); feature: surface water layer (ENVO:00002042); material: "saline water (ENVO:00002010), including plankton (ENVO:xxxxxxxx)" | depth 5 m | reverse complement strand
CGGTGATTCTCATTTTTTCGGCATATGACATACCAAAAACTGATTGATAAAAATGGTCTCTAGGATTTACACTCTGATAAGCTAACAATAAGTTATCAAAGTTTACATCTAAACCATCATAATATTCGGGGTGTTCTTTTTTAAGTTGAATATGGTCTTTACAGAATTGTATTCTATTATCGTGTTTATCATTCTCTTTTTCAAACAACGATTTCTTTTTAGACAATTTAATGTCTTTTTGTTTTGCTACATCAAACTCAGCAAACAGAGTTTCTTTTGTATAATTAAACGACATAATATATAACCTCCCAAGTTATTTTCTTACTATAAAGGAAAACGTTGGAAATGTCAAGCTTCCAATAAATCGCATAAAATCACGCTTTTTGTACATATTTAAGCGCCTAGGATGCACCAGGATTGACGAATCAACCATTTTGTGTACTGGTGTTCACCTCTGGAAATGGGAAATTGTATTGTTCCTCAACTCCAGATTGTTCTAATTTATGCTCTTCTTCTAGCCAAGTCTCAAAATCCTTGACTTCTTTTTCCTTGTAGGCAACAACTTCGTCAATTAATTTAATTGCACCAGGTGTATCGCCTTCAACCAATTTTGTTTTAACCTTTTTTAGGTCATCAATCATTGCTAATACTTCGTTCATTAGACTTTCCTTCCTGCTGTTTTCAGGTCTGTTTTATTTACCACCATATATGGTCCTTTATTATATGCTGGCACTACGGTAAAATTCTTTGAGGCCTCAATCTTCCAACTATTATCTGGTTTGATACCATTACCTATTGCATTTGATAATTCTGGTTGTGGTTGAATATCTGATAAGTCTGTTGTAGGATAATAACCCTCATTAATACTTATATTCCTAGATTTAATAATGTGGCCATCATCACCTACATTTAGGCCTAGTGACCTCATCCACTTTATATGCTTTTTCAAAGCAATCTGATATAGTTCTTGTTTACTTAATTGTTTTTTTGGCACTTTGGTCCTCACTATTCATTAATAAGACAACATAGTGTACAGCTTTAAGTAAGTCTTTTCTATTACGACCATCTTTTTTACCATACCTACATAGATACTTGATTGCATTAGCTTGACAAAAATCTTTATCAATACCAATGTCTCTTAATAAATCTTGAACCTGTGTGCCTTTAGACACTTGAGCATAGTGCTGACCATATGTTGACTTAATATAATCGCCTATCTCTTTTAGTATTTTATCTTCATTGTATTTCATAATTATATTCCTAACGCTTTTATAACATCTTCCTCTGTATTTGGCAACCTTTTTCCAGATTGTACCCAATCAGCCATTTGTTCAAAGTTAAATGCCTCGTCCATTTTACCTTCTTTTTCCAAGACCTTTTGTGCAAGTTTAAAAAACTTTAGTGTACCCATTTCTTGAGTCATACCCATTTCTGGTCTTGATTGAAATTTACCTGGTCTTTGATTTGACATATTTAACCTTTCTGCTAAAGTCATCTAAATGATTCAAATTAGCGTGTGAATTATTTTTAATTGCATAAACAAGTGTTGCTGTATGTTCAACAATTGTTTTATCAAATAGTTCTTTGGCCTCTTGATAAGTTTTAACAATGGTCTTTGTGGTCTTATTCAATGGACGCCACTCAACAACAGAATAACTATCTGCATTGTCAATTATATCTTGTTCCCAAGGATTTGGTTTATTAGGCTGTGTCATTATTTGCCTTAATAGACTTCTCTATATCCTTATCGTATTTTTTATTTCTTTTTATCATCTTGTTAAGAATTTTCTTAACGTCTCTTGTTAGATATAACATATAAACTAACATTACTAAAACAAGAGCAGATAAACCTAGATTTACTAAATCATTCATTATTTCCACCATTCGTTTTCAAGGTTAATTTGTACATCAACATCTGACTTTTCTTTTTCAGTAAGGTTATCTTCTATCTGGTCAAAATAACACCAGTAAGTTCCACCATCACCTGAATAGGTCACAGCACCAGTATAACCTAGTGAAGTGTCATATGTTTTTGCATTTAAGGCTGTATCATTTTCAGCCGCTATATCGGTTTTTTCTGTAGCGATACCGATATTGATTATCTCACCAGTTCTACCGTGATTACCGATAATCTTGTCGCCTACATTAATTATCATTAGCGTGTCCTCCTACTTGTTGATTTAAATGTTTATGTGTAAATTGTGCCGTCAAAGATGGCGCAAAATCGTATTTGAAGAATTGTCTACCGTTCCACAACTGACCATAATCATTGAACAATGCATTATCGCCCATAGCTGTTTCACCAAAAACATCTTCGTAAGTTTCATAATACTTATCACCGTGTATCATTTCTACTTTAGAGTTACCTGTACCATTTACAGCGTCCTCTTTGTAGTGTTTATCACAATAGGCTTTTACTTTAGCCTGAAATTCTTTATCGTTCAACCTGTTAAGTTGACTTAAAGGTACATTTCTAAAAATAGTATGGTAAATAAAAAACCATTCTGTATCTTCTTCGTCAAAGTATTCTCTACCGTAAACTAAATTTAAACTTGAACCTTTTGTCATTATGCTAAAGCCTTTGCGTCTTCCATTGCGAAATATAAAACGTCATCAATGTTGTTATCATCAATATCAATTAAGTTAAGATTATCAACTTTAGATATATCAGACTTTGCCTTATCAGCGGTAATTTTACCATCTGTATAAGATTTTAATATATCACTAACTTGTTCGTCAGCGACTTCTGTATAATAGCTTTTTACTTTTGCCATAGTGTAGTCTCCTTTTGGTTATTATTAATTATTATATCAAAGATTTGTAATAGAGTCAAGAGATTTCTTTTCTTGGCTTCTTTTATTCTCTCTGTTAGTGTTTTTTTCTTTATCATATACAATTATAATATCATATCCACCATAGAAAGCAAGCACTTTTTTTACTTTTTTTGAATTTTTTTTATGAGACCAGGCAACGATTACCGAGGTTGTATGTTCTGGTTTTGTTCTACTTCCAGTTTTGTAGTACCCAAGACACGTCTGATTCGTGAGGGTTGGGGTTTCCGTGAAACACGGCCACCAACGATTCGTAAGACATTTCAAAAGTCCAATCTGACTTACTAAATCTTGGCTCTTTCCTAGAGTACCACTTATACGAAAATGTCCACTCATTTGGCATATATTGTAAGTTGGTATGGTCTTTCATAAATTCATAGGTCACATTCTGGTCACCTTGATGTTTACGCCATCTTGGTCTGTCTTCATAGTATCTGTACCATACAGCTGGTGTCATAATAGTATTATTAAACTTCATTATAGAAGAATTAATACCTGTATGACCTGTGAAATCGTGTAAAGCACCAAAGGTTTCTGTATCACCAAATTGAGCCATTTGATTGATGTTCTTTAAGATTACTACATCTAAATCCATATATAGATTTTCACCAACTAGACCACTATCTGGATGAAATAGTTGTAGTTTATTCCACCAACCAATCTCATCATCTAAAGGAAACTTTCTAAAATCTATGTCGCCTTTTACTATTCTATGTAGTGAGGTGCTATCTGTAAAACATATGAAATTATGTTTTATTGTTAGGTGTCTTTTGACCATATTGTACAATTTCTGTACGTATTCTGGCCTATATTTGTTGCCATAATAAACGCATACAAAATTCATCTTACAACATCTTTTTAAAATTAAATGCTACAGATATTCTTTTCTCTGTCTCATTTAAATTTGGTAATACACCGTGAGTTAAGAAACTAGGAAATAGATACATAACACCTGCTTCTGCTTTGCAAGTACAATGTATGTTTGTTCTAGGGTGGTTATTTTTATCTTTTATATGTTGGTCCCAATATGCCTCTAATTCTGTAGCAGCTGGACTAGTAAACATTATATCACCACATTTTTCTGGTGTTTGTATATAATATACACCTGAAAATATACAACCTGCGTGTCTATGGTCTTGGTTGAAATCTTTGTACCCATTTATATTAAACCATAGATTATCTAATTTTACTCTAGGAAAACCTAATTCATTTGATAAATTATTACCTTGTTCTTGTAAAAATGCAAATAAAGGTTTTAATCTTTTATGATATTCAAAGTCAATGTCTTTTGATTGAAAACCACCCTCGTTAGATACTAAACGACCTTTAGGGTTTTGTGTATTTAATCTACCCTCATTATCTTTACAAAAATCTAAAATATAATTTGCCATCAAATCATTATCTAATTTTGATTTTGTCACCTTAATAGGTGTTGTAAACATATCAAAAGTACCTTCTTGTATCATTATTTAATCTGGTCCTGTATTTGTTTTGGTTCTAGTTTATTGTTTGGTTGTTGCATTAACATTTCATAAGCAGTACCATCAGCAATCTCTGATAATTTAAACTGATTATCTACAACCATTTTCAACCACTCGTTTACCGTCTTATGTCCAGGTCTCAATGGTTTTGCAATCTTACCTATGTGTTGGCCTGCAATAAAACTTACAATATTTCTTTTGTGTGCAAATACAGGTGTCATATTTAAGATAGCGTCAATAGCTGATAAAGACATATTAGTTACCAATGCGTGAGCACCTTGTAAATCTGTTTTAATATCTGTATTCCAAAACTCATTTCCTGGTCTTGGTTTATTTCTAAACTTAATTGGCAATCCTTCGTGTTCAGTTCCTTTTAAAAACTCATTAATTTGGTGTGTTGCAATCTCTACCCACTTTTCTACTGAACAACCATTTACGTGAAACGTTACCGTAGGTGATGATGGTGCCAATAAAATATGTTTTGGTTTACCTGTGTCCCAACCTTTAAACTGACAATCAATGCCTTCGTGTTCTAATTGTGATAATCTTTTACCATCGCCAACTTTACCTCTAATTGTGTGTAAATTACCTTTTGCAATTCTAATATAGAATCTATCCCAATCTACAATTGGTTCTGGATAACGTACAAAGGGAACATTTAAATATCCTACATCTACGTACCACCATTCTTTACCAAGGTGTACGCACTCTCTAATTAATTCTGTATTTTTACCACCTAAACCCCAAAAGAAGTGTATCTCTTTGTCTTCATCTTGCCAACCCTTTTCAATTGCTGGCCAAATCTTATGAGATAAACATTTATCCCAATTCATTTTATGCGTTATAATCATCTAATAATCTCCTGTGTACTTCGCCACTATTAATCTCTTCTTGTTTCCATTGTGTATAGGCACAATCATACAACCATTGTTTTCTATCAAACTTACATTTTATACTATCTTCACCTATAATGTCAAGCTTGTGGTAACTAACTGGCCAAGCGTGTGATGTTTTTGATAAGGCAACCGTTGGTATACCCTCACAAACACTTTCTACTAATGCGTTGCTTGAATATGAAACAACTACTCTTGCACCATCTAAATCTTTTTGAAACCCACTACCACCGTTTGTTTCATTAAAATCATCATAGTTTGTACTATATATAATTTTGTTTTTGATACCAGCTTCTCTAAATCTTGTAAAGAAACCACCTTTTTGACCACCCTCTGGTTTTATATTACCATATTTTTTTAAAAATCTAGGATGAAATCTAACCTTAATAGGTTCTTTTGTTAATTGTGCGATTCTTTTCATTACCATATAAAGATAGTTAAGATAATTCCATTGTGTACCTCTAGCCTTTGTGTGTACAGGTAGTTTATCTTGCATATCTGCTGTATATAATTGATTCAAACTTGTATCGGTAGGGTTTTGTAAACAAAGTAGAATATAATTACCCTCACTACGCCAAGGTTTAATTTCAATACCTTGTTCTTCTTGTATCATTTTCCATCTATCAGGTGAAGAGTTTTTATTTTTGAATATTCCTCTATCATAAGTGTAATCATTTAAGCCAACTCTATAATAATAATTAGGGTCACCAACTTTTATGTTTCTTCTAAACGTAGCACCCTCAAATACTAATACAGGTTTTTTTGTTTCTGTAATATAATCATATTGATTTTTATAATCTTTAAAAACACCTTTAACACCTGTGGTCACATATGCCTTAGCGTGTTCTAGGTGTAAACGGTCTTCAAACTTAGCGTATTTGTAATCTGCGTGATTAGGAAATTGAAAAAAATCACCCTCTCTAAATGAGCCCCAAAAACCAACTATCATTGTAACCTCTTAACAACTTCGTGTGCAATACCATTTTTAATTTCTTCCATAGTAAATTGACAACTTAACAAACTATCAATCCACTTTTCAATAATATCTCTATCAGCGTAATATGGTTTTTCTATTTTAGATAAATCATTTTCACCAATAGCATTTGCTTGTGATACTTTATCACAAAATACTGGTACGCCATTCATAACTGCTTCAATAGCCGCTGTTGATTGCATTGTTACCATTGCGTGGCAACCTTCTAATTGTTCTATTAAAGATGTCTTACTATCTTTTTTTCTAACAATAATTTGTCTGTCTGTATATTTTCTTAATTGTGTAATTACTTTATCTAACCAACCTTGTTCATCTATATTATACAATCTGCAAATTGCTTTTGTAGGTGGACATATTAGAATATACGTACCAAACTTCCAACTATTAAACGTTATTGGTTTATATTTTTCTATTCTTTTCTTATCTGCATTTGTCAACTCAACTAATTTATTAAGTTGCATTTGATTTTTTACTACTCTGTATAATTGACCGTATTGACCTGGTCTGTAATCTCTTGTTGCGTGAAAGTATGCGTGGTCCATATAATAGAATTCGTGGTTTCTTCTCTGACATTCCCATATTATCTCTTCACTACCTCTTAAAGTACCTACAACAGCAAGAGGATTAGTAGTCCACTTTTCCCAATCAAACGTTGGCCAACTACCTTTTTCAAATGGTGGTATTTTTTCTCTGCTGTTTCTATGTACTATTTTTGAAAAGGCAACAATGTACCTATCTTTAGCACCAGAGCCTGTACAAAAACCCTCTATCATTCTATATCGCAACACTCACCATAATGGTCTAACCATTCTTTTGAATAATCACAATCTCTATATTCGTTGAACCAAGGTCCACCCTCTGTATAGTGAATATTCTTTACATCTTTCTTATACTCATACTCACCTGCTAACCAGTTCCATTCTAATGGTAATTCACCAATTAAGTTATCATCTGCTAACCATTTAAATTGATGTAATTGTAAACCTGTGGCTGTGTTAACATAGTCTGGTGTTAATGCTGTACATTTATCACAATTCATTAACATAAAACTAGACCAGTTCTTTTTAGGATATTTTGTTTGTACTTGACCTAAAAACTTTGTATCAGTTCTTGGTACATAATCGTGTTTACAAACTTGAACGGCATACTTCTCATCACGTAATCGCCATAATTCAGCAATATCACCTAGCATTAATTGGTCACAATCCATAAAAACTGCCCAGCCTTTATAGTTTGTAAGATGAGGTACAATAAATCTACTAAAACTAAATTCAGTTGATTCTATATTACTTCTTTCTCTTGTAAAATTATCTTTGATATTAGGTAAATATATTGGTGTAATTGAAACAGGTCTTGTACTATTCTTTAAAATACTATAAGATAATACGTTGAACGCCACCTTTTCTTTACTATCATAACCAATAAAAACTTTAATCATATGCTACAATTCCCATAACCGGTGTTTTAGTTTCTAAATCAAATATTTCATCTACTTTCATTCTGTACCATTTACCTGGTTCAGGTTTAAATTTAAATTTACATAGTTCAGCTTCATCATCTTGTACTCTTCTTGTCTCTTCAATACGTTCATTTTCAAACCATTGATTCCAAAAACGCCATTGATTATCTTCAAACTGAACAGGATAAAAATACATTTCTTGTATATTCCAATCTAAAAACTTATCCATATTAGTACCAATAAAGTAATAAACTTTAGTTCTATCTGGTAATAATGCACTTTTAAATTCTTGTTTTACCCAATCTTTTAAATCATCTTCTACTTTGTGATAACTAAACTCTTTTTTATATTTCTCATACTTGCCATCAATTGGTTTACTTTTTACCACATCTAACTTTTGTATTAGTTCTTCAGGTATAGGTTTAATATCTGAACATTCTTCTACATATGAATTGTATATCATACTCTAGCCTCCGGACTTCTCATTAGTTTTTTCCTTTTAGGACCTTTTATATGGTCGTAAACTGGTCCTAATATAGACCTTGCTTGAACGTGTCCTACTTTACCGTCACCAATGTCTCTGTTTACAACACCATTTTTTTCAAATCTTTTTCTTACCAAGTCCCAAATATAACTATCGTGTTGTTCTTTTTCTTTATATATTAGGTCTTCGTTATACATCTTTTGCATTTCAATAGCATAGTTTATTACCTCTGGATGTTTCATATTGAAATATAAAAAACCACACTCACTATAATGATTACCTCTACCTAGATAAGTCATCATTGCATTATCATTATGTATATGTTTTTTAACCCAATCTTCATCAATCATTTTGTAAAATACACTATCAGCGTCAATACAAATTAGACCTGTATAATCTTCGTTAGTAATAATCTCGTTTGTATATGCATATACTTTATAACTAAATCTGACACCATCATTTATATAACCTGATGGTGTATCTGCAACAGGCTTTGTTTTGTTTCTGTTTACAAACTCCTCGCATTGTGGTATTTCATCAAAGGTACTTTTGATAACAATATCTGAATTAGGTATATCGTTTAAGTCTTCACTATAAACAATAAGATTAAATGGCCAGTTATAAGTTTCAAAAAACTTATGACCATATTGTTTATACAACTTCTTATTTAATGTGGTAACTACGCCTATCATCTTGTAAATACGGTTTCTTTTCTATAATTTCCTCTACGAAAATATTTAATTGATATTAATATATTCTCAACATCTTTTGCGTATTCTTTTTCAGATTCATTTCTTAATGGTAATTCTAAACATATAACGGTGTTATGTTCACTTAATAATTTCAAACTACCTAATACAATTTCTTTTTCGTGTTCTTGACAATCAACTTTTAAAAAGTCAATGTTTTGGTATTTAAATTTATTAATATAATCGTCTAGTGTTTTTACATCTGTTTTAAGTTCTTTTAATGCACTTTGTTTTAAAATTCTTTTAGAGTTGCCGTATTGTACACCGTGAGAGTTTAAACTAACATTACCACTTTCATCTGGACTTTGAAACAATGTGGCACCTACTTGACTTTTATTAGATAAGGCAACTTCTTCTAGTTCCCAATTAGTAAAGCCTTCCATATTTCTTTTATAACAAGCTATGTTATCTGGATGTGGTTCAAACGCAACAACCTTTTCAAATTTTTTTGCTAAGTCTTTGGACCAGAAACCAATATTACCACCTACGTCTAACGCAAGTTTTAAATTTTTACAATATGATGTAGCATAATCTCTTTGTTCTTTTTGATACTGAAAATTACCATCGTGGTCTTGCGTTATGTGTTCTTTGTAATGTGTGTCCCATTCAGGTAGCCACCAAGTTTTCTCTAGTTTCACTTATCACTTCCTATCTTTTGTATAAAATAACTATCAGCAATATCTGAAATAGGATTACCTACCTTTTCTGTATCAAATATCTTTTTCAAGTCTAGTTTAGTTTCTTTTTTAAATGCTTCATACATCATATCTTTATCTGCGTTACCTTTTCCTGTTGCACCTTTTTTAACCACACTAGGCACAATCGTGTCATAAGGTATTTTATTCTCCATAAGTCTATACTTTAATAGACCACAATTTTCAGCTATCTGAAATAATCCTTGGCCTTTTGAACCAAAGGAATATCCTTCTATATAAACTTTTGGATTAAGTAGTGGTGAAATAATATCTAAAGCAAAGTCTGATATTTGCTTGAATCTTTGAATAGGGTCAGTCCATTCTTTATGTTCATAACCAATTATATCTTCACTCATTTGTCCAATCCACTTCTTCTTATTAGTTAAATAGAAGAACATTAAGTTGCCATTATTAACACAAATAGCCGGACTTGTTAAACTATAATCAATTCCAACTATCGTCTTCGTCTTTGTTTGTCCAGATTTCATCATCTTCCTCGCCTACTTCAAATCCACAAAATGGACAAGTTGCAGGATTCATATCCTGCTGTTCTAAATCCCATTCTATGGTATATTTAGTCTCGCAATTTTGACAAGCTTTCTGGACTTTTTCTTTCATTATAGTTTAAACTTTTTAAATTGGTCTTTCTTAACGTCTTGTTTAATACCACCAATTACATAACTTTCAATTTCTGTTTCTTGAGGAGCATTTTGAGTTGACCTACTATTTAACCAATGTTCTACCCACGGAAGTGGATTTGTTTTTTGGTCGTATTTTGGTTCTAGGCCTATGCCTTTCATTCTTCGGTTCGCCATATATTCTACAAATTGGTGTAATAGTTTTTCTGATAAACCAATCATACTTCCTTTGGAAAATAGATATGTTGCCCAACGTTTTTCCTCCTGTACAGCTTCATCATACATTTTATAAACTTCTTTTTCAGTATCCTTAATAACCTTGTTCATCACTTTGTCATTTTCGTGGTCTCTGTAATTATTAATTATTCTTTGAGACATTGCTAAATGTTGTGATTCATCACGAGCAATAAATGAAATAATCTTAGCAGAGCCTTCTAATAGTTTTAATTCACCAAAAGCAAACGAACAAGCAAATGATACATAGAATCTTAAACCCTCTAGTATGTTTACCGTTACCAATGCTTTCCATAATTTCTTCTTTAATTCATATTCATCAACACTATCTTTATTTAAATGCCACTTATAACCTGTATCAATTAGGTCATCATAAGTTTCAGTAATAGTCTTAGCTCTTCTTTCAATCTTCTCATCACCAATAATAGTATCAAACACTTCATTAGGGTTTGCATATAAATTTTTAATGATGTAAGTATAACTTCTACTATGAATAGTCTCAATGAAATCCCAGGTAACAATACAGCCTTCAATCTCTGGTAAAGAAACAAAAGGTAAAAATGCAAGACAAGGTCCTCTACCTTGAACACTATCTAACATAGTTTGATACTTTAGATTAGCTGTAAAGATAAACTTTTGTTGTTCAGATAGTTCGTGATAATCGTTTCTATCTTTCTGCAAAGATACCTCTTCAGGTCTCCAAAAGTAACCTAATTGTTGTTGGTTAAGTTTATCAAATATAGGATATTTCATATCACTATATTGTTGTACTTGTAAATCCTCACCAAAAAACATAGGTTGTTTTGTGAAATCTAAATCTTTATTTGTATTAAATACACTTCTTGCCATTTTTAGTCCTTACTTTCTTTTAAATCATAAAAAAAACTATCGTCATCACCTGCTGTCCACTTTTGTT
>CEVG01009984.1_pt1 | contig 11375 bp, 13 predicted proteins | sample 356511 | NCBI WGS metagenome assembly CEVG01 (sample SAMEA2623426, study PRJEB7988) | marine metagenome | biome: marine biome (ENVO:00000447); feature: surface water layer (ENVO:00002042); material: "saline water (ENVO:00002010), including plankton (ENVO:xxxxxxxx)" | depth 5 m | reverse complement strand
GTGTACGACCACTTAAATCCCCTAGCATCGACGAGGTTAGGATCACCCCGACGAACGTGAAGAAAGATAGGCGGCGAATCCAACGAATCAATAAGTTCTTGGCAAGGTTTGAGGATTGAATCATGGAAGGTAAAGTCTCTTCGGATGTCCATCTCAATGTTTTTGAAATACTTCTCACTCTGGAAGAAACCAAACAGACTTACGTCATTAGGACACATTCTGTGTAGTTCTTCGTCGAAGTGATAGTGTTTCTCAATGACAACAGGAGCATGTCCATTGTCAAGTTCTTTTAAATTACTCGACGTTACACTAGGCAACGTGAATGCTCTATGTAGGCTATAATTGTCTACACGTCTTGAATCGAAAGGTGGAATACCGAATTCATATCCACGCATTGCAGCGATACCTCGCACCGCAGCATACTGAAACATTTGGTTACCTAGACGACCTAGGTTACCCATTTGATTAAACGCTAGCATTGAGTTCCTTCCCCCTATTTTTAATGTAGTCTAGTGTTGAATAATATTTTGTAAGAGATTCCTTATCCTGTCTACGAATCCAATTCCAGAGACGATCATTGTCTTGGAACTTAGGATTGTGGTAGTGAGAATTAAATGTTCTACCATGTTCAAAATGATAGATGTCATCAACAACTCTACCTACTTTAAATCCAAACAGGTTGAGGCGGTAGTAGAACTCACAGTCTTCTGCACCCCAAGAAATAAACTCTTCATTCCACATACCAGCAGACACTTCTGCTGACTTAGTAATCATCTGTCCCCATCCAATAGAGGAAGGGATACGAACTTTGTTATCCGTAAGAACATCAAAGTCAAAGTCACTACCGTCATGAGACGACAAGAACTTATCTAGAAGTTGATCTCCATAGTTAACCGCCCACTGATAGATGCCACACCCAAAAGGATAAACTGCATCCGAACCCTCCTTTGTAATGGAGTGGTAAGCAAGTTCATGACTGTTCTTGGGTACAACAACATCAACATCATGATTGTACACAATAGGAGTGTCTGCTGCAACACAAAGATCATTCAGAATCCTAGTCTTATGAAAGAACTTTTCTTCACTCTGTTCAAAAATGAGTTTAAGTTGACTTGTATCTCCAACGTACTTTTTAATTTGAGGTAGAGCACTCTCAGTAAAATGAGACTGTGTATCTACCTCTTTCACCAAGACCTTTGCCTCAGGAAAGTTTTTTAGAATATAAGTTACAGAAGTAATAACATTACGGAGACGGTCATCCGTCTCAATTCTGCAAGGTAATAGGTATGTTAAGTCTTTCATTATGATGGTCCTGGTGGTGGTTCTTGTAAATAAACATTTCCTGAAATGGTTTCTCCTTCGTTGCCACTCATAACAAAGTGTTCAATCCATGAAGGAAATATAATTATGTGGCCTGATGGTATGATTGGAACAAAATCCATAGGAATAGTGTTCATATACATCCCCCATTGATTCATGATAGTTTTCCTGGCAGGATTCATAAAGACTGTTCGCGAATGTTCGACAGACTTATAGATTATAAAACTCCATTGAGCACCAGAATGTATATGTGGATCCTGCCAATCATTTTTCTCATACCTATTCCTCCATGTTTGACCTATCCAAAAAGGATCATTAGAAAACCTACCAATACATTCACCAATAATACCATGAAGGTACTCATATGATTCTTGAGTAAGTTCATCCTTCCTTAACGTGGTAGGAATTCCACTCATAAACGATGGACTAAACTCAGCATCTTCATCTCTAAATGATACCTTATCTAAGTCAATCTCTTGAATGAAACAGGGAGTATGAAATGCAGGAATTGGTTCGCTCATTCTGGTTTAATAAACGATGGATCATTATGAACCTTAGTCCATCGAGATGGAATGAGATCCTTCATATCATAGTGAGCATAAGCAGGTCCAAACCAAGGGTCGGGAGCAACAACTGTCCAAGTTTTTTGGACAGAATTCTTACCCATCTTATCACCACTTTTCTGCAACCATGCACCCCACCAAGACAATGATGAGTTAGCAATGATAGCACCGCCACACAGTGTCATAAGACAGAGGTCAATGTAAGGTACAGATGCACCATCACCAAACTCTTCATAAGAAGCATCAGAGAAGTAAAATCTATCTCCCTGCAACCAGTCCTGTTCTTTGCACCAGTCAATAGTATCTGATACAACTACAACATTCTTATCTTCTGGGAATTTTTGTAGTGCTTCTAGGTAATACTCTTTCTTACAGATAGGATGATACTCTTGAACCATCTGGTAAGACCACTTCTCTCCACGTCTACCAGTCACATTAGGATTACCTCTGCGAACATGTAGAAAAATAGTGTTGTCCTGTCCGCCAATTTCGTCAATAAACTCTTGGCAGGGTTCAAGATATTCTTTCTTGAACGTAAAGTCATCACGGATATCACAGGAAATACTTTCAAAGTATCTCTCAGTCTGATAATTACCTGAGAAATTAGTATTATCCTCACACTCATTGTAGATCTTCTCATTGAATGCCAGGTCCCTATAGACTTCCTGTTTATGGAAGAAGGGTTCACCTTGGTTCTCTGGTTTGCAACCGTTCAATTCAAACGCTTCAAACAAACCATAGTTGTCAAGTCTGTCTGCATCAGGGCCAGGAATAACCCAGTCAAATCCACGGTTAGCAGCGACACCACGGACGAAAGCATACTGGAACATTTGATTTCCCAGTCTACCTTCATTACCCATTCCTTGAAATGAAATAGCCATTATTTACTCCAATCTAAAGTTTGCCAGTATGCAGGTACAATCTGACTTGTATCAAGATGTTCCATTGCGGATCCAAACCACTTCTCTGGGTTCGGTGCAATGACATTGCCTCTACCGTTCTGTAACCATGCACCCCACCAACTAAATGAACTGTTGGCAATGATAGCACCAGAACATAGAGACATGAGACACAGATCTACCTGAGGCAGAAGAGTGTTCTGTAGTTGACCAGTGCCATCACGATTCTGATATGGATACCTACCGTTGTCTTCGTTGAACAAGAACCTATCTTGTTTGAAGAACGATTGTTCCTTACACCAATCAAGATCATCAGTAAAGACAAAACAAGGAGTGTCTTCACTCCAGAAACTTAACGCCTCCTCAAAAAATGATATCGGGAGGATGGGGTGATACTCTTCCCTTCCGATGTTGTCAGACTGGCGAACATGCAAGAAAATAGGAGGAGTGTCCAGACTATCAATAAAACCTTTACAAGGTTCCAAGTAATCTTTTCTAAAGGTGAAGTCCTCACGGATCTCATCAGCAATGTGAACAAAGTAATTCTCTGTCTGCATATAGGCATCAATGTTGACGCCATCTGTACAGTAGAAAAGACTCTCGTCAAATGCGTGAGTCTTCTCATTGATTGTCATCGCATCATTGAAACCAATGTTCTCTGGTTTGCAATGAACCATCTCAAAGGTCTCAAAGAGACCATAATTATCACGGTGATTACAATCTTCTGGAGGAATCATCCAGTTGTAATGATTGTAATTAGCAATGCCTCTAAGGGAAGCATACTGAAACATTTGATTACCCAAACGTCCATTGCTTCCCAACCTATTATAACTAATCGTCAAAGGTCAATCCTCCAAGTTGGTTCATAAATCTCGGCTTCATTTCTGACAAAGATGATGCGATCATCATACTTGTCATATAGATCATCAGCATACTTTTCAATAACATCAGAGATGTCCTGAACATATACTGTGTATCCTCTTTCCAGAAGATCTGTTACGAGTCTATACCTTGGACTCTCTACAACCATATCAGATCCTTTCTTGAAAGCAATGCTCTCGATACAATATGGGAGATTGTCAACGTTCTGTTCGATACAATAGTTACAGATAAACTCTGCATGTGTATCATTGAAGTCATCCGTGACCTTAGGGAGACTATACTGTAGACCAACTCTATCAGCATAGTGCCCTAAAGCACGGTTGTCTCGGGGCAAACAAGGGCCACCGAAGCCTAACCCGTAACGTAGATATTTAGAACCGATTCTAGAGTCGTCTCCAATAGAACTGAGGATAGAATCAATCTCATTTCCACACCCTGAGTTGTATAGGATTTGTCCCATCATGTTGGCATAACTGATCTTGTATGTAAGGAAACAGTTGATACCAATCTTTGTAATCTCTGCCGCAGTGCGAGACATTTCATGGAACCTGACAGGAGTGTCTTGAATATCCTCAAAGATACCCTTGATAGTATCAAAACCTTCTTCATCTTCACCACCACAGAGAACCATGTCTGCGGTTTTCATGTCATTAATAATAGTACCCTGAGCAATAAACTCTGGGTTATAATAAACCCGAATACCTCTGGAAGACAGAGCCTCTGCAAACTTGTCAGAGTATCCAGGGTTAGTAGTGCAACCAATCACAAAGATCTTTCCCTCTAGATTAGGGAAGTTGACAAGATCTTCTAGTACATCATCAACATAAGAACAATCGTAACTGCCATCCTCTAGTGAGGGAGTAGGTACGAAAGTAAAAATAACATCAGATCTCTTGATGACCTCAGAGTTAGAAGTTGTGGCAGTCAACTTAGTTGTCCGCATCAACATGTCTTCTACTTCTGGTTCATTAGTGTAGATCTCTTTGTTAGTAAGTCCAGAGATATACTTTGAGTTAATGTCAGATACAATTACATCATGACCAGCATCTTCACACAGCAGTGCAAAGCAGAGACCTAACCTGCCTGCACCAATCACACCAAGTTTCATTATTCCTCCAAAAGATACGTGGGAATGGGATCAATCTTATGTCTATTTTGTGTATAGAACTTCTGCAATACTGGAAGAGCTGGACCTGAACCAGTTTCCATTGCCTCTTCTAGTTGTTCATAGGTTGCACCAATCTGATCTTCATCAGTGCGACCATCATCCCACAGACCATCTGTGGGTTTAGCGTCAATAATCTCAGGAATTACTCCGAGGAATCGTCCGAGTTCTCGGACTTCTGTTTTGTAAAGGTCAGCAATTGGAGCAATGTCAATGCCACCATCACCGTACTTAGTATAAAAACCGATACCATAGTCTTCTACTTTGTTGCCAGTACCAACTACAAGACCACCAACAGATTGTGCAATCTGATAGAGAGTCATCATGCGGAGGCGGGACCGACTATTCGCCTTCGCAAGATCGTTGATAGCATACTCCACACCACACTCATCACCAATAGTAGAAACAAACTTACCAAAAGTTTCAGAGAGATCTACCTTGAGAACTGTGACGTTTTCATATGTCTTTTCCAACCAGAACAGATGAGCATCGGAAAGAGTTTCTTGTTCTAGTTTCTGATTGATCGGCATACCCACAGCATAGACAGGCAGACCAGTCTTTGCTGCAAGTGTGGACGCAACAGCAGAATCAATTCCACCCGATACACCCACAACAAATCCATTTAATTTATTCTGATCATTATACCTACACAACCAACCGACTATATTACATGTCAGTTTTAGATAATCTGTAATACGGTTCATCGAAAAATAAAGCCAAAGAGTACATTGAGGAAGGATCGGATACCATTACTATCCTTAGTGATCTCATCGAACATATACATGTTCAATCTAAAAGCATAGTTAGCTTCTGCTACCAGTGCATTGACCTGAGACTCTGACAAATCAAGAGAGTCTAGTCTTTCTCTATATTGTTTTTTAAATTCTTTAGTGTCTGAAATCTTTTTGAATCCATAGAAAGCAAGACCCTGTTGATCCAAGTTCAATGCCTTCTGTGCAATATTCTTAAGGATCTGTCCACCAGAAAGATCTCCAAGGTATCTGGTGTAGTGATGTGCAATAAGAAGATAAGGTTCTTCCTTTGCAATCTCTCTAATACGATGGACATATGTATCTGTGGATGGACACTTCTTATCAGCCATCTCACGTCTCCAACATGGACCATAGAAGTACCTAAGATCCAAACCAATAGAAGACTCTCTATGAAGTTCATCCATAACAATAGGACCAACAAGAGGATCTTCTCTCAACTTATTCAGTTCTTGTTCCATGGCATCATAGACGTAGTATAGGTTAGAAAGTAGTTGGCTATAACTATCTTTACTAACCACACCCTTTAGAAACGATGCGACAAAGTTTGTATTCTCCGCCATGGAGTGGGACTCTTTAGTCCCAGTTTTCAATGCACTACTCAGTTTCATCCTCTTTCCTTGTAGCTAGAATGACTGTGTTCTCATAGTCACGTCCAACGTCGAAGGTAAACTCCTCCTTGATACGATCAATGAAAACATTATAATGGTTATCATTAAAATTGACAAGGTTATAGATGATGTATGCATACTTAGCGTTCTGAATAATCAGATTAAAATATGCCATCTGTGAATCCAAGTCACATTCAGACAGAGCATAGTTACTAATGAAGAGATCTACATCCTTAATCTCATCCAATTCTGTAGTAGGAATACAGGTAACTTTATCTTTAAGGTCGGGGAACTGATCCAAATACTTACGTTGCAAAGCACTGACCTCAGGGAGATCAACTAGAATATACTCATCAAATTCACAGACCATACTGAGAACTCTACACAGTCCACCATATCCACCACCAACTTCTACAATCTTACTAACCTCTGCACCATTAAGCATGAATGACATCTCAAAGGTATTCTTCATATACCTGAGAGTTGTTGGAGAGACGGCACCATCGAGGCCAGGGTAAGGGAAAGTCTCTGGATTGCCGTACTTATCATTCTCTTTAAAGAGTTCGATGTTTTGTTCGACTCCTTCCTCACTCATCTCCCTACAGATGTTGAGATAACATTGTCCTTGATCCTTCAGTACATGTTCTAGAATAGTTTTATACTTAGGGTTAGATTTAAAATTAGCAAAGGCATCATCATCAGCAACAGCTTCTTTACATGCCTCAAGATATTCAACGGCAATTTGATCTTCTGCCTGCCATCCGCTACGTGTCATAATGGTTTAATCCTCTGAGATCTTTGTGGGTCTAATTGTACAAAATAATTTTGATAAAGATAGTCTTCTGCGACTCTCATATTCAAAGCAATTTCAAAGTTTTCTTTGATAGCTTCCTTCTTTGATTCGTAATACTCGGAAGTCAATTTGTCCCAAGGAATATTATTCCAAGGTTGTCCTTCATCCAAGAAGATAATACCTTCTGGATTAAAATACTGTGCTACACCAGCAGTACCATAGTATACAGGAATAGTACCACAAGCAAAGCAGTCAGTCAATTTCTCTGTGAAATAGGTAGGATAGTTTGCATTCTCTACTGCGAAGGAGAACATATAATCCCTAAGTGCTCTAGACTTTTCCGTAAGAGGAAGTTCTTGAGGAAGTCCCCAACCAAATAGACTATCACCGCCTTCATGTTGAAAGAATTGTTCTACTACTTTGAGACGACGCTGGTGTCCCACAGTATATCCTTTGTTAGATGCGACCATTGAGACAAGTTTTGACTTGGGGTAGATGTCTCGATCCATAACCCAAGGAGCAGCATTAGAGAGGCAATAAAGAAATTTACCGTCAGGACCAACCTCATCCGTGAGTCTTTGGTCAGCAGTAAAAATGCCATCCACACGACTAGCAACAAAATCATAGTTTTCTTCAATGAATTTGTATTGATCTGGAATGATCTCTCTTGATTCTAACAGCCAAATAAATTTTGGCAAGTCGGAGTTATCTTCCAGAGCCTTAAGGGCCAAACTATTTACATATAAATTGACGTAACCAGATCCATCATGTACCCATTGAGTATAGACAGATCTGTTATTAGCCGATGTAGATGGAAGTAGATCGTCGTTACAAATCAGATTGATTGGAAACTTTCTTGAGGCATCAAGTACTGGAACATCAATACCTGTTGGGGATGCGGCCGCCTTTTCAACAACATCTTTAATTTTATTATCCATAATGAGGTTTCATATCGTTATAGACTTTTTCGATTCCATCTTCGATGGATGTTTTTGGACTCCAGATTTTTTTAATCGTTTCGTCTGGGACATTACGAGCATCCTTCTGCACCTCGTCTTTGGATGCTGCGGGAACAACTTGAACTTCTTTACCGTCTTTTGCAAAAAGTCCCTTAATGATTTCTCCAACTGCCAGAATATTTGTACTGACAAAAGAAGTAATATGAAGAGGGTCAAAAGAGGTGAACTTATGATAGTTTTCCATGACCGCCTCAAGAGCCTCACAGCAATCTTCAGCGTAAAGGAACTCTCTCTGTTCTGTACCATCGGTTAGCATATCAATAGTACCTGTCTCAAATCCCTTCCTGATGAAATCAGTAATGACATGAGCCTTGTCCATGTCCTTTTCGATTCCATATACATTCCAGAACTTAACGATCAATCCATTCAGAGACTCAGTATATAGTTCACCCATACGTTTCATAACTCCGTATGGAGAGTAACTCATCTGACTCATCTGGGATGATGCAAAGACAAATGGTTTTTTATACTGTTCAAGCAACCCAAAAGTCTGAGTCATCAGACGAGAATTGTTATCAATAAACCTGAAAGTATGTTGATACTTCTTCAGATACCTAGATCCACCCACATCAAAGGCCAAGAAGAACACAAAGTCAGAGTTCTTAATGGCGCGATCTAGATTATGATTAGGGATCTGTGTAAGATCTTCACCAGGATGACGTGCAACGTCAAACGGTACAACTTCATGACCTTTCTTAGTAAGATATTCAGCCAGGTATGCACCTACCTGGCCACTAGATCCAAGAATTAGAATTTTCATGCCCAATCAATTACATGTTTAGAACCAAAGTTTACTAGTCCTGTTCCACTCATGTGACCGACTTCAGTAACATCAATCTTAGGTTCTTCAATAGCATCCCACATGTCTTGAACTTCAGGCCAAGCAGGACCAATGTCATCGAGGAGAAGAATTCCTTTCCAACCTTTCTCTTCTAGGAACTCCATCATCTCCACTTCCTGAACACCATCATGGGGATCTACATCAATCATGATGATAGAGATCTTGTCCCACTCAAGCGTCTCATCCTCTCGGAAGTCTTGAATCTTGAAGGTGATGTTATCTTTTTCAATCTGACTTGCACCTTGTTCAACCAGATCATAACTAATGACCTTATTGGTTTCGTTATAAGACAGTGCCAGTGCAGACCCACCGTTACGTGTACCTACATCCAGAATGTAGGATTGATTGAAGAACGTAGAAAGATATCCATAGAGACGATACTCACTCTGTCCCGCAGACAACCAGTCATTAGGGTTGAGAGAGATAGCCTCAAGAGCAGAGTGATCTAGATTCTGTACGTCTTCCTTGTTGATTTTAATAGTTTTCTTAGTGACCTTACGCATTTACCAATTCCTTTTGTGACGAAGTTTCAACCGCTTTGCGGGATTTAATTTGTTCAGAGATCCAAGCATAAGTCTTGGCGATACCCTCTTCTAGGGTCTGACTGTAGTCCCATCCAAGTTTTTCGCGGATGAGATCATTGTTAGAGTTACGACCACGAACACCAAGAGGTGCATCGAGTTTATGGTTCTTAGTAATAACCTTACCAGATACCTTGGCAGCAGTGGCAACTAGTTCATTAATAGTTACCATCTCCTCAGAACCAATATTAACTGGTCCCATGAACTCACTGTCCATCAGACGGCGGGTTGCTTCAATACATTCATCGATGTACAAGAAGGATCTAGTTTGTAGGCCATCTCCCCACACCTCAATAGCTCCACCCGTCTCAGGGACGTAGGCGACCTTTCTACAAATTGCTGCGGGAGCCTTCTCACGTCCACCTTCCCAAGTTCCCTCAGGTCCAAAGATGTTGTGATAGCGAGCAACCCGAACAGGAATATTATAGTTACGGTTATAAGCAAAGTAGACACGTTCAGAGAAAAGTTTCTCCCATCCATATTCGGAGTCTGGGTCTGCTGGGTATGCGGATTCTTCACGGCAATCAGGGTTATCAGGGTCCAGTTGATTACGTTCTGGGTACATACAGGCAGAAGAACTGTAGAAGATCTTCGTCTTATTACAACCCCTGATCTGATTAGCCTTATGAACTGCATCCAAAACATTCAAGTTAATGGAAGCAGAATTATGCATAATATCTGCCGAGTGTTCATCAGTAAAGATGTATCCTGCACCACCCATATCAGCAGCGAACTGATAGATTTCATCGAAGGTATCCTTACCAACCTGCACCAGTTTTCTGACTGCCTCTGCATCCCTAAGATCATCTCTTCGGAATTCATCTGCTGCAGACTCAGAGAACTCAGGGTACTTAATATCAACGCCGCGAACCCAGTACCCTTCGGACTTGAGGCGTTTTACCATGTGACTCCCAATAAAGCCACCAGCACCAAGCACCAGTGCTGTCTTCTGAACTGTCATAGAATCGTTAATCATTACGTTGTATTTAGTGGGGTTGTGGATCGTTCACATCAAGGATATCAATGGTCGGAAACCAACCCATTTCTCTCATCTTTGTAGTGTCGGCAACCAATTCATCAGGTTCATGAGGAGTTTCTTTCTTTATAGGTAGGTGTCCCTGACCCATAATTTGTGCCAACTCTAGTACCGATGTAGATTTTCCAGTACCAATATCAATAGTACCACAATAACTACTTGGAATCAAATATGCAATGGCTCTACACACATCAGAAACATGAATCCAATCACGTCTATGATTTGTAAGATACCCAGCAGTATTATCTTTTAACATTCGGTAAAGCATATCTTCCCGACTGTCTTGTTCCGCCCACACATTGAAAAATCTCATCCCAACACTGTTAGGAGGAGCCATGGCTTCATTTACTTTTTTAGTAGTGGCATATGGATTCCTCCACCACTCATAAACACCAGCAGAACTGGCATATAATAGTCGGGTTTCAGTGTCCCTGCAATAATCAAAAATAGGTTTGGATTTTTCTACATTATTTTCCCAGAATGTTTCTGGATCATCAATACTATCCCTTAGATTTGCAAAGGCAGCAAGGTGAATAACACAATCAAACTTTGGAGTAAAAAGATCTGCATACTCATTGAAGTTAGCAATATCACATGGAAAATCTAACCCAACAACATTCTCTCCAAGAGCAAGTTCATACTTAAGATGATACATGAGAGCCTTACCAATAAAACCCTCACTACCTGTTACTAAAATCCTCATGTCATTTAATAATTTGGATGGCGTTCAATAATTCTTCTCGATGATTAATCTCATCATTCATTATTTCTTCAATTTTAACATCATCAGGATGATCTTTCAAGTATTTACTGTATGTGTGTGCTGCATGGTCTTCTACTTCGTAGGACAGATGGTATGCAGACTTAGGAGCCATCCAGTAATAAACCACATTGA
>CEVG01343998.1_pt1 | contig 11381 bp, 10 predicted proteins | sample 356511 | NCBI WGS metagenome assembly CEVG01 (sample SAMEA2623426, study PRJEB7988) | marine metagenome | biome: marine biome (ENVO:00000447); feature: surface water layer (ENVO:00002042); material: "saline water (ENVO:00002010), including plankton (ENVO:xxxxxxxx)" | depth 5 m | reverse complement strand
ATTCTCAGGCCCTCAAGGCTATTTTGGATTCAGATCCTGGTGCGCGTCACATCGGGGAGTTTGCCATCGGCTTTAATCCTCTGATTACAGAACCCATGCGAGATATCCTTTTTGATGAAAAAATTTCGGGTTCTTTTCATTTTACACCGGGGCAGGCTTACGAGGAAGCGGATAATGGAAATCGATCCCAAGTGCATTGGGATATGGTGCATATTCAAAGACCTGAATACGGGGGTGGTTTGATTTATTTTGATGGGGAATTAATTCGTAAGGATGGACTCTTTGTCCCAGAATCCCTCCATTGCTTAAATCCTGAATACTTGCTCGCCTAGCTTAAGCTGGGAATCAGTCTTTTCCTGTGGATCGGGCAGATTCAATCGCATCCCTTTGTACTTGGCTCAGTGCGGCAATGCCTTCTTTTCCGAGGCGTATTAATTCATTGAGTTGAGCCTCTGAGTAGGTGGCTTCTTCGCCTGAGCTCTGTACTTCGACATAGTTTCCGCTGCCAGTCATCACGATATTGGCATCGACTTCCGCATCTTTATCTTCGAGGTAATCTAAATCGAGAAGGGCAGTGCCTTGGTAAATCCCTGCAGACACGGCGGCAACCGAATCTACAAATGGATTTTTCTCCAGTTGTTTTTCCAAAATTAAGCGTTCAATTGCAATTTGTGCAGCGATGTAAGCACCAGTGATCGATGCAGTACGGGTACCTCCATCCGCTTGGAGAACATCGCAATCGATCCACATAGTCTTTGCTCCCAAAGCTTTCAAGTCAATCACAGCGCGAAGCGATCGTCCGATTAGACGTTGAATTTCAATGGTGCGACCGTCAACTTTACCTCTAGAGCTGTCTCTTTGTTTGCGATCGAGGGTGCTGTAGGGTAGCATGGAGTATTCGGCAGTCATCCAACCACCTTCAACTCCTTGTGCTCGCATCCAATTGGGGACCTTGTTATCAATCGTGCAGGCACAGATGACTTGTGTATTCCCAAAAGCAATTAACACAGAACCGAGGGCGTTTGGAGCGATCCCAGTTTTAAAGTGGATTGGGCGGAGGGCATTGAAAGAACGGGCATCGTTTCGAGTGAATGATTCGCTTGAGTTCATCGCTAAGTTTGTTGTAGTTTTATCTTGCTCTTAAATTGAAGGGTTTAGTTTGACATCCTATAATAAATTTTGGCAACTCTGAATAATGGAAGTTTCAAATACAAATGCTGCGTGGAAAATTGCCGCATTTTATCATTTTACTGAATTTGAGGATCACGAGGTTTGGGCGGATCAGCTGGTTGAACACGGTCTGTCGGTCGGCTTGCGGGGAACAATCATCCTTGCTGACGAGGGAATCAATTCAACTTGCTCGGGTTCAGAAGATGCCATTGACCGCACGATAGCCTTGATTCGCAGCGATGAGCGTTTCAAAGATATGGAAGTGAAATATTCCTACGCGGATTTTTGCCCATTTCCAAAGTTTAAGGTGAAGAAAAAAGCGGAGATCGTTACTTTCCGGCAGTCTGGTGCCGATCCTCGGGATTCGGTGGGCGAATATTTAGAGCCCGAGGATTGGAATGCTTTAATCTCAGATCCAGAGGTGATTACCATTGATACCCGAAATGATTATGAGGTTAAGGTTGGTCAATTTAGAGGGGCAATCAATCCAAAGACGGATGATTTTACCAGTTTTGCCGAATTTGTGGATACCCAGTTAGCTGAACACAAAGAGAAAAAGATTGCGATGTATTGCACTGGGGGCATCCGCTGTGAACGCTCAACTGCCTATTTGAGAAAGAAGGGCTTCAAAGCGGTTTATCATCTCAAAGGAGGCATTTTGAAATACCTCGAATCAATGCCCAAGGCAGAGAGTCTATGGGAAGGGGATTGTTTTGTTTTTGATTATCGAGTGGCGGTCAATCATGACCTGAAGCCAGCTCTTTGGAAAATTGATCCAGAAACGAATCTACCCGAGCGCATGAACCCTGAAGAGGTCGATACAATTGGGGAACGGAGGCGTTCGGGTGCGATTTTTAAAAAGCCATACACATTTTAAGGTATTTAGTTGCATAAAATTGACAATGTCATTTAGATGCAATTTTATGATGATTTCCCCCAAGAGTACCCCAGAGTTGTCTGCCGTGAAAAATTTGGATAAGTTTCTCAATATAAAGGAACAGGCTTTTACCATCGTCGAGCTTTTGGTCGTTCTTGCCGTAATTGTTGTTTTGGCTGGGATTACTTTTGGTACGGCTTCAGGCGTGCAAACTGCACGAATGAAGGCAACGGCTCGGGCTGAAATTATGTTGATCAGTCAATCTTTAGAAGACTTTCGTATAGCTCATGGAGATTATCCAGTGAGTGTAGGGCCTGAAGACAATGCGGTCACTCTGTCGAAGGCATTATTCGGTTGGAAGGAGTTTCGAGGTGAGCCCTTGAAATTTGTCGATCGCTCACCTAGGTCTAAATTGAAAGTGGAAGCTTTCATTGACCCGACTAAAGTACTCTATGAAGGAGATTTGCCTGAAGATTTGAAGCGCAAGCCGCTCAACGTTCGCTTTATAGATCCATGGGGGCAACCGTATGTCTATGCCTACAAAGACTCAAAAGAATGGAATAATTTTGCCTTTGTGCTGTACTCAAAGGGGCCTGATGGCTTGTCTGAAGCCTTGCCGGCAAACGGAATCTATGATCAAAACTACAAGAATTTAGAAACGAATATCGATAATATTATTGTTCAAGATTAAATAAATTATGAAGAAACAGACAAATAAAGGATTTACCTTAGTTGAGTTGTTAATGGTGATCGCCATTATCGGATTGCTCGCAAGTATATTGATTCCAACTGTAGGGACTGTGCGAGAAAATGCGACCATTGCCGCGGGCAAATCTCAGCTCTCCCAATACGTCAATGCAGTACTGCAATTTAAAAATGAGTACGGCTATTACCCATTTGCTCGCGGAACCAAGGATTATGTTATCGATTTGTCGGATCCAGCAATTTCTCGAGCCTTTATCGAGACAATGTCGGGACGCGATGCGGAGACAGGAAGCTCAAAGGGTGTCGGTGGGAATCGAAGAAGAATTGCTTTCCATGATTTTTCTGAGTCTGAATTTTTTGTCGGGGATGATGATTTGCCTGTTTTTACTCAGTTGGCGGACCGCTTTAACAACTTTAATATTTTGATCATGATTGATGGGAATGGTGATGGTTTTATTGATCCAGATCCAAAGCTTACCTATCCAGAAAAGCCTGAGCAGAAGATTCGTTCGACGATAACTGCTTGGGTAGAGTCTGGTGATTTAGATATCTTTCCCGCCTATACCTTATGGGAAGAGTAGAGGCCTAATCTGAGCCGTACTCTTAATACGAAACATGAGCAATTTGATAAGCGATTGATACCGCAATGGATACTTCGGGTTATATGAGTTCAATGCAAAGAAATAAGGCCTTCACTTTGATTGAGCTTCTCATTGTCTTGGGATTGATAATGGTTGCTTCTTCGGTCATGGTTATCAGCTCTGGCAACAACGATGGCGTTGCCCTTAAGTCCTCTCAGCGTATTGTCTCTTCCATTGCTCAGGGAGCTCGTGGACAAGCGATTTTAAAGCAGACCCCAACGCGCATTCTTATCTATGCCGACCGAGGAGCTAATCGAGATGAAGATAAGTACTTGCGCTTTTTCGGAATCATTACCCAAGATCCCGAAAATCCAAATAAATGGGTCGCCGCGACCAAAGGTAATTATCTTTCCAAAGGAATTTTCTTCATGCCTAAGCTCACCGCTATGATTAATGGAGGACAAAGCAGTAGTGCGGGCAAAATGCGCTTGGAATACCCTCGTTTGAAACCACAAGTGGCAGGCACGGGCGAGGAATATTTCTACTATGAGTACAACCTAAATGGCACGATGGCAAAGCGCTTCATCAATGCATGGTTATTAATAGGGGCAGGTGCGCTAAGACCCAATGAAGTGGGAAATTTAGATGTTGCTTTTGATGATCCATCAAAATCTGGACTTAAGTCGGGATTGATTTTTCGCAGAGTGGGCTCAACATCTTTGGTAACAGATCCCAATCAAATTGAAGCAGTGATACGCCGAGAAAGAAAGCGATAATGCGATAGGTAAAAGATGATAAACCAGCCATATTCTCACAATTTCCAATATAAGCATCAGCAATCGAACGATGCACACATCAAGGCCTTTAGTTTAATTGAGGCTGTCCTTGCTATTGGTATTTTCTTTGTTACGGTGCTCGTGCTTATCGGCATGCTTGGGCCCTTACTGAATTCAGTTAACGATGTAAAAACAACGGATGAAGTGGTCTCAGTTGTCGACTCATTAGACAGCTTTCTTCAGTCAGATAGCCCACTAGCAATTGAGGGAAGTAATTTTGATTTACTTTATCAAGCGATTCAGACGCGTGGCTATGCGACAGTTTATGTCTTTCGCTCCTATGTATCAAAAAATTCTACGGATATCAAATTGACTATGGGCTTTTCGCCTATAGAGACGACGACTACATTGCGAATCGACCGAAAAGCTAAGATAAGGGAATTTAAAAATGCGGCTGGACCTATCTATCGAGCGGTCATCACCCTCAGTCCTTTTATTTCTCGAGAGTTTTACCGAGATCGGGGTCGCTCTGCTTTTCCTCGCTACACTTTATCTCAAAATTTTGAAAATTTTGAGAGTAATTACCTTTCTTTAACCGTGGATTTGTTTGCTGAAGAGCCAGGGCCGAGTTTCAAGGACAACAAACCGCTTAAGGAAATCTATACAGAAAAATCCATCTTTTCTTTTTCAACGGGAATTAATCGATGAAGCAAATCAAAAAAATTAAAGCCTTTACCTTAATTGAAATCATGGTGGCGACTGTGATCATGGTGATATTGTCAGGCTTACTCATTCAAATCAGCAATGAGGTTTTAAAGCTGTGGAATCGTAGCAGTGGTAAGCTTTCGGCACTTTCCGAGGCGCGCATGGCAATGGATATAATCGCCAGTGACTTGGAGTCAATGGTCATGAGAAATGATGGCTTAGAGTGGTTTCGAGCTGAAAATGATGTTTTGAAAAAGCCAGCTAAATCGGGTACCGTCGCCTTGCGTTTCTTTTCCATTGTCAATGATGATCTAGGAGCAGATGAAGGGAAATCTCGTGGGAACATATCCGCCATCGCTTATAATTTAGACTATGTCAATCCAGTCGATGGCTCATACAAAGGGGATAAAACCTTTGTACTCTACCGTATGGAAGTCGATCCAGAAAGCACTTTTTTGAACTTGCTCAAGGATGAAAATCGCAGTCGGCTTCCCAATAAACGGAGTCAATCATGGGGCACAGCTCATTCTATTAAAGGAGATAAAGGTGAGAATTACCTTGTGTCCAATATTGTCGATTTTGCCATTGAGTTTCATGTCGAAGATGACGGTGAGCGGAATACGCCGACGCTTTATTATGAGCGAAGTATAAAAAACCCGCGTCGTTCAGTCATTTATGGGGGAGACGAAGCAACGATCGGTCCTCAAGCAAACTATGAACATTATCAGAAACCCTTAGCCTATGCCGATATTAAATTAACGGTGCTTTCAGATGAGGGAATTGAGATCATGCGCAACATAGAGAAGCGACCAGAGACGCCCGAGGATATTATCCGTCTACACAGCGATATTTTTATCCGCCGAATTTATTTCAAGGTTAGACCTTTTTAGGACTGTAGCTTTTCAGTACTGCAGGTAGGCTGTCCGTATGGGGGATGCCTCCCATGGCGAAATTCGCTTTCCCGCCCCCGCGTCCGCCCAAGCTTTGGCAGAGCTCTTGAACAATCTGTCCCGCATTGAAGCCAGCCTCAATCGCTTCAGGGGAAAGACTTGCACAAATAGGATTCGTTTCACTGCTTTCCGATGAAGCGGCAAGAATGACGAGACCGGGCTTGAGTTTAGCTAAGACTTGGTTGGATAAGGTTCTCAGTTCATTGCTGTCTGCTACTTCGAGGCTCGCTTGGAGGTAGTTCAGCTTCTGATCAGCATCCGTTTCGAGAACAGTGGTTGTTTTAATCAAGGACTCTACTTGATCGGAGAGGGCTTTTTGCTGAAAGCGTTTTAATGATTTCTCCAATTGTTTCTTATTTTCAATTAGGTTATCCACTCGTTCTTCCAAAGCATCATTGGTACATTTAAGTTTGCTGGACAGGCTGTGCACTTGGCTAAAGCGAGTCTCGGCTAAGGCGAAGGCACTGGTTCCACAGACTGCCTCAATGCGTCGAGTGCCCGCAGCAATTCCTGATTCAGAGAGGATCTTCAGCATGCCGATCTCTCCAGTTGCAGCGACATGCGTTCCGCCACAGAGTTCTTTCGAGAATCCGCCGATGTCGACAACGCGAACTCGATCTCCGTATTTTTCACCAAAGACAGCAATGACATCATCGGGCTTTTCGCTAAATGGTAGTTCGTAGCTTTTTACAGGGTGATTGCCGAGTATACATGCGTTGATGCTCTGTTCAATCTGCTGTAAGCTATTCGCATCAATAGGCTCAAAATGTGAAAAATCAAAACGAAGTCGGTTTTCACTGACTAATGATCCAGCTTGCTGAATGTGCGAACCCAATGTATTCCTCAAAGCCCAATTGAGTAAGTGCGTGGCACTGTGGTGTCGTTGAATTGCTGCTCGCCGCTCGCGATCTAGGCTCAACTGAACTGTTCCCGAAAACGCATCCGCATCCTTCGATTCCAGCTCGATAATGTGAAGGTAGACACCCTGTTTAACTTGAGTGTCCAAGACGGGATAAACCGTTCCGTTTTCTGTAGTCAACTCACCCGAGTCTCCAACTTGTCCACCCATCTCTCCGTAGAATGGGGTGCGGTCTAGGATGAGTGCACTGCGGCTTTCATCAATGGCTTCTATGGCAAGGATGTTTGCGGTGAAGACTTCAGAATCGTCAGGCAGTTCAAAGCCAAGAAAGTCGGTTTTTGCATGTGCACTGTCTTCAGCAGCGAGAATAACTTCTTTTTTCTGAGCTGAACGAGCACGTTCTTTTTGTTGTTCCATCGCCAATCTAAAGCCTTCTGCATCAATGGAAATGGATCGCTCTTCGGCAATCAATGCAGTGAGGTCAAAGGGGAAGCCATAGGTGTCGTAGAGAGTGAAGGCCTCTTCGCCGGTGATAGCTCCTTTGGCACTCATGCTGTCAAAGAGTAGCAAGCCGCGCTCCAAGGTTTTATTGAAAGCGGACTCTTCATTGGCGATGACTTTTTTTAAGGTTTTTTCCTGATGCTTCAGTTCAGGGTATGCGCTTCCAAGTTCCTCAACGATGACGGGAACGAGCTTAGTGAAAAACCCAGACGGTAGATTGAGCTTTTGTCCAAATAAAATCGCGCGCCGGAGAATTCGCCGCAAGACATAATTGCGTCCTTCATTTCCGGGTATGATTCCATCGGCGATTGAGAAGCACAAGGTCCGAATGTGATCAGCAATCACCCGAAAGGCACAGTCTGTGGCCTCGGTTTTATCCTTAAAGCTTCGACCTTCGGGCATAGTGTATTGGTATTGCTGATCGCACATCCCTTCGATCGCTTTGAAAATTGGAGTGAAGAGGTCGCTATTGTAATTGCTCGGCGGTTTGGAGAAATCGGTAAACTGCTCTGTCGTGGCAAGAATTCCGGCAATGCGCTCAAAGCCCATACCCGTGTCGACATGGCATTGGGGGAGCGGCGAGAAATTTCCGTCCGGTGTGGCATTGAGTTGAATAAACACTAAGTTCCAGATTTCAATACACCAGGGAGAATCTTTGTTCACGAGAGAGCCTTGCGTAGACCCGTCGGGCGTTAAGTCAACGTGCAATTCAGAGCAGGGACCACAGGGTCCGGTTTCACCCATCATCCAAAAATTGTCTTTTTTATTTCCGTAGAGGATGTGTTGTTTGGGATTGAGTCCTTCTTTTTTAAAGACGGCTTCCCAATAGGTGTAGGCGTCTTCGTCAAATTCGGATGGGTCGCCCGCTTCTGGTTTGTAGACGGTAGCGTAGAGTCGTTCTTTGGGAAATCCCCAGACTTGAGTGAGTAATTCCCAAGACCACTCGATCGCTTCTTTTTTAAAGTAATCTCCAATTGACCAGTTGCCCAACATCTCAAAGAAGGTGTGGTGATAGGTATCGAAGCCAACATCGTCTAAGTCATTGTGTTTGCCCCCCGCTCGGATGCACTTTTGGGAATTGGCAATTCGCGAATAGGGAGCGGGAGTCTCGTTTAAAAAATAGGGTACAAAGGGATTCATTCCCGCATTGGTAAATAGCAAGTTGGGAGCGGTTGGCATCAATGAAGCAGAAGCAACAATCTGGTGTGATTTTGCTTCAAAGAAATCTAGGAAGGACTGTCGGATTGCTTCAGATTGCATGACGTACACTGTAGAATGAATAAACTTATGGCAAGGCTTTGAGAATGGCCTCTCCCATCGCTTCAGTAGATATAGAGGGATTTCCAAAGGCAATATCTCCAGTCCGATTACCTCCGGTTACTGCGGATCGAACGGCGCTTTCTATTGCCGTAGCCGCTTCATTTTCTCCAAAACTGTAGCGGAGCATGAGGGCGGCTGATAAAATTTGTGCACAGGGGTTGGCGATGCCAAGACCAGCAATATCGGGGGCAGTGCCTCCCGATGGTTCGTACAGTCCGAAGGGTAAATCTAAGCGGTTCTTACTTGCACCGAGACTGGCTGAAGCCAACATACCGAGTGAGCCACAGATTACACCCATTTCATCGGAGAGAATATCTCCGAACATATTTTCCGTAAAGAGTACGTCGAATTGGTTGGGGTCACGGGCCAGTTGCATGGCGGCGTTATCGACATACATATGGCTGAGTTCAATATCGGGTGCGTGTTGGGCAAAATACGCACTGACGACAGTTCTCCAGAGGACAGAGGTTTCCAATACATTGGCTTTATCGACTGAGCAGACTTTATTTTGTCGGGCTCGTGCTGTATCGATGGCGACTTGAGCAATGCGTTCAATCTCACTGGTTTTGTAAACCATGGTATCAATGGCTACGCGCTCTCCGCCTTCTTCGTGGGTGGATTTAGGTTGTCCAAAATAGATGCCTCCAGTCAATTCTCGGATACAGACAATATCGATGCCAGAGGGAATGCGATTGTTTTTCAGAGGAGAGGCCTCAGAAAGCTCGGCATAGAGGAGTCCCGGTCGTATATTGGCGTAGAGCGAAAAGGCTTTGCGTATGGGGAGGAGGGCAGCTCTTTCCGGTTGCTCTTTGGGTGGCAAAGACTCCCATTTTGGACCGCCAACCGAGCCAAATAAAATCGCATCGGAGGCTTGGCAGAGCTCGCGGGTTGATTCGGGAAAGGCGCTTCCATGATTGTCGATGGCAATACCGCCGATATCCGCTTCTTCAAAATCGAGCGAAAAATTGTAGCGTTCACCCACCGCGCTGAGTACTTTTAGGCTTACGGCCATTACTTCTGGGCCGATGCCGTCACCGGGTAGGACTGCGAATTTGTGCGTTTTCATGATATAGGTTAATTGTGAAGACTCAAAAGATGCTTAGAGTCAGGATTCATTTAGCTGTTTAGCCGTAAAGCCCTTAGGCTGAATAGCAAGTCATTAAGGCATCGGCAATTTTCGATGGGTTGGTGGCAATGGCCACTCCAGCTGCTTCCATCGCTGCAAATTTTGCTTCGGCTGTTCCCGCACCGCTTTCCGATACAATGGCTCCGGCGTGCCCCATGGTTCTACCTTTGGGGGCGGATGCACCGGCGATGAATCCAGCCACGGGCTTAGAGACCGATTCTTTGATGTATTGGCAGGCTTCTTCTTCTGCGTTACCTCCGATTTCACCAATCATGATGATGGCGTCGGTGTCCGGATCTTCGTTGAATAATTGGATGGCATCTTTTTGAGATGTGCCGTTGATGGGGTCGCCACCAATGCCAATGCAGGTGCTTTGCCCAAGGCCTTTTTGGGTCAATTGCCAAACCGCTTCATAGGTGAGCGTTCCCGAGCGAGAAACCACGCCGACGCGACCTTCCTTGTGAATATAGCCCGGCATGATGCCGATCTTGCACTGTCCTGGGGTGATAATACCTGGGCAGTTGGGACCGATTAAGCGAGTTGATACAGAAGGCTGATTGAGTTTGTGGCGCACCTCTGCCATGTCTTGAACGGGGATGCCTTCCGTGATACAAATAACCAGTTCGATGCCGGCGTCGATTGCTTCTAAGATTGAATCAGCTGCAAAGGGTGGGGGTACATAAATCACTGAGGTGTTGGCTCCTTCACGATCGACCGCATCGCGAACCGTATTGCAAATGGGCACAGAGTTCTCCCAAACCTGTCCCCCTTTTCCTGGTGTTACTCCAGCAACTACATGCGTCCCGTATTCGATGCATTGCTGGGTGTGAAAGGTGCCTGCTTTCCCAGTGATGCCTTGAACGACTAAGCGTGTATTCTTATCGACTAATATACTCATAGAATTTCTTTTGGAATGTCTGTGCTTACAATTGGGCGGTAGTAACGGTTTGAGTGATGATTTCTGCCGCTTCGGCTAGGCTGTCCGCGGGAATGAGGTCCAAGCCGCTTTCTTTCAAAATAGTTTTGCCTGCCTCGACATTGGTGCCTTCAAGGCGTACGACGAGGGGCACGGAGAGTGAGACATTCGTTGCCGCAGCGACAATGCCACGAGCGATGATATCACACTGCATGATACCCCCAAATATATTGACCAAGATGCCCTTCACATTGGGGTCGGAGAGGATTATTTTAAAGGCCGCTGTGACTTGATCTTCATTGGCGCCTCCGCCCACGTCTAGGAAGTTAGCGGGCTCGCCTCCGTAGGACTTGATAATATCCATGGTTGCCATGGCCAATCCGGCACCATTGACCATGCAGGCGATGTTTCCTTCTAGGGCAATATAGTTTAAATTATAGGCAGAGGCTTCCACTTCTTTGGGATCTTCTTCATTGGTATCGCGTAGCGCAGCGATATCGGGGTGCTTGTAAAGGGCGTTGCTGTCCACGCTGACTTTGGCGTCGAGGGCAACGAGTGAGCCTTCTTTGTTGGTGACGAGTGGATTGATCTCAATCAGTTCGGCATTTTTTTCAATGAAGAGTCGATAGAGTCCATTCAATACCTGACTTAATTCTTTTATTTGTGCTCCGTGCAAACCGAGTTTGAAGGCAACACTTCGACAGTGGTGTGGCTTGAGACCTAGTGCGATAGAGACGCCGACGCGAATAATTTTTTCCGGAGTTTGTTCGGCGACAGTTTCAATATCCATGCCACCTTCGGTTGAAGCGATGATTACAGCTTGAGCACTCTCTCGATCGAGGAGCAGGGCGAGGTAATATTCGTGAGCGATGTCACAGGCTTCAGTGAAATAAAC
>CEVG01059092.1_pt1 | contig 11471 bp, 8 predicted proteins | sample 356511 | NCBI WGS metagenome assembly CEVG01 (sample SAMEA2623426, study PRJEB7988) | marine metagenome | biome: marine biome (ENVO:00000447); feature: surface water layer (ENVO:00002042); material: "saline water (ENVO:00002010), including plankton (ENVO:xxxxxxxx)" | depth 5 m | reverse complement strand
TTATGAATTTTATTGGAATCGATGTTGGAACCTCTTCTGTTAAAGCCCTATTGGTTGATCTTAATGGTAAAGTCTTAGCCACCAGCAATCCGGAATATTCTTTTCAAACACCTGCTCCCTTGCAGGCAGAGACTGATCCTAATGTTTGGTGGGATGCTACCTGCACTGCAATTGGCGAATTATTAGAGTCCACAACTCCTGGAGCAGTGGCTGGCGTTGGATTGACCGGACAGATGCACGGATTAGTCCTTTTGGATAATGGAGGTAATGTGCTTCGCCCGTGCATAATGTGGAATGACCAACGTTCTTACAAAGAGTGTGAGGAGATGACAGAAAAGATTGGAGAATCAGAAGTTTTACGAATTACCGGTAATCCAATCCTTGCTGGATTTACCGCACCAAAATTACGATGGGTGGAAAAAAATGAACCCAATATTTTTGCAAAAATATCAAAAGTTCTATTGCCCAAGGATTTTATTCGATACCGATTAAGTGGAGAATTTTTTTCCGAAATGTCAGACGCATCTGGTACCTCCATGCTCAATGTTGGCCAGAGAAAATGGTCCGATGAAATTCTTTCGGCAATGGACTGGTCTAAAGACTGGCTTCCTGAACTCACGGAGTCCACCGTGGCATCTACGAAAATATCTGAATTCGCAAGTGAACGAACTGGTTTGTCGGTTGGTACACCGATCATTGCGGGGGGAGGGGATCAAGCAGCCCAGGCAGTTGGATGTGGTATTATCAAAGAAGGTATGGTCTCGGCAACCTTGGGTACCAGTGGTGTAGTTTTTGCCCAAAGTGATGAATACCGAGTAGAGCCAAGTGGTAAATTGCATGCCTTTTGTCATGCTGTTCCGGGAAAGTGGCATCTAATGGGAGTAATGCTATCTGCTGCGGGTTCTTTTCAATGGTACAAAAATCAATTGGGCAAAGAGGAGCAAGTGATGGAGCAAAGCGGAAAGGGCAATGCATATGACATTCTAACCTCGGAAGCAGCTGAAATTGACCCTGGGAGTGAGGGATTGGTCTTTTTGCCTTATCTTTCCGGAGAGCGTACGCCTTATCCAGATGCACATGCTCGAGGTGCATTTGTTGGACTGACTCTCCGGCATAGCAAAGGACATATGACAAGGGCCGTTTTGGAGGGGGTTAGTTATGGGCTAAAAGATTCTCTCACATTAATGCAGGAACTTGGGGTAGACCCAGCAACTGTTGTCTTATCCGGGGGCGGAACAAGGTCTGCCCTTTGGAAACAAATGTTGGCAGATGTTTTTGAAACTTCCTGTTGCCTAGTAAATGCAACCGAGGGAGCTGCTTATGGTGCGGCACTTCTCGCCACCGTAGGGTGCGGTGCACTAGAATCCGTTGAAGTTGCTTCGAATACTTGGATTAAGCAAACCGAAAAAGTAGGTATTGGGACTGACTCTCCAAATTATAAAAGAAACTATCGAATTTATCGTGATTTATATCCGGCACTTAAAGATTCATTTCATAATCTTTCAGCAGGATGAACTTTGAGCAAACCAGTATAGGAGCCGACCAAATATATGAAACGGATCGTTCTTTAGGAGAATATTTACTTTTTCACTACGGGACGAATGATATCCAGTTTCCCTGGGCAGATGGACCGTTGGATGCCTTGGAATTTCCCCGAAGAAGTGTGGAGGAATTGGTGGATTCCGAATCACAGGTTTACTCAGCCCTCGATCTTGGCTGTGCGGTCGGAAGAAGCAGCTTTGTGTTAGCTGAATTTTCCCAGAATGTACTTGGTATTGATTATTCAAAATCCTTTATTGATTCTGCCAATTTTCTTTTGAGGGAAGGTAAATTGTTATTCCAGTATCATGAAGAAGGCAGTCGCTGGAAAGAAGGACTGATCGAAATCGATAAAAGACCTGCCAATCTTACTTTCGAGGTGGGAGATGCATGCAATCTGAGAAATGATCTCCGATCCTTCGATTTAGTTCATGCCGCTAACCTACTCTGCCGTTTATCAGATCCCTTCGAACTGATCGAAAGATTGCCTAATTTGGTCGCTCCTGGTGGGCAACTTCTTCTTACCACACCCTTTACCTGGTTGGAGGAATTTACTCCCAAGGATAAATGGTTAAACGGGGAGGACTCAGCCTCTGCCGTATCTGATTTGCTAAGTGATTCATTCGATTTGGAATTGGAAAAGAACCTTCCTTTTCTAATTCGCGAACATCGAAGAAAGTTTCAATATACTATCGCCCTAGGCATGCGATGGAGAAGAAAATGAACTGCATGAAACAGGCTGAATTTGTTAGCTCAATTGAATCCTCGCCCGAACCTCTTGCGACATTAAGTACAGAACTCCAATCTCTGTGGTGGTTGAAAAAGGGGGATTGGAACAAAGCACATGACCTTGCTCAGGATGCGGGAACGAAGCAAGGTGACTGGGTTCATGCCCATTTGCATCGGGTTGAGGGGGACCTAGGGAATGCTGACTACTGGTATTCCCGGGCTGGTAAACCGGTTTGCAGAGATGAATTGTCCAAAGAATGGCATGAGATAACCGCAGAATTATTTCTTACATGAAAAAACCTTCGGAATCTTTGGAAAAAGATTTTCTAATCAAAAAAGAAAATACTTGGGATTGGTTAACCCCATCTTGTTTGGTTGTTTTAAGTGTGATGAGCATTCTTTTTATTCACTCGGCTCAAGCATACGGGGGGGGTAATTACTGGAAAATGCAGATCCTTTGGTGTGTTATTGGATTTTCTCTATATGTGGTAGTATCTGTTATCAATTATCAGATATGGATGAGGTATGCTCATTTTTTTTACTTTTTGGTAATCATTGGCCTTCTTTTGGTATTTGGAGGGCCCACCATTTATGGTGCGAGAAGATGGATAGACTTTGGTTTATTCAAAGTACAACCATCGGAAATCGCAAAATGGTCCAGTATGATATTTGGAGCCAGTTTATTGGCACGGGCAAAAGTTGGTGATATGAATGATTCATTACGCGGAATATTAAAAGTGGCTGGGTGTTTTGCTTTGCCAATGTTCTTGATTTTTTTACAGCCAGATTTAGGTTCGACATTGGTATTTCCACCAATTGCATTTTCACTTTTATACGTCGCCCGCATGCCAACTAAATTTTTTGTTTCTACGTTTGTCGTATTCGTAGTGTTGCTTGGCTTGTTGAGCTTCGATTTATACCATTACTATCAATATAAACTAGAGAATCCAAGACCCTCAGATGCCGTGGTGGCCTATGAGGAAACCTCATTACTCCCTCTCAAGGATTATCAACGCAAACGCATTCTTACCTTCATTGCGCCCGAAGTAGAAGACCCACATGGAGTGGGAGCGAATTGGAATCGCATCCAGGCCCTTATCGCAGTAGCCACTGGTGGTGTATCCGGTAAAGGACTCGGGGAAGGAATGCAAGCAAAGCTCGGATATTTGCCGACCGCAGTTGCCCACAATGATTTTATTTTTGCGGTGATTGCGGAAGAATCGGGACTGCTTGGCGGTGGTCTGGCGATTGGCATGTTGTGCCTTGTCGTCTTCGGTTGCCTTCGAGTTGCAGCCTCTGCGGCAGACCGCTTCGGTTCCATGCTTGCCGTTGGAGTTTCTGTCCTTTTGATGACTCACATATTCATCAATATCGGGATGACCATTGGAATCACACCAATCACTGGATTGCCCCTGCCTTTTTTAAGCTATGGTGGGTCCTTTATGGTTGTTTGCTTCTTAATGCTTGGGATGGTTCAAAGTGTCTTTCGTTACCGAAACTCAGTCTTATGATAAATTTTATCACGGAGATATGCTTTGATTGGTTGAACCTTGGATTTTCCAACCGTTCTAATCATGGCCAGAAGAAATAGGCGAAGAGCCTCATCTAAATACAATTCAAATCAAAGTAACAAACAGAACCAGTCTAATCAATTAGCTGAGAATGATTTGAGTGCTGCTCCTCAGGAAAAGCCTCCCATCCTAATAGATAAGAAAGAGCTGAGGGATGCTGCCTTGGAGCGGGCAAAAAACCGGCCTATTCGTGAGCGGATCATGGCTTTTTTCCGTAGGGAGAAGAATCAGGATTACAAGGAGATCATCATTAATACGGAAGCATTGGAGCGCAGGGTGGCGATGATGGAAAATGGTATTCTTCAGGGATTTGATATCGAGCGACTCGATAAAGACCGGATGGTTGGGGCAATCTTTAAAGGAAAGGTACAAAACTTGGAGGCTGGACTGAAGGCAGCTTTTGTGGATATCGGTCAGGAGAAAAATGCTTTCTTGCATTATTGGGATATGTTACCTGGTGCAAACAATGATCCGTCGGTTGAAATCGTTCGGGAAAACAAGAAAAAATCCAGTGGCAAAAATGAGGCGAAATCAGTAGGGGATATTCCCCGGGTTTTTCCAATTGGTTCTGAAATTGTTGTACAAATAACCAAAGCTCAGATTGGCAGCAAAGGACCGAGAACCACGACCAATCTTTCATTACCGGGAAGGTTTTTGGTCTTAATGCCTTATGCGGGTCAATGTGGAATATCACGCAAAATTGAGGATCGTGCTGAACGAAAACGCCTGAAACGAATTATTGGCAATTTATCATTGCGGGAAGGCATGGGTGTAATTATCCGCACTGTTGGTCAAAATAAGCCCGAACGCTTTTTTGTTAGGGACTTGCATATTCTTATGCAACAATGGGATCAGATTGAGGCGAGAATTAAAAATGAGAAAGATCCTTGCCTACTCTATGAAGAACCAGATTTAATCGGATTAACCGCCCGTGATTTTCTCACGGATGATGTCGATCGTGTACAAATTGATAACCGGGAAGATTACACACGATTAATCGATACAATTCAGAAAATCTCCCCAAAATCCAAAGCGAAAGTAGCTTTATTTGATGAAGAAATTCCTATATTCCAGCGGTTCAATGTAGAGCGTCAAATCGAACAGACTTTCATGAGGCGGGTTAAGCTCCCATCAGGTGGGGAGATTGTGATGGAAGAAACAGAGGCGTTGGTATCGATAGATATCAATACAGGGAGCCATAAGGGGAACCGAAAGGATGGGAAAAATTTTATTTTGCAGGCAAATTTAGAGGCTGCGGTCGAAGTATCCCGCCAAATGCGGCTCCGGAATCTTGGAGGTTTGGTCATTATCGATTTTATCGACATGAAGAACCGGGGAGATCAACGAAAGGTTTTTCAAAAAATGAAGTCTGCCATGTCGGATGATAAGGCTAAGCATAATATACTGCCGATCTCTGAACTCGGGATTATGCAAATCACTCGTCAGCGTCACGATGAAAGTAACTCCAGTGGTGTTTATGAATCTTGTCCCTATTGTAAAGGACGTGGAATTATTAAATCTCCTCGCTCTGTAAGTATTGAAATTCAAAGACTTGTTTCTGGTGCGGTAAGGCGGCTCAAGGCAGAAAGTCAGCAAGCTGTTAAATTGAAAATATTTTTACATCCATCAGTGTTACGCCGATTGAGAGGACCGGATGCTTCTTTGTTAACAAAACTAGAAAAAAACTACGATTTACAAATCAGCTTTGAAGGGGCAGAGACATATCATATGGAGAATTACAAAGTGGTGGACGAGTCTACCGAGAAAGAAATTCGTTAACCTTACTTAGTTTTTGTCATGCGAATCCTTGCTGTATTTGATAAATTTAAGGATTCTTTTTCTGCCCAAAAGGCATGTAAGTTGGCCGAAAATGCGGCGAAGGATATCTCTTCTGATATTGAGTTAGTGGGCTGTCCGCTGACTGATGGAGGGGAAGGTTTTGTTGATATCTTAACCCCGAAATATAGCGGTGATTTATTGGATGTAGATGCAAGAGATTCATTTGGAAATAATATAAAAGCCAAGGTTGGTTTCGTCCAACTTTGTAGTTTGCCATCAAAAGTGTGCTCATTTTTGAATCTACCCAACAAAGGTAAGCTTGCTATTATCGAAATGGCATCCGTTTGCGGATTAAGCGATATTGCTCCAAACCAACGAAACCCATGGGTAACTTCAACTCTTGGAGTCGGGGATTTGTTACTTGCCGCCAAAAATAATGATGCGGACTTTATTCTCCTTGGGATTGGAGGAAGTTCAACAAATGATGCAGGGATTGGAGCCCTGAGTGCACTCGGCTTATCTCTGAGAGAGGCTAAGGGGCAGGAAATTGAACACCCAAGTCCCGAAAATTGGGACAAGGTATCCCATTTAGATACTTCCAATCTCGAATCGATTCCTCCTGTAATTATTGCTTGCGATGTGAACAATCCCTTGCTTGGCCACGATGGAGCTACATATCAATTTGGAGGACAAAAAGGATTAAACGAAACTGATTTTCCTGTTTTAGAGAAAGGTATGGCCGGGATGGTTGAACAATTGGAAAAAGCTTTTCCCGATGCTTCCATTCGAGCAGTTGATCAAGGAACAGGTGCAGCAGGCGGGATTGGTTATGGACTTTCTTCAGCGTACAAGGTGAGTTTGGTCTCTGGGTTTGATCTGGTTTCTTGTTGGTTAGATTTGGGAAATGAAATAGCCAAGGCTGACTTTGTTATCACCGGAGAGGGCAGATTCGACTCAACTTCCTGGAGAGGAAAAGGACCTTTCGAAATCCTTTCTCTGGCACAGAATTGCCATAAAAAAGTATTTCTCGTGTGTGGTTCAATCGAGCAAAGTACCAGTGGCAAAGTGGATAAAGAATTCCCAGGAAATAGATTGATCTCAATCTCAAATGATTCCTGGCCATTGTCCAAAAACCTGAAACTCGGACCGTCCTTGTTTAGTGATGCTTGCCGGGATATTTTTTGTGATTTGTTTAAGATCAAAGCCGTTGATTCAGAATGTCCTGTAATTAAGGAAGCAAGATTCAAGAGAATAAGAAGGTTAAAAAAGTTTCTTCGCCCATTACCCCGCAGATCAAATATCCATCGTTATCCAATTTTAAAATGGTTTGCGGATACCGCATATAAAAAATCTTTTCTCTGGTCCTTTAAAGGAAGTCCTGTGCAGTCTGCACTTTTTTGGGGAATCTGGATTTCCATGCTTCCCATTGTTGGTATTCAGATGATCGTGGTATTTTTTGTATCTTTGGTCGTTCGGGCAAACCTTCCACTCATTGTTGCATTACAATGGATATCCAACCCTTTTACGATGGGACCAATCTATTTTGCAGACTACAAAATTGGGATGGTTCTATTAAAATTAATTGGTGTGGATTATCCCAAGAACAGATTATTGAGTCCAAATTTTGACTGGGCAGACTTTTCCTACAAAGAACTTATCCGCTTACTCGATACCTTTCCACCGATGTTTTTGGGCGGTTCTGTTTTGGGAATCTTTTTGGGAGTATTATCGGTCTTCCTTTACAAAATTTTCAGCAAGTTCTACAAAAATTAGATGGATAGATTAGTATGAATAATAAAATATTTGTAGCTTCAAAAGTTTTCCGTTTCTTAGGAGTTCTTCCCTTATTTTTTTTATTTTCAATATTTACTTCAGGGAAAGTGAAATTGGGCATTGATTATTTGGAAGATCAAAAATTCAAAATCCTACATGGAAAAAGAGTGGGACTGCTCACCCATCCAGCCGGTGTAAATACCAATGGTCGAAGTACCGTACTCGTCTTGCATACTGCTAAAGAAGTCAACCTTACCGCTTTATTTGGTCCTGAACATGGTATTTATGGAGACGAAAAAGCGTCGGTTCCCGTAGATGATAAGATCGATCATCGAACCAACCTACCAGTCTACTCGTTGTACGGAAAATTTCGTAAACCGACCCCCAAGATGCTCGCTGAACTGGACTGCCTCGTCATTGATTTACAAGATGTTGGAGTTCGATGTTATACTTATGTAAGTTGCATGCGTTATGTGATGGAAGCATGCTTTGAAGCCGGAGTTGAAGTAATTGTACTAGACAGGCCTAATCCGTTGGGTGGATTGAAAATAGCGGGGCCAATGATTGACCAAGAGTGGATAAGTTATGTGGGTGCTTTTCCGATGCCGTTTGTTCATGGAATGACCATAGCTGAGTTGGCATTATGGTCTAAGCAGACCCAGGGTGTGTTGAAGATTGAAGACAGGGTAAGAAAGCAAGGAAAACTTACCTTGGTTCCCATGATCGGATGGGGAAGAAATATGACTTGGCCTAAAACTGGTCTAACTTGGCGTCCAACTTCACCAAACATTCCTACACTCGACTCAGTGGCGGGTTACCCAATGACTGGGTTGGGTGCACAGATGGGCAAATTTAAACACGGTATTGGCACTCAGCATCCGTTCAGGTTTCTTACCTTTGAGGCAAAGTCACCTTCTGAAGTGAAGAGTGCATTGGAGCAGTTACAATTAAAAGGACTGTCCTATAAGATCATGGAAACCAAAGACTCGAGTGGTAAAAAAATCAGGGGAGTTTATATAATTATAAAAGATTGGACGAATTGGCAGCCCACCGAACTTGCATTTGCGATGATGCAATTGACTGCACGATGGCAATCTCCCAGTCCTTTTTCTCAGGCAAAAAAATCTGAGATCAATCTTTTTAACAAACATGTTGGTTCAACCGCTTGGTGGACACATTTAGAAACGAGTGGTAATTCAGTGGATCCATCCTCATTTCTGCACCGTTGGGACAGAGAAGCAAAATTATTCAGGAAACAGACCGAATCCTTCCTGTTATATTAAAAAGCTGAAAACTTTTTTTACCGAATTAATTCGTCCTGTGAGAGAATTTTTAGGTGATAGGAATGTAGCACATCCTCTGCGGTTTCCTCATCTTCCATAGCAATTGCAATAACCGGCTTTCCATGGGGTTGGTGCATGAAAGAATAAACATAGTGAATATTGATCTCAGCCCGTAGTAAAGCCTTTGTAAGTAGTTGTAATGAGTCATCTTTTTCGAGTTCAACTGCGAGTACTTTTCTCTCAGTAAAGCTGATCGATAAACTTTTTAATAAACGGGCAAGGTCTTTAGGGTAGTTTGGGATGAGGCGGATTACCGCACTGTCAGTCGTGTCGAGCACAGAAATTCCAAGAATGTCGATATTCTCATCATTGAGCATCAAAACAAAATCATTTAACCAGCCAACCTTATGCTCGGCATAGATGACAAACTGCCTTATTGGTTCTTTGCCTGGATTGCGCAAAGTGGAAGATCCATCACTGGGTTCGATCATGTAAGGTATTGAGGGTTAAAGGAAAGATGAGAAGACAATGAGAACTTGCCTAATACTTAGCTTTTACCATGGTAGGGAATAATTGTAAAATGTTTCGGTTTATCATATACCTTTTACCTCTTTCTTTCCTTTATCAAGTAATTTGTGCAAACGAAGGCACCCGCTGGATAAAGTCAGACTTATCCGAACTCACTAAAGCAGCGGACTCTGGTGATGCCTATGCACAAGGTTTTTTGGCTCTTTGTCATTTACACGGGGACAAGGGATTAAATGTATCGCGTTTAGAAGCTAGGTTTTATGCCGAAAGTTCTGCAAGTCGGGGTCATTGGCTTGGAAACTTTGTTGTAGGTTATTTAAAAAGGTATAAACCCTTAGGTCCTGATCCCGCTGGAGTTGCAAAATATTTGCTGAAATCTTTTCGTGATCCAGATGGGAAATTAATCAAACAAGCTGCCATTGGCGATCCCATTGCCGCATATGTTTTAGCTGAAATTTTCATAGCTGAAGAAATAGAAGCCATTATTCAGCCCGATATGAAAATGGCTGCAGGGTATTATGAAATATCTGCCGCTTCTCGATACGCCCCAGCCTGTGTACAAAGTGCCCTTATCAATATTCATAGTCTTGATGATTCCCTTGCTGATGATTCAACTAGCATCAAAATGGGAGTCTCCCTTTTACAAAAAGCAGTGGACCAGAAATTGCCGTCCGCACATTATTATTTAGGCCGGTCTTTTCTGGAGGGTCATGGAGTAAAGATAGATAAAGAATTGGCATTTGTACATTTCCTAGCTGCCGCTGAACGTGATTATGGTCCCGCTTACATTATAGTAGCTGACTTTTATGCCTATGGTTTAACCGGTGAGCCTAAAAAAGATATGGCTATCCAATACATCGAACGAGCGATTGAGCTTCATGAGGAAGGTGCGGAAGATAAGCTTGAAGAATATATGTCCCATTTTGGTGACTTGACGAATAATACAGCACAGATACCTGAAGCAGAAACATTAGAAAAAATTATTAATCATTCACCTCCAATTGCTCAGGACCCTACAGAGCGACCTGTAGTTGCTCCTGCTAAAGAAGAGGCGAAGAGTTTCCGCGTCCCGTCTGTATATTCCAGAAACGAAAAAATCAATATTCCTGTCTTTGATGATAATGAAGAGCAATTCTCCAATAAATCTAATTTGACCAGTCAGATATCCGAAGCTTCCATTGATCAGATTCGAGAAAGTGCAAAAAAAATTTATTGGGGTCGATCTACTGATTCCTCGATGGCTCAAGCATTCCAATCTTTTGAAAAATGTGCGAAACTTGGAGATGCGGAGTCTGCTAGGTATCTCGGAATCATGTACTTACGTGGGAAAGGGGTGGAAAAGAATCCCAATGAAGCTCTTAAATGGCTAGAACTAGCCGCACAGCAAGGGGACGAATTAGCGACCAAAAACTTAGTGTCACTTCGTAAAATAATGAAATTGTAAAGCTTTTGAGATTTACCCAATTAATTAATTTCGATACAAATAAAGACACAAGGAGAGATGGCAGAGTGGTCGAATGCGCTGGTTTGCTAAACCTAGGCCCAAAACTCTGAAGCCCTGATTCCCGCTTAGATACAGCAATCTAACAAATTATTTTTTGCGGTAATTTCATTTTTTCACTTAATTTTGGTGGCGGATTGGTGGCGGATTTGGCTAATCGCGCAAAAAATTATGTTTTATTAAGTAACTGAAGGGCAACGACTTATGGCTTGACATTTTTTCGATTTGATGCGATAATGTCTTCATAACGATTGCTCTTTGACATTTTATTTTTTGAAGAAGTTTTGGGCACTTGATTGAAGTCCCATCATCCGTCTTTTTGGGACGGATGGTGGAACTCTTTCAGTTGTTAATCTCATGAAAAGTGTTTTGACTGAGTGCATGGCTGATTCAAGAGAAGAACCTCTAAACTCATTGAAGGATTTCTCACAGCAGGTGGATTCATTTGGCGATCTAGTATGTGAGGAGTTGTTGGAATTGTTAAACATTGAGGGAGTCGATGGCTCAGTTGCAGGAGAGCTATCAAGTGATCTAGAACTCCTTCGGCAAGTCAGAGAAAAAGAGGCAAGGGAACAAAGGTTGATCGATCTTTTTGGCAGTCTTGAGGTAGCTTCAGAGTTCGTTCGTAAAATGAAGGGGAAAAGCAAGGAAGAGGTCTTGGTAAATTTCAATGCTTTGACAAATGTTGTTGCATCTCAAAAAAAAGAGAAAGAGACAGAGAGGCTTAAGAAACTCCGAAGAGAAGCAATCCCAACTCAAATCATTCTA
>CEVG01081936.1_pt1 | contig 11501 bp, 20 predicted proteins | sample 356511 | NCBI WGS metagenome assembly CEVG01 (sample SAMEA2623426, study PRJEB7988) | marine metagenome | biome: marine biome (ENVO:00000447); feature: surface water layer (ENVO:00002042); material: "saline water (ENVO:00002010), including plankton (ENVO:xxxxxxxx)" | depth 5 m | reverse complement strand
TTAGGGGCCTTTTCTTTTCTTAAATATTTGCATGATTATAGATTGGGATCTAAAGAAAGTCAAAAGACAAGTTGACAAAATTGTATTTGCCGCAACTGATCCAAAGATGGACGGCTTTAATACTTGGGGTTGCAAAAAAGATCTATATGAAATACTTTGGTACGTAGAAGATAGTCTTGGTAAGTGTAGTTCTTATGCAGACGAAGACGAGTTTGTTAAACGTAGAGAACAAAAGAAATTATTAAAAATATTAGGTAAGAAATAATGAAACTAACAATCGCTGGTTATGGTTTCGTAGGTAAAGCACATCACGAATTGCTTAAACACTACGATATAACAATTTACGATCCTGCACAAGGATATACAGAGTTTGGTACACCAGAAGGTGTGTTGGTATGTGTTAGCACACCACAAGCAGATGACGGCACTTGTGATATGTCCAACGTAGAAAGTGTAATCAGAATGACACCTCCACGTACACCTATTCTTATTAAAAGCACAATCAGTCTTGAAGGTTGGGATCATATTGTAAGTCAAGTACCTGATAGAGAAATTTGTTTTAGTCCAGAGTTCCTAAGAGCCAAGACAGCAGTACAAGATCTTAAGGACGCAAAAGAATTATACATAGGTGGTAAAGGTATAGACTTTTGGAAATGGGTAATACAAAAACCTACTGTTGAAATGGATCCTCGTGCTTTAGTCCTTGCAAAATATTTTAGAAACAGTTTCCTTGCTTTAAAAGTTTCATTCTTTAATCAGATGTTTGACCTTTGTGGTGCAACTGATATTGACTATGAGTCTGTTCGCAAGGCGGTGACAGCAGATGATCGTATTAAAGAAAGCCATACTTGGATTACAGAAGAACGTGGCTTTGGCGGACACTGTTTTCCTAAAGACACATCAGCAATCGTAAAGACAGCAGATAATAATAAAATAGATCTTACACTGCTTAAAACTGCATTAGAATACAATACTAAAATACAAAAGTCATAAGTCTCTCCTTTTTTTGCAAAAGGTATAAATATCGAGAAGAAAGTTGTGCTGAGATTCCTCGGCAAATTTTTTTTGACTAACGAAAAGGAAAAAAATATGACCCAGTTAATATCCCCGGACAAATTTACAAAAACAGTTGGCCTTTTAAGGTCATTTTTTTTGGATAAAGGCTTCTTAGAAGTCCATACGCAGAACAGATTATCAATACTTGCCGCTTGTGAAGATCCATTCAACGTAGCGACATACAAATACGCCGGCGAGGTTTGGCCCTTGCCACAAACAGGCCAGATGTGGCTTGAACACGAGTTATTAAGTAGCCCCTCTTCGAAGGGGTTTTTTTGTGTCTCCACTTCCTATAGACAGGAGCCTAACGCAATACCAGGTAGACATGATATAATATTTCCAATGTTTGAATTTGAAATGCCAGGCGACATAGATGATTTAAAGAAGATGGAGTATGAGTTGTGTGAATACTTAGAATTTCCTAAGCCAACAGAAAAGACTTATGCTGAGTGGCAGAAGCATTACGGTCTTGCAGAAGATTATGAAATGACTGCTGAAGAAGAAGGCAAGATGTTTAAAGAGTTTGGTGCAACAATGATTACAGACTTTCCTGAAATGACATCACCGTTTTGGAACATGAGCAGACACGATGGTGGCGCTACTTCTAAAAAGATTGATGTGATACTTGGCGGCATGGAAACAATAGGTAGTGCAGAACGTTCAACAGATAAAGAACAGATGCGTGATACATTCCATACTATTACAGATGGTGCTTATAGTGAACTGCTTTATAAACTGTTTACAAAAGAACGTGTTGAAGCAGAGTTAGAAAAGTTCTTAGAGTTTGACTTCTTCCCAAGAGTAGGTGGAGGAATTGGAATGACAAGAATGATTGCGGCCTTAGATAAAAAATAAGTTTAATCTGGGGTGGTGGAATAGGTAGACACGTACGACTGTTAATCGTATGGTAGATGTACTGCAATATATTTACCGTGTAGGTTCGACTCCTACCCCCAGAGCCAACCTATTAAAAAATACTTGACAATCATAAATATTTTTAGTATATTATAATTTTAACTTGGAGCCAACCTTAGGGAAGGCTCCTTTTTTTATGGAGATAGTATGAAAACATATGCATTAGAATTTGTATTGTTTGGCTGGTTGGCCTACAATATTGCAATTGAAGTAGTAAGTTGGTTTGAACCAGAAGAAGAATTACAGGCACCTCCAGCAGTAGAAACTATTGAAGGTGAAACTGATTTTCCTATAGAAGGTAATGTGGCGGGTTGATTACCCGCTCACACTATATATTGTTTTCGTTAGGCACAATCGATCCATTACCAAATAGATCAACTGCTTTCCAAGATGAATAGATTTTCCATCTTGCAATTTTAGGATCTGCGTCCTCCATTGCTAACAAGAATACCTTGTCTGCCGCAACCTTGGCCGCTTTGATTAGATCTGCGTCTTCCTTATCTTTCATTTTCCAACGATACTGTCTTATGGATTTGTAAAGCAAGTCATGTATGATTGCCGCTCTGGCTACATCAAATGGTGCTATTGCCCACCACATTGCTCTTGGTACAGATGCTAAATCTGTAACAAAACCTGTTGGTACTGTAATAGTTTCCGTTTTATTTGTATCTCTTTTTACTTTGACACCTACATCTTTGAGTGCTTTGATTTCTTCAACAGTAAGATCTTTGGTTGTATATGATAAGTCTCGACCTAAAACCCACTTGCGTGGAGGATTAAATTCTGCCATAATTTTAGCGTTAAACTGTCCCATAATTAGTTCCCTTTCATTACTAACGATATTTATTGCCAAAATGCTATAAATAGTTATAAGGAAACTGTACAATGAAAAAACGCACCAGATCAATACTCGAAGAATTAAACAATCTGCATCGCACCAGAGATAATGATTCGTTTATCAGCACGACTGGCACTAATATTATTGAAAGTGCTATCAATTTAATACAACGTATTAACACAGAATACGATAACGAATCAGCATTAGATCTTGAACGTAGATTCATTAACAGTATTAGAACAGGAGATCCACGTAAATTTAAACGTGGCGTACAAAAAATACAAGAATCTAAGAAGGACAAATAATGTTACTGTTTGAAGGTGGTTTAGTTTTTAAAGGTGAAGATGGCCAACCCGTAACTGGACGTATCAATCAAGCAGATATTGATCCTACTATCGATTGGCTTGAAGCAATCACAGGTCTTCCACACAAAGATATGAAGTTGGGTAGCACAGGAATTAAAAGCAGTTCCGGTGATATGGATATTGCTGTTGACAAAGATAAAGTAAGCAAAGACGATCTTGTTGCAAAACTTACAGCATGGGTGCAGAAGAATCATCCAGACGATGATCCTAAGAACTGGATTAGAAAAAGCGGAATCAATGTACATTTTAAAACTCCTATACAAGGCACAGACATGAAAGGTTTTGTACAGACAGACTTTATGTTTGGTGAGCCAGAGTTTATGAAATTTGCTATGAAAGGATTTGGCGATGATGTCAAATACAAAGGCAAACACAGAGCAATTTTAATTTCAAGTATTGCAAAGTTTCATGGTTACAAGTTTAATAGTCAAACAGGACTTGTAGATAGAATTACAAACAAATCAATTTCTAAAAATCCAGATGAAATTGCAAAGTATCTTTTAGGTGACAATGCAAAAGGCACTGACTTAGATAGTGTTGATACTATTGTTGCTAAGATTAAAGGCGATCCTAATTATGCACTTATGGTTGCTGATGCAAAAGAATGGTTTGAAAAAGATGGATTAGAAATGCCAGAAGGTGTTCAGTACGAAGGCAGAGATTGGTTCAGACATACATTGGATAAGTTAAATGAGATTTAAAGATTTTAAATTACCAGAGCAAGAACCAACTCTTACAAAGCAGATTACAGATCCGCAGAAGAAACCAAGTCTGTGGAGTAAGATCAAAACTGACTTCAACAAAGGTAGAGATATTACAAAACAAACATCAGGTAGTTCTGCAGGAAATATTATTCAACAGGTAGGCGCATTAGGTAAAGGTGTTAAAGATACTGCAAAAGGTTTAAGACCAGACTTTAAAGGCGGCGCACCTGCAAAAGCAAAACCAAAAGCAACACAACCTGCACAGGCATCAGGTGGTGCTCCAAGAATGAGTACAGATAAGATGCTGTCCCCTAAGGAAGTTAAAGATGGTGCAAGTTTTGTTGACCCAGAAAGCGGAACACAATTTACTTGGTACAGCACACAAAAGAAATGGATGCCTAACAACAAAACAGCAAGACCATTAGATTTAAAAACAGGCTTTAATCAATTTAACTTGGCAAAGCAAAGAACAAAAGTTGAAAGCATTAAAGAAGGTGCAGAAGCACGTATTCAGCACATAGAAGATTTAATTTTTTTCCAAGGTAGTCAAGGTGCAAAGAGAGCCTTGGCTCAATTAAAACAGTTAGCAAAAAGCAAAGACAATGTACAGATCAAATGGGACGGCTCACCAGCAGTTATATTTGGTAGAGACGATGATGGTAAATTTGTGCTAACGGACAAAGGCGGTTTTGTCGCTAAAGGATATGATGGTAAAACAAAGAGTCCACAAGACTTAGAAAAGATGTTTTTAAATCGTCCTGGCGCAAAAAATGATCCTAAAGGATTTAAGGCACTTGGTGCAAACATGGCAAAGGCTTTTCCTATATTTGAAAAGGCAGTACCAGAAGATTATAGAGGATATTTCAAAGGAGATATTCTTTATTTTAACAAACCCAACAAAGAGCAAAATGCTTTTTTCTTCAAACCAAATATAGTTCAGTATATGGTTAAGGCTGACAGTGAATTAGGTAAGAAGATAGAGTCCAGCGACGTTGGTGTTGTAATTCACAGAGAAGTAGATCAAGAAGGCAACGAATCACCATTATCAGATATTGATATGTTTAAAGGTGGACGACTACTTGTGATACCTCCTGTAACAGTTTCCGAAGCCCCTAAGGTGGACGAAAGTTCTGTGGGACAGTTAGAATCACTTATTAATAAAAACTCAAGTTCTATTGACAGTTTCCTTAATACCAATAAACTCAGAGAAATGAAAGTGTCTGACTTCCCACAGATCCTTTATACCTATGTGAACAGCAAGGTTGACAGTGGTATGCAGAACTTAGGTAGAGACTTTTTAAAATGGTTAGCAAACAGTAAAGTAAGTCAAAACAAACAGCAAAAGATTCAACAATACGTTAAAGAAAACATCAATACCTTTAGTGCGATATGGGACACAGTTACAGGTATTCAGAACGTAAAAAACAATATTATTAGCCAACTCGATACGCAGGACAATGACGTAACAGCAAGTATTGGCAATAAGCCTGGAGGTGAAGGTTATGTACTGACTGATCCTAAGGGTGATATGAAACTTGTTAGCAGAGGTGCAGGCGGATTTGCACAGGCTAACAGATCAGTACAACGATAGGAGCGAACTATGAAAATACATGAAATGATCGATGAGATCAAAATGTCTAACTTAGATAAAGATTTAGGCGATTTAGAAAGAGGTATGGGTAAAGGAATAGATCCAGCAGATAAAGATGATCTTGACCCAGACTTCAAACAAGCACCAATGATTATGCAGGTAGGTAAAGTACTTGACTCAAGAGGCAATCCTAATCCTGTAAAACACTTAACAACAGACGATGGCGAAAAGCACCCTGTAAAGCCAGAACAAGCGGCAACAATTAAAATGCTTTTAACTACTGACAAAGTTAAGCCTGATGTAAAACGTAAGTTTACAATGGACGTACAAAAAGCAGACACACTTGGTCCATTATTAGCGGCAGGTAGTAATGAAGAAATGATTAAAGTATTTCTTAAGAAGTATCAACCTTCTGCACCAGAGAGAAGTAACTACGCATAATGATGGATTTCTTGGTAGAACTACATGAAGCGAGGATGACTCGTGATAGCAGTAATCATAAAGTTTTAACTTATACTGATTGCTGTGAGCGATTGTATCTCACTATGTTGGCTTTAGAACTAATGAGACGATATCCTCAGTTCGCTCCGTACAGTCATGGGTATGCCAAGAAGACTATCAGCAAGGACAATTACAAACACTTTAGAGCATATAACACAGACCTTTACAACTTTGCATATTTTGTAACAGGTGATCTAAAGGCTATGGAAAAATTAAAAGATCATAAATCCGCGGCAGTAATTAGAGCAAAGACTACACTGCCTACTATGGCTTTTAATAGGTACCTAACTGGACTTGCTCAAGGTAGAGTGTCAACAAACAATGACCAGTCAGTGCTAATGAATATTGAAAGTGCATTGTCTATTAATAACACAGACTATAAAGACATTAGACGTAACTTATTCAATTGGAATAGATTAAGCACAGGTGACAAACAAAAGATAACAACACGTTTGCTTTTTGCCATGAGAGCAAAATTACGTTCAAGTGATATTATAGAATACTTTGAGAAGTTGGCAAGCACTAAAGATCTTGAGACAGCAAGAATCAGTGATCCAGAACCTACAGTATCAACTCCAGACATCAGTGTCCAAGGAAGAGATTTAGCATTATACAGATACTTGGTTGGCACAAAGAATCTTATCTTAACTAAGAAGTTTATCGAAATGGCATTAAGCGGACAGAGTATTCCACCACAGATTATGCGTGGATACCTACCAGCAGTTAAAACTATAGATAATATAGTAAAAGGTGGTCCTGCCTTTGTATCCATGCTCAGAGCACTCGAAAAACGTGCAAAACAGAGCCAAAAGTAACATAAAATCCAAAAAAGACTAAATATTATTAACAACAACTGTAGAGTAACAGTTGGTTGTCATTTTAAGAGAGAATACTTCTCATAATTATAGGAGAAATAAAATGGCTGGAATAACAAAAGTAAATGGCGTTAACGTCGTAGCAGGAAATGGTTTAGGTCCAAAAACAAGAATCATTTCTTTATCAAAAACTGCAATCACAACAACTGCAATCGCAGATCTTAACTCAGTAATCGAAAACTTGGGTCAAGGCGGAACAGCAGGTACTGACGATGCAGTAACAGTAGCAGGTGTAGACTTTACATCAGCAAACGTGGCTCACGTAGCAGTACAGGGTACAGGTGCCTTAACAGCGGGTTCTGACTACTCAGGTGTTACAGGTGTAACAATGGCTATCGTTGCTACATTCACTGACTAATAACGCAATTAGTTTTTTAAACTAATACGTAATATTAAAGGGCGGTTCTTTTTAGAGTCGCCCTTTTTTAATGACCGGTAAATATCATTATGAAAGTAATTGTAAAAACACTTATTGATATTACAGAAACCAAAATGCATAAGCATAACTGTGATGACAAACAGTTAGTTAATCAACAGGCTAACTTCATGTCGTTCTTCAATACACTTTCAATGAGATTTAATCCTTACTATGATGTTGCTCCGAGAGTAGAGAACATTGACGTTAGTGAGTTAGGTTTTGGTAGCAAGTACACAGGTAAACAGAATGTATGGACTTTTGAGTTTACAATAGAAACTGCGGTTGCTGGTATTGATCTTGCAACATTAAAAAGCGATTTTGACCTAATACCTGTAATACCTAACCTTACAGAAACGATAAATACAAATAGTAACAGATTTAACACTGTTGACGATAATCACAGAAATATTGTTTTTATCTTACCTGATAATGAATAGTCATTACCCGGTAAATACAGTTACATATTAGGCAAACATTACATCTAAATTAGGCGAATGAAATAGGCCCCTTGCATGATAAAACGCAATGGAGAGATAAAGATGGCAAGAGCCACAGACTTAGAAAAAGAAAATTTAGAAGCACACGTAGATCTTTGTGCCCAAAGGTACAATGTATTAGAAAGTCGCCTCTCGAAGATCGAAGAAAAAGTAGAACATATCCATACAGACATACAGCACGGCAACAAGTCAATGATTAAAGTGATTATTGGCGCTTCAGGAACTATTGTTGCTGGCTTACTTTCAACCATTATTGTAATTCTTATCAACTTTAACTAATACTAAACACTGCTAAATACAAGTGTTATGTTAGTAGAAGAAATCGTATCATCTATTATTGAAAAGCAGATCTGGGCAAGGTCTGGTCAGAAGGTAGTGCGTAAGTATCGTTGTGCATCTGGACAACGTAAAGGACGTATTGTATCTAAGATTGGACAATGCTTTGCGGCGCCTAATGTCAAAGCAAAGATAAGAATGAAGAAGACCAGAGCAAGGCTTGGTAGTAGAATGGCACGTAAGGCTCGTAGAACAAAACGTATTAACCCAGCAAGTATTAGAGTACAAAAACTAAACAAGATGGGTGCAAAAAGAACTACACTGAGACACAGATGATTATAAATGAAATTATCACAGAAGGTGCTTTACAGATAGTTGGTAGACGTTCAAATAGATTGGTACGTAAATATCGCTGTACATCAGGTTCAAGAAAGGGTAGAATTGTAGCCAACCCTGCAACTTGTAACAAACCTAAAAGAGTGAAAAGTTCTATTAACATAAAGAAAGCAAAAGCAAGACGTGGTAGTGCAATGAAGGTTGCATCAGCCAGAACTAAAAGAGCAGGCGGTCTAACTAAAAGATTAACGAATATCAATAAACATGGTAGACGTAACATCAAACACATTAGACCTAAAGCAAAAACAAGAAGAGCGGCAAGGAAGAGATAATGCGTTATAACGATTTTAAATTGACTGAAGCACAGGTTCGTGAAAGAGTAAAAGCACGTTATCCAGATCTTACCGAAGAACAAATAGACGAAATTATTCCTGCGTTAGGAGCCGTTGGTGGAGCGATTGCCAAAGGTGCCGCGGCGGCAGGGAAGATTGGAGCAAAGGCGGCAGGAGCAGGACTTAGAGCCGCTGGTAGAGTTGGAGCAAAAATGGGTAAAGCAGTAGCAACTAAGGTTGCAGGTGCTGGTAAAACTTTAGCCAAAGGTGCAATAGACAAAGCCGCTTCTAAGGTACAACAAAAAGCAATGGGCCAAATGGCCAACACATTACTAAAACGTGGAAGTAAACTTCCTATTCCAGATAAATCAGGTAAGCCACAAGAGTTTGAAGTAGATGCAGTTAAAGGCACTGAGGTAACTCTTAAGAATCCTAAACCAAAACCTGGAGAACCTATTAAAACAGTTCATAACAAGAAAGACTTAGATCCTATTATACAACAAATGGCAGGCATGAGTCAATGAAACTAAATGAACTTATATCTCAATTTACTATTGCTTTGAGCAATGAAGAAAGTGAAATGTTAGAGAGAATGGGTAATAAAGTAAACCCAATTCACAGTTATACTGAACGTGAGCAATTCGTAATCGAGTCGCTTGTACGCAAGGCATTAGTAAGTAAAGTAGTGAATAACGGAATGGTTTTGGTGATGGCAAATGAAGGATATAAATCCTGAACTTTTAAAAACTCTTGAAGAAATAATGCGAACCAGCCTTGAGCAGGTTCCGATCCCTCACGAAAAAGGCAATAGCATTAGAATCAAAAACATTGTGGTTAGAAGAAACAAAAACGGTTATCATATATTTGATCTAAGAACTAAAGATCACCTTGGATATACGCATAATAAAAGCACTGCCCTTGCTGTTGCCCACTGTACAGCAGTAAATAGAGCAAAATCTGTGTCTGAGATATGGACTTTAGAGAACAAAATGAGTAAATACTACAATGATGCACTGTTTTATAAGAACACAATAGATAAAACAGAAGACGATATACGTAGAGAGTCGGCACAAATCAGGTTTGATATTGCTATTGAAGAGTGCTGGCGCATCAAAGGCGAGATTGAAAATTATATATTTGATAAATAAATATAGTTAAAGGAACAAGGACATGAAAGTAAGTCAATTTAGTAAACCAATTACAGCAAAAGGCCTAAACGAGTCTATGGAACAACGTTTCGGCGCAAAAGTAAACATTGATAGTTTTTCAACAGAACAGTTGATGGATGCACGTAACAAGTTAAGAACTAAAATTTCAGACATTGAAACAAATGAATCATTTGATGCTGTAAACAATGACGAATATCAAAAACAATCTATGTTCCTTAAAGTAATTAATCAGGCAATTGAAGAAAGAGAAAACATTATAGAATCAGATGTTGATTCTAAAGACGCAGTTACTGAAGGCGCTGAAGAAGAAGCAACACTTGTAATGGCGGCCAAAGATATGGTTGACAGAGTTACAGGTTGGATGGAAGACACAGCAGAAATGCAAACAGAATCCATGCTTGAAATAGGCGACAAGATTAGAGACGAATTGGGCTCAGAACAATCAGAACAGTTTATTGGCACAGTTAAGCCTGCATTAGAACAATTATTCACAACACTTGAAACAACACGTGACGCACTTACAGGTGGCGTAGCCATCTTAACAGGCGAAGGCGCTCCTGCTACAATGGGAGACGAGGCTCCAGCAGAAGACGAAGCAATGGAACCAACAGTAGATCAAGAAGCAGATGCTGAAGCACCTGCTGAAGAAGGTGGTGACGAGTTTGGCGCGGCGGCTCCTGCAACTGGCGGCGAAGAAGATGCTGGCAGAGAAAAACGTGAGTCATTAGAAAGATCAAGAAGGCTTGGGAACATCCTAAGTGATTCAAAAAAAAAGTAATTGAATCAGCCTCACCCAATCTGACGAAAGTCCTAAATTACCTATTAAAAAATAAACAACTCCAAGTGTCTTGGAAAGAATTAAATTTTTATATGCAGAACTTAGGCTCGGAACAATACAGCCAAGACACTTTCAAAGCAGTTTACGATCAAGATCCTAAAGTGAAAGATATAGTATCAAGTTTTGATCCTGAAGGCGTAACACTCAAAGGTGGCGAAGAACCACAACAACCAGCACAAGATAACACAGTAGACAACATGGCCAAGTCGGCAACGACTAAGGCAATGTCATAATCAAATAAACACTTGACTTTCTTACGTAAGTACTGTATAGTATATGGTATGATCGGAATTCAGCATGGAACAAAATTTTAAAGAAGTCGGAGATCAATGGATCTTACACACTCATTATCCGCAGTATAAGGAGTTTGAAGTACTATTTGATAAAATCATTTCTGACGACCAAAGCCAAGGCACTACAACAGTTGACGGTGAACAGATTTATATTCCAAAAGATAATTTTGAATACAATCAAATTCAAAATAGATTTTTTGAATGGCTTGAACAACAGTTTAAATTTAAAAATATTCATAATCTTAAATGCATTGAGTCTTGGATTATCTATTATCAAAAAGGTGGATACCAAGGACTTCATGTGCATCAAGGAGATATGGGTAAGAAAACTTTTAGTGCAGTAATACATTTAGATACCGTTCCTATACTGCATAATACAAAAAATAAATTTAACGGAATGCTTTGGACACTTATGCCAGAGCCAAATGGTTATCAGCATCCAGATCACTTTGCAAGTGTAGAAGGTGGTGTTGTATGTCTTGAAGGTAAAGTATGGC
>CEVG01145051.1_pt1 | contig 11531 bp, 22 predicted proteins | sample 356511 | NCBI WGS metagenome assembly CEVG01 (sample SAMEA2623426, study PRJEB7988) | marine metagenome | biome: marine biome (ENVO:00000447); feature: surface water layer (ENVO:00002042); material: "saline water (ENVO:00002010), including plankton (ENVO:xxxxxxxx)" | depth 5 m | reverse complement strand
TTTTTTTATTTGAACCAGGCTATCTTCTCTCCAGCAGCCTTACGTCTATCATACTCTGCTACAGTGCTTGGATATCTCCAACAATAGACAGCAACAAGAATCATAAAGCCGCCAGTCCATAAAGCAGCCTTATCGTTGCCTGTTGCAAAATATGTGAAAGCTACAGTTGTTGCCATAGTAGCAATCATAAAGTATTTCAACTTCAATGGAAACACTTTCTTTTCACTCCAGTTTGTTAAAAATGGACCAAACAGTTTGTGGTTGTACAACCAGTTATGCATACGCTCTGAACTCTTTGCAAAACAATAAGCTGACATAACAACAAAGATACTCCAAGGCAATCCAGGCAGGATCACTCCAAGATAGGCAATGCCAAGCAGGATAAAACCACAGGCAGCCCAAAAGATTTTTTTAGGTGTCATATTCCTTTTCTTTCTGTTTTTTATATTCTTCGTAAAGTTCTTTGTCAAAATATACGTAAGTACCAAACATTGTGCTTACGGAAAAGAAACCCATCAAGTTCCATTCTTTTTGAACTGCTTGATAATCTTTTATCCATTCTTTGATATATTTCAACATGAAGTATTTAACTAAATACTATACCAGACAAACAAAATTGGAGAAATAAATGGCAGCAAATGGTATATCAACACTTGCACTCAAACGTAGTAGGCAAGATCAAAAACTTACACTTGCAAACGCAGACAGAGCAGCTCGTAATGTTGTAGAACCAGGACGCTATGCTGATGTGACAGCAGATGCTACACAACTCCCAACAAGATATAATGCATCGAGCAATACAGGTGCGCTTGTTAACAATCCTGGAACTTTACAACAAGGTAGACCTTGGGCATAGGTTAACCCCCCGCAGTTTCCTACGAGGGGCTTACATTAAATGTTCTTTGTTAAAAAGGGCTATGCCCGCCTACTTGCTATTCTTTGTTGTATACGTATTTATTTTTTATTACCGCTTACAAAATCATAGAACATGTTAGCTGCTTCTAGCACTTTATCAGCGCCAGGCACTTCAGGCATTGTGACTTCTGTCACAACTTCGTCACCGTCTTTTTTGACAGTAGTTTCGAACTGACCCCACTTGGCGTGATAGTCTTGCCATGCTTGGTTCTGTGCGAACTCCAATACCTTTGTGCGGATTTCATAACCGTTTTTGTTAGTTTGTACTTTAGGCATTGCTGCTTTCATCATGTCAGCAAATTGCTCAAAGTTCTTTGTCATCGTGTCATTCATAGTCTTCTCCCTGTGTGTGTCACTGTTGGCTAATATACTAACTATACTAGCACTTTTTATTTATGTCAAGACTATTTTTCGTTACGCAACTTTGTAAGTTCTAACATGGTCTTCTTGGCTTCCTCGTGATAGCCCTGCCTTGCTAGTTCCGCTGCCGCTCGGCTGTATCCTGCTATCATCATCGAACGTTCGATTCCATGCCACAAGCCCGACAAAGGTGAGAATACATAGTTTGATACCAATGCTGTCATTAGACCCATCCTTTCAAGTTTGCGTTTACAATCTCATCGTAATGTTCTTGAGCTAAGTGACGTATTTGGCCACGACTGATGCCAATGTCATTAAGTTCGTAATCAGTTAAAGCTCTTAGTTCTGCTACAGTTGCTCTTGCTGCCTTTGCAGCTTGTGCCTTTACTGCTAAAATCCTTAGCCAACGGAATGGCCAAGCAAATGTGTTTGCTACTAGTGTAGTCATTTTGTGTTTTCCAATCTATATATGTATATGTGTGATCCGAGTCTAGCACCTGCTAGTTTTACTCCTTCTACAACTATACTTAGCATTGATAACCAACTAAATCAATCAATTTTTATGCAAAGACGTTATGCATTGTATGCATACCTATGCGTTATATTAACGCATATCAAATTGTCATATTTCTGTTACAAAACTTTTACTAGACTTTTACTAAGTAATCGTGTAACATACAGTTACATTTGTGAGCGACGGGGTAAAGCCGTCAAACAAAGGAGAAAAATATGGAACTACTCACTCTATGGATGCTGGTGGGCTTTTTATTTGCAGCCTACGCAGTTATCGCAAACGATTCAGTCCAGACATTAGGAACGTGGATTGCATCAAATAATGATCGTTTTCACTGGAGAACAATGTGGGCAGCCGCTTCGGCTGTTTTATTATATACAATCTGGTATGGATGGTATATGAACGGAGGCGACATCAGTTATGGTCGTCTAAACAAAATACCCTTCCAAGAAATACAATGGTATCACGCAATGGCACCTGCGGTGTTGTTAGTATTAACACGTATTGGTGTGCCAGTTAGCACAAGTTTCTTGGTGTTGAGTGCATTTGCATCTACATTTGTATTAGAAAAGATGCTGATGAAATCAATGATGGGCTATGCTGTTGCGGCAGTGGCGGCTTATGCTATTTGGATTGTAGTGTCAAAAATACTTGACGAAGCAAAACCAGTCAAAGAAGAACACAAAAGATATTGGCGTGTAGGACAATGGGTAACAACAGGCTTCTTGTGGTTCACTTGGTTGTCACATGATATGGCAAACATCGCAGTGTTCCTGCCTAGACAACTACCTGTTGATCTTATGATACTGATCAGCGTTGTATTTGTAGGCGGACTATATTATATGTTCCGTGAAGGCGGCGGTAAGATCCAAAACATCGTTATTGAAAAGCACAACACTAGATATGTTCGTAGTGCTACAATCATTGATGCTGTATACTGGTTGATACTTTGGTTCTTCAAAGAACTAAATGATATTCCGATGAGTACAACTTGGGTGTTCGTAGGTTTGCTATGTGGACGTGAGTTGGCGATGGCAACAGTAACAGGCAAGCACAAGTTCAAAACTGTGTTTCCACTAGTTACTAGAGACTTCTTCAAGATGATGATTGGACTAGGTGCATCAGTTGCTATTGTCCTAATGATCCATTATGTGATAGTTCCAAACGGACTATAATAAATACAAGCCCGAAGGAGACACACAGATGATTGAAGGATTCAAGCCACCGTGCGTGGTATTCCAAACTCGTGTTAGAGACGAGAGCATTGACGGACCTAATCCGTATCGTTGGCAGAAAACATCCAGCGATGAAATATTTGCAAACCGTAGAGTTGTCTTGTTTAGCTTGCCAGGTGCATTTACACCAACATGCTCTACATACCAACTTCCGGGCTTTGAAGAAAACTATAATCGTATCCGCAATGCGGGTATAGATGAAGTGTATTGTATCTCAGTCAACGATGCATTTGTAATGAATGCATGGGCTAAATCACAAGGCATACAACATGTAAAAGTGATTCCAGATGGTTCTGGTAACTTCACACGTTTTATGGGTATGCTGGTAGGTAAGAACCATTTAGGTTTTGGTTTACGCTCATGGAGATATATGTGCATCTTGAACAATGGTGTTGTTGAAAAATGGTGGCAGGAACCTGGCATCAACAATGACGGAGATGACAACGATCCATACGGAGAAACAACTCCTGAGAATTGTTGTGAATACCTAGAGAATGTCTAATATAGATTGACTAGGCGGGTTGTGCCGTAACACACACGAGCAGGGCCACGGTTAGCCCTGCATCTTTTCCAAGTTAGCAATATATTCAGTCATTGAGTGATCGCCAAAGTTATCTACTTTGCCTTGCTTGATGCCCATCCACATACCACGCCAACGATCTTTAGCACGTTGCCAAAAGGTAAGATTTCTTTCCTCACCGTATGCGTTCATGTAGTGTTCTTTGCCATCGTGTTTGTAACCCATCACCGCCAATGGAACACGAGTAACAATATCATTGTTGTTCACCCAACGATGATGCTTGCAACATAAACTATTAACAAACTTTCTCCAACCTACTCTTGGAGAACCGTATGTGTAAACTTCCTCAATGTTTGGCATATCTGGATCATCTTCACAACGGCTTGCCATAATTGTTGTCATTGCTGCTCCTAGGCTATGTCCAGTAAACCATGCTTTACGTGATTTACCAACACGTTCTAAATCTTCTTTAACCATAGGCCATAGTTCATCAACTTCTGCTTTGAAGCCTCTATGAACTCTACCAACAGTTTCTGCCATTACAGGTGCTGCTTTCAAGTCTGCTTTAATGTCGTTGAACTCTGTAGGTTGTGTTCCACGGCAAGCAATAACAATATCGTCCTTCATCATGAAACGATATGCTTGTGCTCCGTCTTTGTTATAAAACTCTACTGTGGTAAAACCTAATTTGCGAACAACTTTTTTTACATATTCTACATCATCACTGTATGAAATACTTGCTAATTTAGCAAAAAGGAGACTTCTCTCCATAAATGTCATTTCAGTTATCATTATAAGCCCTCACTTATAAGCATATTTAGTTTTTTGAAATGCTAAATACATTTAGAGGTAAAGACAATGAGAAAACGCACCCGCAGTATATTAGAAGAATTAAGCAACTTGCATAGAGTTGAGCGCAGTGATGAGTTTGTTCAAAGCACTGGCGTGAATATTATTGAGAGTGCAGTAAATCTTTTGTCTAAAGTGCATGAAACATATGATGCAAAAACAGCCAGTGAATTAGAAAGACGTTTTCTCAACAGTATTAGAGCTGGTAATAGCAAAAAATTTAAGACGGGCGTAGATAAAATAATCGAAAGTAAGAAGTAATGGCTTTTGAATTCCTAACTGATCTCCAAGAAGCAAGGATGACAAGGGACGCTAAGAATCAGCGTAGACTTACATATGCTGATTGTAGAGAACGTGCCTATTTAACATTGTTGATGCTACAGGTAATGCGTTATTATCCAAGCCATATCAGAATGGCAGCACAATATGCATTCAAGACTGTGATGTATAGAGACTATTTGAAATTTAGAGTAGATGGCACTGACCTTTACAATCTATTCCATTTTATCACAGGTGATAGCAAAGCATTGGGCAAACTCAAAGATCCAGGAACTGCTGAACTTGAACGTAAAAAGATATTGCTGAGTGTAGGCAAGTTAAATGGTTACTTGCGCAACTTAGGTAGGAGTGAAAGTGCTAGTGATAGTGACTACAGGATATTAGCAACTATCGAATCTGATCTAAAAATAACAAATAGAGATTATAAAGAAATAAGAAGGCGTTTGGTTACATTTGATACTGACACTCCTAAAGAACGTCAAACAACCATTACACGTTTGTTGTTTGCAGGTAGAAGCAAACTCACAGACGGAGACTTCTTACAACAGTTTACTAGACTCACACTTGATAAGAATTTAGAAAATCCAAACTTAACAAGTCCAGAGCCTACTATAAGCACACCTGATCAACAAGTGCCTATTGAAGACTTGAGAAACTATAGATTCTTGGTTAGCACACAGCAAATACCATTTGTTGGTAAGTTTTTACAAAGTGCAAGGAGTGGTAGAGCTATTGTTGCAAACTTTACACAAGCATACTTGCCTATTATAATGATGATAGATGATATTGTACGAGCAGGTCCAAGTTATATTGAACAGCTAAAACAAGTGCATAATCGAGCAAAACGAGACCTTAAACGCTAATTTTCTTAAAAAAGGATAAATACTAATGTAAAAAGCCCGTAGAGTAACGGGTAAGTCATTAGATCAAGGAGAAGAAAAATGGCATCATTCACAAAAACAAACCAAGACGGTCGCGACCACGACGTCCAGTATAACCCAGGTCAAATCATTGCAATCGAAATCGACGCAGGCGTTTCACTTGCAGCAAAAGACGGTGTAGACGGAGCTCTAGCAGCAGTAGTTCAAGAGTTCTCACCACTTATGTATATCTCAACAGGAACAGCAGGTAAAGTATTTGCTATCGTTGATGGACATGCAAATGACGCAACAGCAATGACACGCAGATTGCAAAACCTAGGCACAATCGACGGCGTAGACTTTTCAGCACAAACAGTTGTTGTAAGAGACTTAGACGAATTCGACGCAACATAAGAATAGCGTTTATAGAAATAAGAAGCGTCACTTTTACAGTGGCGCTTTTTTTATGGCTGTAAATAACACATGCGTTATCTGCCAGATCATAACATAACATTTATACACAATCCTAAAACAGCAGGCACAAGCATAAGTCAATGGTTAGATGATAACTTCAAAACCATCGAAGGACGTAAGCATGGCGGTTGGAAAGAAGCACAAGAGTTTTTTCCTGATACAATATTCACATTTGGTGTAGTTCGTAATCCTTGGGAAAGACTTGCAAGTTGGTTTACATTTGCAGGAAAGGGTGATTTTGAAAACTGGTTAACCATGCGGCTTATGTATGGACACAACGATATTCCTAGTATTGGTATGACATTCAAACCCACAGTTGGTTGGGCAAGACAATGGTATAACCTAGGAACACCTCAAGCAGATTGGTTAGGAGACAATGTTAATTACACTCTACGTTATGAAAATTTACAAGAAGATTTCAAAGAAATACAACGTATATTAGAATGTGATGCACCTTTGCCAATGTTGAATAAAAGTGACTTGACAAATTATAAAGATATGTATACAATACAAACAGTAGAATTAGTGAAACAATTCTATATTAAGGATATTATTAGATACGGCTATGAGTTTTAAGTTTGACATATACACATTAGTTGATATTACAAACACTGGTGCAAAACGTAATGAAGATGGATTTGCTTACAAGCAACATCAAAATTTTCTTACGATCCAACAAACAATAGGTTTGCGAGTTAACATGGTTATGGAAAGTGATCCTCAAATAGTTGATGAATATCCAAATTTTGGTACAGACTTTGATGGTGAGCAAAAAGTTTGGAAAGTACCAGTAGAAATAGAATATGAATCTGCTTTGACAATAGATATGTTGAATGAAGACTTTCAACTTGTGCCATTTATTACAGGACTAACTGAAACGGCTCAATTTACAAACGCAGTTTTTGATCCTGTTGATGACAAAAAACGTAACATTATATTTTGTATAGATGATAAATAATATTACAGAGTTATTCTGTCAGGCATTTATTTAGGTATAACGAAAAGGCTGTTTCCTGTCGTAACTAGCGGAGTAATAAATGTCGACATCTCAAATCGAAAAAGAAAGTTTAGAAGCACATGTTGATCTGTGTGCATTACGCTACGAGCAATTCGAAAAGCGTCTAAGCACCGTTGAAGAAAAACTTGATGGTATTGCAGATCAGATGGCGGCAGGACAACAAAGTTTAGTGAAAGTTATTATAGGAGCAGCAGGTACAATAGTAGCAGGATTGTTATCAACTATTATTGTTATCATTATGCAAATGGGTTAATGCTATTAAGAGAATTATTAGACACACCAGTTGACGAAGGAATGGCTTTTGCTAAAAGAGGCAACAAAGTCGTAAGAAAGTATCGTTGTACAAGTGGTCCTCGTAAAGGTAGGATCGTTAAAGATTTAGGTCAATGTTTTGCTGCACCTGACATAGCAAAAAGACATAGACTAAAAGTTACAAAAGCCAGGCTTGGAGCAAGAATGGCTCGTAAGGCAAAAAGGACAAAAAGGTTAAACCCTGCAAGTCTTAGAGTGAAAGCGTTAAACAAATGAAACTAACAGATCTAGTTACATTAGAACAAGAAATGGATCCAGTAGAAACTGCTAGAAATAATCTTGCAGCAGCAAAAGAAAATCTAAAAACGCTTACAGCACAAAAAGCAGCATTAGACGCACAGATGCGTGAAGCTCAGTCACAAATAATGGCTGCACAATCAGCAGTACAGAATGCACAAAAGGCAGCAGCAGATAAAGCAAACATACAAGCAACAACATCTCCTGCAACAGCACCAAACATGCCAAGTATGCCAAATATGCCAACAGGTTCTGCATGAAATTAAATGAGCTCATACAAAGTTTTGAAATAGCATTAAGTAATGAAGAGGCTAAATTACTTGACACCTTTGAAGGTGTAATGCTTCCAGAAGAATTTACTGAACGTGAACAAAGAGTAATAGAAAACATGATACGCAAAAGCGTTGTTACAAAAATAGCACATCAAGGAAAAGTTTATCTGGTAAAAAATGAGCAAGGAATATTTTAGTCAACTTCAAAGTATAATTGAAAAAGGAATAAAAAATAATCCCTTACCAATCAAGAAGGGTAACAGTATCCGTATAGGCAAAACAGCCATACGTGCTAGTCGTTGTGGTTATCTTGTATTTGATGTAGAAGAAAAGGTACAAGTTGAACAATTACTCAGTTTGAGAGGTGCGTTAGCCTACACAAGATTATATAATAAAGACAAAGATATCAAACATGTTAAGAGTTTAGACAAACAATACAACAAATTTTACAATGATGCACAGTTTTATCAAAAAACTGTAGACACAACCAAGGAAACTAGTAGAAAATTAGTAGCAGAAACTAGATTAGAAATAGCATACGATGACTTACAACAAATAACAAAAAGTCTTGAACGTATAATATTTGATAATAAATGATAAATAACTTATATGAACCCAAGGATAGATCTATGAATATATCAGAATTTGCAAAACCAGTTACAGCAAAGAGCTTGAATGAAAGCCTTGCTAAAAGATTTGGACAAAAAGTAAAATTAGAAAACTTTACTTTACAACAACTTCAAGATGCTCGTAATAAACTACGTACTAAAATTAGCCAACTAGAACTTAGTGAAAGTTTTGACACAGTGTTAGACAACGACACATATCAAAAAAGCAAATTGATGCTTGATATATTAAACGCAGAAATAGCAGAGCGTGGGGATATTGAGGCAGACGCTATCCAAGAATCAGAACTACGTGAAGGTGCAGAAGACCAAGCAGAGATTGTTATGGCTGCAAAAGATATGGTAGATCGTGTAACAAGCTGGATGGAAGACACAGCTGAAATGCAAACAGAATCAATGTTAGAACTAGCAGATGCAATTCGTGATGAAATGGGTTCAGATCAAATGCAAGGTTTTGTTCAAAGTGTTAAGCCTGCTCTAGAAGCATTATATTCTTCTATGGAGCAAGCACGTGAAGCATTAAGCGGTGGTGTTGGTATGCTTACAGGTGAAGCAATGCCTGCACAAACAATGGGTGCAGAAGAACCAGCTATGGATCCAGCAATGGAGCCAACTGTTGATCAAGAAGAAGCATTACCAGCAGATGAGTTTGGAGCAGCAGCACCAGCAGCAGGTGGCGATGAGGCAGCAGCTAGGCCAGCTAGAGAAAGTGTTGATTCACGCAAGTTAGGCACTGTATTAGCAAGCTCAAAAAAAAAGTAAGCGAAGCCACTAATCCTAAATTATTTCAAATCCTGCGTCAGATGAAAAATGCTGGCGCAGAATCTATTTCGTTTGAGAAGTTAGATAAAATACTTGCAGCAGCAGGTGAACAAGAATTCAACTATGACACGTTTACAGCAGCTTTTAGTGAAGACCCAAGACTCAAATCAATAATTACAAACTTTGACAAAGAAATTATAAGATTCAAACAAGATGATGTGAACATTGGTGATGTAGCAAGTACAAATAATGTTTCACAAATGGCAAAACGTGCTACTGATGTTGGTGCACCTCTATAGTTGACAACCTATTGATTTAATGTTATATTATTAACATGAGTATGATTATTGAGAAGTACACCTACGACAAACTTAAACGTGTTAATGTAGATGGCAAACGCAGATACGAAACACCTGGCGGACCACCAGTAGCAAGTGTCACAACTATCCTAGGCGAAACCAAAGATAAGAGTCATCTTATTGCTTGGAAGAAACGTGTAGGAGAACAAAAAGCACAAGAGATTGTAACAGAAGCTAGTGGCGTAGGCACTAGGATGCACAAGTATCTTGAAGACTATATAGACACAGGCGAATGGCCTAGTGCAGGCAGTAATCCATATGCACAACAAGCACACATGATGGCAACAACTATTAAAGTGCATGCCATGGACGATGTAGATGAAATATGGGGCAGCGAAGTTCCATTGTTTGTTCCTAAACTATATGCTGGCACAACTGATCTTGTAGGTGTGTATAAAGGTAATCCATGTATAATGGACTTCAAACAAACCAACAAGCCTAAGAAACTAGAATGGGTGGAAGATTATTTCCTACAACTTACAGCATATGCAATAGCACACAACGAAGTACACGGCACTGATATACGTGAAGGACACATCTTTATGTGCAGTCGTGCAGGCGAATATCAACAGTTTGATTTATGGCCAGATGAATTTGCTGAATGGGAACAAGAATGGTGGAATAGAGTATACCAGTATTACGAAAAGTTCGGATAAATACTTCTAGTAGATCTAGGAGTAAAATATGGCTGTCGTTCAGATATCAAGGATACAAGTTCGTAGAGGACAGAAAAATACCGGTACAGGTATACCACAACTTGCATCGGGTGAATTTGGTTGGGCTATTGACGAGCGTGAACTTTACATTGGTAATGGTTCAATTAGTGAAGGCGCACCTACTGTAGGTAACACAAAAATCTTAACTGAGTTTACAGATATTTTGGGTGAAGCAGCCAAATATTCCTATAAACCAGATGAAATAACAACTGGCACAGCAGGTAACATTGTTAGAACATTACAAGAAAAACTTGACGATGTTGTAAGTGTGCTAGACTTTGGTGTTGCGAATGACGGTACAGTGCAAACCGCAGCAATACAAAGAGCGATTGATAATCTTTACTTAGGTCCAGACGTACAAGGTTTATCACCAGAAGGGCGTGTAGTTTTACGCTTTCCTGCAGGTGAATATCAAATAGATGGACCTGTGTATGTTCCACCATTTGCAACATTAATGGGCGATGGTTCTGAAAGAACAATAATTAATGTTACCGGGCAGTATGGATTTTATACTGTCAATGGTGATAGCACACCAAGCAATCCAGCAGGTAGTGAATTAATTGGCACACCGGCAACTACACTTGCTAACCAAGCAAGAAGTATAACCATTAAAGGCATGACAATAAACAAAACAACTTTTGATGGAGCATTGGTTTTGCAAAGTTGTCGTGATAGTCATTTTGAAGATTTAATTATTCAAGGAGCTTGGAGCTTAGGTGATGGTCTAGTGAACAGTAAAGGCATTGTAATGAATAGCCTTGGATCTGGCGTAACAACCAATCAAAATATTTTTGATAACTGTACAATTAGAAATTTTGTTTATGGTGTGTACAGTGATTATGATGTAACACACAATAATTTTAACGACAATCATATACATGATTGTTATAATGGTATTGCTTGGGGTATAACAACAACTCCTGCTGATGATGCGCCAGGGCAAATTACTGGTCCTTCTTCTAACCAGGTAAGAAATAGTACCTTTGAAGACATATATGCAGAAGCTATTGTTATTAGAGAAGGTATTAACAACGTTAGTACAGACAATAAATTTATAGCGTGTGGTAACCACGGTGGTAGTAGTGCTACTGCAACTACAGCTATTATACGATTTGGTTATTTGTCTAGTGAATCATCTGAAGCAAGATACGATCCACGTTTTCATGTAGGTAATAAAAGTGAAAATGATTTTTTTGAACGAACAGCAGACTTAACAGTGAATG
>CEVG01122633.1_pt1 | contig 11539 bp, 3 predicted proteins | sample 356511 | NCBI WGS metagenome assembly CEVG01 (sample SAMEA2623426, study PRJEB7988) | marine metagenome | biome: marine biome (ENVO:00000447); feature: surface water layer (ENVO:00002042); material: "saline water (ENVO:00002010), including plankton (ENVO:xxxxxxxx)" | depth 5 m | reverse complement strand
TAGCACCAACTCCGACTCCTACACATACAAGTGCTGAATATATTCAACCGAAAGATAAAAAGTAAATTATTATAAAAACTCTATCTATTTTTTATAAAAACTCTGGTTTTTAATATTTATAAAAAGTAGATGATGAATTGGCAATATAAACTTAGAAATTACACATATCTTCAAAATAATATATTTGAAAAGTACTTTGAAGATATGCCATATGATCCTTATGTAACAGGACATTTTAGAAAAAGAAGATTTTCAAGATTCAAATACGATCATTATGGTCAAATTGAATTTCTTCCTACCAAAAAATTTGTACAAACTGCAAAAGTAAATGATTTACTTGGTGATGTAGAACGTGAATACGAGGAAATAGACGAAGAGTTGGTAAAAACAGATGAATTTGTAAGAATTTTTCGTGGTTTTGCTGAACTTAGTAAAGTAAATCCTTATATAACAGAAGTTGGAGTACATCAAATAAGAATATTAAGTTCCGTGTATATAGAAGGAGAACCTGTTCCTGAAGGAAGACATCAGGATGGATTTGACTTCATAGGAATATTTTGTTCACGTCGCAAATGGGTAAATGGTGGTAAAAGTGAATTGTTTTTGGAAAAGGATAGTGAAAAACCACTCTTAAGCAAAATATTAAAAGAAAACGAAATGCTGGTAGTTAATGATAGAGTTGTATTTCATAATGCAACAAAATTAATACCCACGACCAATGAACTTGGTTATCGTGATGTCTTTGTTTTTACTGCATGAAAGATGTAGGGCAAATTCGTAGTGCTTTTCCTGCATTAAAGAGAAAAGCATACAACGGAAAACCGGCAATATTTTTTGATGGACCAGGTGCATCACAAATGCCAAACCGTGTTTATCGTGCGTATACAGATCATGTATTAAACGACAAAGCAAATGCTGGTGGGTATTTTGAGACAAGTGTAAATACAACCGAAGCAGTTGAACGAGCAAGAATTGCACTTGCTTTGTTTATGAATTGTGAAGCAGAAGAAATTGTTTTAGGTGCAAATGCTACAACAAGCATATTTCAGTTTAGTCGTGCGATCAGCAGAGATTGGACTTCTGAGGACGAAGTTGTAGTTACTAAACTAGATCACTTTGCAAATGTATCTCCGTGGGTTGAAGTTGCAAAAGATAAGAATTGCAAAGTAACATCAGTAGATTTTGATTTAGATAAAGGTGAATTTAATATTGTAGACTTTGAAAAAGCAATTACCAACAAAACAAAAATAGTTGCTTTAAATTATGCGTGTAATGCAATAGGAACAATTAATCCTGTAAAAGAAATTACTGAAATTGCACATAAAAAAGGAGCAATGGTATTTGTAGATGCAGTTCATTATGCTCCACATAGATTAATTGATGTTCAGAATATTGATTGTGACTTTTTGGTGACAAGTGTGTATAAGTATTTTGGACCTCATATAAGTGCAGTATTTGCAAAGAAAAAGCACTTAGAGACATTTGTACCATATAAAGTAGAACCTGCTAGTAACAATATACCTAATCGTTGGGAAACAGGTACACCTGATTTTTCTGCAATTGCGGCTATTCCATCGACTATTAAGTATTTAATTTCGTTATCAGAGAATTCTAGTCCTACACGAAAAAATTTGGAACTTGCGTATGAAAATATAGTAGAATACGAAAATGAGTTAAGTAAATATTTTTTAAATAAAGTATGGGAATTAAAACACGTTAAAGTTCACGGAATAAAAAATACAGACGATATAAATAAACGAACTCCCACATTTGGATTAACAATAAAAGGAAAAACTTCACATCAAGTTGCTGAGTATCTTGCAAAGCATGGAATATTTGCTTGGAGTGGGCATTTTTACGCACTTGATGTAGTAAGAAGTTACAACTTAGAGAAAGACGGACTACTAAGAATTGGAATGCTACACTACAACACCAAACGAGAAATAAAAGAACTTATATCTGTGTTAAAATTGTTAGGATAATAGATATTCAATAATAAACCAAGTATTTATATGAAAATGAACATTACAATGCTAACTTGCAAAGATGTAAATTGTTAAAAAATGGATGATATAATATCAGAACCAAGTGTAATTGTGTATGATGACCATGATCTTGCATTTTTAGATATTCCATATAATGATTCAAATGAATTTCACGAAACATTTAGTGAGTTAAATAAAGAAGTTGATTTTACTAAATTAACTTTGAAAGAATTTGAAAATCTTAGAAAAGTGGCAGATTTTGATGTATTTGCAATTTCTAAAAACCCGTATCAAAGAGCATTTGAAATGTTTAAAGGTGCAATTATACAAAATAAAGAAGAATCAAAGAATATCTCAAACTTTGGAATTGGAAAATATTTTGAAGAAGTTTTAAATAATTGGAACGAATATAAGTCAGATAAAATCATCACCCAAACACAGGTTTTGGGTTCGGTGAATAAACACTCTGACATACAACTTTTTAAGTGCGAAAACTTATATAATGCTGAACTTCATGAATTAAACGAATTGCTTGAAGAGCATGGTTTGAGAGGAATTAGATATTTTAGAAGAAACAAAATATACGAAAATTTTATTAATGAATTCGATGATTTAAGTTTTGAAGTAATCAACTATATATTTATAGACGACTTTACCGTCTGCGATTACACCAAACAAAATGAGATTCACACTAGGAAACTTTCGGGAGGATGACTCCGATTTAATAAAAAGTGATTTATTCGACTTTTTAAAAGTATTGCGTGGTGAAATTCCGTATTCAGATAAGTCTAAATGTCAAAAAGACATATTAAACGTAGACGAAAGTGCAGAAATAGGACCTAATTTAGGTGATTTGCTTACTATAAGAAAAATGTTAGATGGTCGTGTTTCTCAAAAATATATAGATTGTATAGATAATATATTTCCTAATGCAGAAAGTGGACTCGAATTTCGTTGGGAAACTGCAATAGTAAGTGATCCAAGTAATTTATATTACAATACAAAAATACTTCAGGTTAAAAACTTTTACAAGCCATCTCATAGTAATTTTGAAAATTTAAACTCATACGATGATTGGGTTACTTTGTATTTTGGAAATGATTTAAATTCACATACCATAACCGATGATACATGGAGTCCGGTTTATATACATCCTGCTAATATATCACTAGCAATGTATAATGACTTCACCACCGAAGTCTCAATACAACTTGATACTCAGATAATGTTTAACGAAATAAGTGGATTTCAACTTTTTGTTGAAAATCGTCCTGTGTATATATTAAATCCACTTATTCAAGTTTCTTTGCAAAATACTAATATTTTCTTTAATGAGTTTAAATCACCGGTTGTAACCCCAATTTTACAAGATGGTGATTTTTATTTTAAATGGGAAGGAAAAAATCCGAATGGAGGGTTAGAAGCAAATTTACCATTGGTAGAAAACGGAGAATATGAAGCAAATGTATATTGGGGTGACGGAACTGCAAATAAAGTAAGTTCTTTTAACACAGAAAATTCAAATCATACTTATACTGACGATAAACAAGAAAGAAATATTTTACTTAGAGGTACATTAAAAAATATTTCATTTGAAGAAAATGAAATTCAATACGAATCGGCAGTTGCGAAGCAAAAACAACAATTACAAAATATTACATCGACGAGTTCGTGTTCGGATGAAAAGAAAATGTGTGATGACGGAACTTTGGTAAGAAGAAATGAAAACAATAATTGTGCATTTCACGATTGCCCAAAACCGGTATCAATAATTCACACAGATGCAGATGGATGTTTTTTCTTGTTGGGTGGTGATATACAAACTGAACTTAATTTTAATAAAATAAATTATTCAAAGCAAGTAACATCCTCAACGATTTCATATAGTGAAGAACACCTTACTTGGAAAATAAATTACATTTCGGATGAAGAATCAACATTTACTGAATTTCAAATAGAGCAATTTAATCTTGCATTAAATCGTTGGTCTAGTGTAATCAAGATGGATCTTGAGATAGAAATAGATGTTAATTTAATACACGAAGCAGATTCAACAACAATTGCATTTGCAAATACCACATACATTTACATGAATGGTTTGGCTGCAAAGGGTCAAATAACATGGAACACAAGGTATTTGACACAAAATTATACGGGTACACAAACTCCATATGATGAGTTATTTTATGATGCCGATAATAATTTCACCGAAATGTATGCTGTTACTTTACACGAAATTGGTCATGTCTTGGGAATAGGAACACGATTTAATTTAGACGATGAAAAAATGTTTGTGTACAATGGAACAACGGGTGAGCAACTGCCATTTAATTACAGATCAGAATACTACGAGGAGGATTCTAATTTTTGGGAAACATTAAATCCTGTTTACAAAGGAATAAATGCAGTAAATGCGTACAACAGAATTACTGGACTCAATTACGATGCGTTACCAATTGAAGATTCAGGAGGAGTAGGAACAAGAGGTGCTCATGTGGAAGAAGGAATTGATACACATTTTGAACCACAAATAAGAACCTATCTATTTAATGATGAAATTGTTGAACTTCCATATATGCAATTTGAATTAATGTCAGGATGGCATGACTATGGAGGATTACCTTTGTCTGAGATTTCTGTGGGAATGTTACATGACTTGGGATACGATGTAGATTATTCTAATGCAGATGAATATACAATAGAAGGATTTCCAAATAATACTCCAACTCCTACAATAACTTTTTATGCAGATGATTATGTATGCACACAGGATGTAAAAATATGTCGTGATGGAAGTTATTTAGAAAGAGACCCGAACGACAATTGTAATTTTCCATTGTGTGACGGAGAATTGGTTCGTGAAACATCACCAAGTCCAAGTTATACGCATAACAAACTAATTGAAATTATGCAATGGGGAAGTTTAGATTTATCAGAAAGTGTAAATGTATTCAAAAACAATAAACTACTTGAAAAAATAACTGCAACAGATTCACCAATTTTTTCTCACGACATAAGTTATATGTTTAAGGATTGTGTTAATTTAAAAAGTGTTAATGTAAGTGGTTGGAACACAGAAAATGTGTTGAGTATGCAAGGATTGTTTATGAATTGCGAAAAACTAAATTGTGAATTAAACGATTTAAAAACTGATAGTGTTGTTGATGGTTCTCGTATGTTTAAGAATTGTAAATTGTTGTCGTGTGATTTAAGTAATTGGAATACATCTTCTATGAAGTTTATGTCATCAATGTTTTCCGGATGTCAAAATTTTCAAGGTTCTTTGCACAATTGGATTACAACAAATGTAATTCGAATGGATCATATGTTTGATATGTACGATGAAGAACACTTTTTCGAAAATGAAGAAATAGTTAAAGCAGGATATCAACCAATTGGTATTGCAACCAAAGAAATTGTTGATCTTAACGGAAGTGTAATTTTATCATGGGATACTCGCAATGTACAAGATATGTCTTATATGTTTCGTGCTCATAGATTCCTACAAATAAATTCTGTTCAGGATAATGAATTTATTGGAAATTGGAATACTACAAGTGTTACACGAATGAAAGGTATGTTCAGAAGTTCTGCGATGTTTTGGACAAATGAAAATTTTGAAAAAGATTTTACATCTCAAGTAGGATTTTCTTCGTTAAAAACTAAACAAATAAATTTACCAAATTACGAATACACAGCATGGGATGTTTCCAATGTTAATAATATGTGTGAAATGTTTATGTCAGCAAGTCAGTTCGATTTTGATTTTAGTACATGGAATTTTGCTTCTATAATAAGTGAACCTGATAAACTTGATGGACTTGAATTTATGTTATATAAACTTGAATTTAATAATATCGGAGATTATACATTAAGTTCAGCAAATTATGATAAACTTATTAATCGTTTAAATGAAACAAACGCAAATGAGAATATTACATTACACGCAAATCTTGAAAAAAGAACAAACAATTCTTATTCATCTTATCTTTCTTTAGTAGCACGTGGGTGGAATATAATAGACGCAGGATGTGATGATTGTATTGATCCAACTAATACTCCAACACCAACACAAACAGAAGGAGATCGTGGACCAGGTGATCCAACTCCCACACCAACACCTACACCCACACCTTTAGTATCAAATTGTGAACCCATTATTTACGAAGCAACAGGAGCAGATCAACAATATATCGTTCCTGAAGGAGTTACTAAAATCAATGTAGAAATGTGGGGAGCTGGAGGAAAAAGTGGTATATGGGTAGATTCTCGTCCTGCGTATAAAAATTACAAATATAATAACGGTGGTGCAGGAGGTTATGCAAATGCAGATGTTGATGTTACACCGGGAGAAACTTTAGTTGTTGGTGTTGGAAAGTCGGGTGGTTATACACCTGGTGGAGTGCAAGGTAGAAATCATTCCTCAACACCACTAGCAGGTGGATTGAGTGGTCTATTTCAAGGAACACCTTCACGTTCTAGTGCAATAATAATTGCCGGAGGAGGAGGAGGTGGATCTAGTAGAGGTGGTGCTGGAGGTGGTGGTGGTGGATTATCCGCGGGTAACGGAAGTGGATGCACTGGAAGTTATGCAAATCGTGGTAGAGGTGGAACACAATCTTCAAATTGGACTTCAACTGCATTTGATGGTCATAGAGGAAGTGTTTCGTATTCACATAGTAGTTATGGAGGAAATGGAGCACCTGGATATAATTGTGGAGAACGTGGACTAGCAAATCAATCATGTGCAAGTGGAGGAGGAGGAGGTGCTGGATATTTAAATCCATCTCGTACATCAAATGGAATTTTAAAAACAGGTGCAAATGGTAATAATCAAGGTGCGTTACCAACATTACCCACACCAGCAAAACCTTATCATACAGATACACGTGGAGATACTGCTGGAAACGCAGCCGAAGATGGAAAAATAATAATAACACCAATCTGTGAAACACCAACACCTACACCAACACAAACTGAAGGAGATCGTGGACCAGGTGATCCAACCCCTACACCAACACCTACGTTGACTTCCACACCAACATTTGGAAATTATACTTTATTTTTAAATACACATTCTATCCGAACTAACGAAAGTGGTATTTACGCACAACCAACACGAAAAAGTGGAGACATGACTTTTATGTTTTGGTTTAAGTTTCCTGAGAAAAATACATCAGAATTTGGTTCTTTGTTTTGGTGTCCTGGATCGAGTTCAACGAATATAAGTGCAAATCACACAACTACATTAAATCTTTATATTGATGAAACTAAAAATTCATACGGATTAATTTATGGTGATGGACAAAGTTGGACTGCACCAACAGGTCCTATTGGTCCAGACGAGTTTGATTCTAATAAGAAATTTGAAGTAGATACATGGTATCATTATGCAGTAACAAGAAAAGTTGGAAATGATGGTACAGATGATATGGAAATATACATTAATGGAGAGCATTATTCAACCAAGTCTTGGAAAGTAAATACAGGTACATTTGCATTTGGTCGTGAATCGGATGAAGAATCGGGTCATGCTTTTTATATGGGTTCTCATGCCGGATACTATGTTACACAATATATGTTTGATGAAATAGCAATATATGACGAAGCATTGTCACATGAACAAATTCAAAGTGCAGTTGGAAATTCTGAAATAGTAGGTAATTTAAAAAACATCGGAACAAAATTAGATTGTTGGTGGAGAATGCAAGATGTTCTTGAGGGCATTTATATAAAAAATTCAGCAGATGAAAATTCAAGTCGACTTTTAGAAATAGGAACAAATACACTTGAACTTGATGTTCCACCTTCTTTGGAAAAGACACCAACACCAACACCAACAATATCTCCGACACCAACTGAAACCTGCATTATAGTTGATCCAATTATTCCGAAGTGTGATGAGGTTACGTTGCAAATTCAAAGTGATACTAATGTAACACGTTCTGTAACATTACAATGGTATATGTTGTTACCTAATCATTCAATTGCAAGTCATAGAAACGGAACTTTAAGTCATTCGCAAACATTTGATATCACTGAAGATGTAACAAAAGTAGATCAATGGTTTATGTATTCAAATTCCAAAGTGCTAGGTGTAAATTCTGGTAATTGGACTGCATCTGCTCAACCTGGTGGAGTAAATCCAAATAAAGCAAATTTAACATACAACGATACAGGTGAAACAATAGTTGTTGATCTTACCAACAGAAAGTTAACATTAGCAGGAGGAGGAGCAGGACACAATTTAACATTTAACTTTGATGTTCCTTATGGAAAAGAATTACCTGCAATTGAAGATATTTCAGTAAATGCTCACACTATAACAACAATTGGTGATGTAAAGCATTCTTCTGTTGAAACAATTTATGGTGAAAGTAGTTTGTATTTTGATGGCTCTGGAGACTACTTACACATAAATCAATCTGAAATTTTGGAGGATTTCTTCAACATCGGTAGTGATGACTTCACAATTGAGTTTTGGTTCAGAGCAGATGATCTATCATCTGTTGGTAGACAAGGCTTGGTTAGCACAAATGATCTATCAACATCACATCCAAACACAGGTGGTAAAGATGCCATATCTATAGAACTTGGTCGTTATCATGCAGACACAACCGATTATTCTGATCTGTGGATTAGTTTCAGGGAAGCTAATTTGGCAATATCACACGGTGAAGTGATAACTGGATTGCAAAGTCAAACATGGTATCATCTTGCAGTAAGCAGACACAACACACTGGTTCAAGTTTATTTGAACGGACAACTACGTACAAGTTTTAACAAATCTACCGGCATTCTTACACATGGTGTAACAGGTACTGTCAATCCATTGTTGTTTGGAAGATATACTGATTATACGTTCAAAGGATATATGCAAGACATCAGAATCAGTAAAAAAGCAGTTTATACAGGATGTTTTGTTCCTCCTGCGTCTTTTCATTCAAATCTTGTAACAATACCAACTGAACCAAGTTGTAACGAAGTTGTGTTACAAATTCAAAGTAATACAACAAATGAAGGTGATATTATTAATGATTTGTCAGTGAGTAATCATAATGTAAATACAATTGGTAATACCCACCACGAAACAGATGTAAAAATATTTGGTGAAAGTAGTCTGTTTTTTGATGGAACAGGTGATAATTTAGAAATTGGTGAAATTGATGATTGGAGATTTTTACACAACGGTGAATCAGATTATACTGTTGAATTTATGATGAATTGTCGTGCCTTTTCAGGTGAAGGTGGAATAAGCAGAATTATATGTACATCAGGAGATAGTGCATCCACTGGAATGAATATTACAATTAATTCATCGGGTGTTATTTCGGTTGGTATTAGTCGTGGTGTTGATGGTTCACTGTATATGTACACATCAAGTGAGAGTGGAGTCATAAGTCTAAATACATGGAGTCATGTAGCAATTGTTCATACATCACAAAGTAAATCTCTTAAATTATTTGTAGATGGTATCTTAGTTGCAAGTGGAGAACAATCAAATACACCAAATTCAGGTGCTTCGTATACAACATTATTAGTTGGACGGATGGTACGACAATCTGGTTTACAACAATATTACTATAATGGGTATTTACAAGACCTTAGAATATCCAAAAAAGCAGTTTATACAGGATGCTTTGTTCCTCCTGCATCTTTTCATGAAAATCTAGTAACAACACCGAATGAACTCAGTTGTAACGAAATTGCGTTGAATATTCAAAGTGATACAACAAACAATACAGATGCAGTAGAAGATATTTCGTTAAATGCTCATGTAATTACCAACACAGGACCTGCGAGGCACGAAACAGAAAAACCTTTATTTGGTTCAAGTTCCATAAAATTTGGTGGTGGGGATATTTTAAGTGTTGGGGACACAAGTACATTTAAATATCTACATGATGGTACAACTGATTATACGATAGAATTTTGGATAAATATCAATAACCCCAATTCAGTAGAGTGGATTATGAATACACTTGGTGGAACGTCACGTACAGTAGGAATGCAATATTTTGTAAGAGATACAGGTTCTATTGTGTTTGAAATATTCTGTGGAAGTTTAGGAAAAAAATATAGAGGTTTCACAAGTGAGGAAAATTTATTTGACTTTAATACATGGAATCACTTGGTTGTAACTTTCAATAGTAACGCAGAAGAATGTAATATGTTTTTAAACGGAAATAATCTTACAAATGTTTTAACTGGATATGAAATTTGTTCTTCACCGGCTGTTGGAAATTCTAGGTTACCTTTAACTATTGGTGGAGCAAATCTTCCAACAGGACAGAACGTAGATTTAAGAGGGTATATTCAAGATTTGCGTATTTCCAAAAAAGTTGTATACACAGGATGTTTTGTTCCAAAAAATCAATTACACGAAAAATGTGAAACACCAACACCAACACCATTTGTTAATATAATTACAACTAATATAACGCAAAATGCAAATACTGGTGATACACAAATTGAAGTTGATAATCAGGAAGGATTTAGTATTGGTGATAGAATAACAATAGCAGAAGGTACGATCAATGAAGAGTACAATACGATTGTTGGGTTTGGGTCGTTTATTCTAGAGAAACCATTGCTTTACAATCATGAAGTAAACACAATTGTAAGTAAAAACAAAGAGTGTAATTTGTACACAAACGAACCAACTTGTGAAGATATTATATTAAATATTCAAAGTAATACACTTGATACTTCCGATGAAATAATTGATTCATCTACAAATGCTTTTGATTTAATTCAAAATGGAAGTGCTTTGCATAACATAGAAAATGCTTTTATCGGAGATAGTAGTTTAACCTTTGATGGAGTAGGTGGTCATGTTGTAGTTCCACACACAAACGATTTCGTAGATCAATTTTTCAATATAGAAAATCAAGATTTTACAATTGAATTTTGGTTTAACACAAATGTAATTAAAAGATCAGGATTTTTATCAACTCATAATTTTCATCACAACATCGGTCAACATCGTGTTGATGCATTTGATATAGAACTAAAATCCACAGGTCATGTAATGTGCTTTTTTAGAGATGCTTCACTTAATGCAGTTGCTATTTTAACAGATGAAGTAATCACAACAAACACATGGTATCATATTGCAGTTGTTCGTAGCAATGGGTTTGTGAAAATGTACTTAAACGGAATGCAAACAGGTGAAGAAATAAACTTCCCACACGCAATTCCTTCAACAACAACATCAGGAACAAAACTTCCATTGGTGTTGGGAAGATACTCAACATATTTCCTTGATGGAAGTATGCAGGGTATTCTTGTATCAAAGAAAGCAGTATATAAAGGTTGCTTTGTTCCAAAGTACGAACTTTACGAAAAATGTGAAACACCAACACCAACACCAATTGAGACTCCAACCGAACCTTTACAATACGTGGATCTTGATGGAACGATGGGTGGTTATGTATCCGTCGATAATACTTTAAATTTATCAGGTGCTACTACCTTTTCATGGTGGTTTAATGCACAACAAGACACAACAAATGTAGTTTTTCCTATTATACACAAAGAACGTCAAATTTACA
>CEVG01034302.1_pt1 | contig 11566 bp, 11 predicted proteins | sample 356511 | NCBI WGS metagenome assembly CEVG01 (sample SAMEA2623426, study PRJEB7988) | marine metagenome | biome: marine biome (ENVO:00000447); feature: surface water layer (ENVO:00002042); material: "saline water (ENVO:00002010), including plankton (ENVO:xxxxxxxx)" | depth 5 m | reverse complement strand
AAAAAAAGGACTAAGATTTTTAGTCCTACTAGTTATAATAATAAAGAAGGGTGGGTGATTGGATTACTTCATACCAACATAATCGGGGAATCGCTAAAGCGAAATTTAATACCGATTAACTAGACACCTCTTGGTCAGAGTTCAATCCTTTAGGGATTGCGAGCACCACCTCTGAGTCTATACATTATCCCGCCTATTTCCAACAGGATTGTTCTGTCACACCCATGTCAACCTCGTCAGATCAACAAATATAATATAACATAAAAAAAGAGACCCGTCAAGGGTCTCTGTGAGGATATGTAAATATGAATTACATAAGGTTTGCAACCTGTACTCTTCTGTAGTACTTGTTGCTGTTGGCAGTAAGTGCGCCAGAACCCTGAGTAAGACCCTGAGAGAATGGGTTAGAAACCATACCGTAACGAGTCTTGAATCCAATCTTAGGTTGGAAAGTGTTAGGGTTAATAGCACGAACCTGCTGAAGAGGAACGTATGGGCAGTAGAACAGACCTGCGTCGTAAGGAGAAGTACCCTTGTAACCAGCAACGTAGAAGTGCTTATCAGCAACGTTAGCAGAGTAAGGATCAACGTAAACCTTGATGCGTCCGTTAAGAGTACCAACAAGAGTAGAGGAAGTATCGTCTACACCAGTTAAAGCGTTGTTACCCTGTAAACCAGGAGCGTAGTCAAGGACACCTGCCATACCGAGAGCAGAAGCAACGTCTGCAGAGCAGATCAAGATGTTGCCCTTCCCGCGACGAGTTTGCTGACCGATAGCGTTAGCATCTCTTTCGATCTGGAAAAGAAGACCTTTGAACTTCTCAACAGACCAACGACCATTAGAGTCAACGTCAAGGTCGAAGATACCACCGTTAGCAGTATTGTTCTGAGCACCTGCAACAGCGTTAGTGTAGATGGTACGAACAACTTCACGGTTGATCTCAGCAAGAATCTCAGTAGAGAGAATGTTGCTAAGTTCTTGCTCGGCATCAAGACCGTGAATTGCTTTCAAGTCTTGAGCAAGTTCGATGCTGTACTCTGCCTTTAATGCTCTTGCCTTAGCAGTTACAGTCACCTTCTCGATGGAGAAACCCATCTCTCTGAAGGCAGTGTTAGATGAACTGTCATCTAATGCTTCAACAGTTGCAGTAGACATACCTGCAGCGTCACCAGTCTGTTCGTAAGTTCCAGGAGAACCATCGTTAAGAACAGCAGGGTTGTTGCCTTCAGCGTCGTTGTTTGCAGAACTGGAAGCACCAGGATCGTAAGAAGAACCTGCACCACCAGAGAAACCTGCGTTAGGCTCGTTGAAGAATGCTTCGTCGTAACCAGAAGCAGCGGGATCTCTTTCGCTACCGTAGTTAGTACGCATCGCAAAGATAAGTCCAGTAGGACCAGTCATAGGTTGAACACCTGCGATGTCATAGGCGATCAACTGAGGCATTGATCTTCTGATCAATGAAATAAGTACTGGGTCGAAACCTGCAACAGGACCAGTAGCGGTGCTTGCGCCAGTGTAACCAGTAGTTTGAAGAGTTTCAGAAAGAATCTGACCTTCTTCGATTTGTGCTTTTTCTTGGTTTTCTAAGAGTTGAGCGACAACGCCTTTCTTATAAGAGTCACCGATCTCAGGGAGAGCGTCGTGATTAAGAACGGGTGCCCACTTCTCTTGTAGTTTTTGAACGGTCATTCGTTTTTACCTTTTAGAGTAGTAGTTTAATTTACAATTATTTGGACCAACGAGCAATAGCGTCAACGTATTTCGACATTGTGCCACTCGCTGTAGATTCTACAAGGGGTTCAGATGCTTCTTCGGTGGGTTCGCTTGCAGATTCTGCAATCTCAGCCTTCCTAGTGAAGTATGATTCCTTGATAGTTTCGACTTTCTTACGAAAATCTTCTTCATTTTCAAACTCAACACCCTCTGCTAATGATGCTAACTTCTCCTTTTGGGTTTCTGCTAGACCAACAGCACTCTCGTTCACGATCTCCATTTTAATAAACTCACCAATGCGCTTATTCAAAGCAACGTTAGTGTCGATTTGCTCGTTGAGTTTCGTTTCCATATCATCAAGCTCTCCAACCATACCGTCAAGTAGATTGAATTTTTCCTCAGGCACGCTAAAGTTGTGCTCTAAGAAAAGACTTTTTAGACCATTGAAGAATGACTCACTCATCTCAGTCTTAATTCCGTGCTCGACTTGGAGACTATTCTCTTTCATCCAAGACTCAGCAGCATAAGATAAGTAATCATCAACCTTCTCGGCTAATTCTGTTTTGATTTTTTCGACTTCTTCAGTCAGAGACTCTTCAAATGCCTCTTGCAACGCTTTTACCTCTGCATTAACTTTTTCAGTTACAACTGCCTCGAAGATTGTCGCTGCGCGGTTTCTGAATTCTTCTGATAATTCTTCACCTGCGACAAGAGCGTCAACATCTTGAGTAAAGTCGTACTTGGTTTCAGCGATCTCTTCCGATTCATCGGTTTCTACCTCCTCAGTACGATTCATCCCAGTTTCAACTTTGCCAGATGCTCCAGAAGGTTTGGTGCTAAGTGACTTAGAACCTTCGTGCTTTACAGCACCAGATGCAGAAGCACCTGCGTTCTTCGTACCTTTCGCTCCTTCCATAGAATCTGTGTTAACGTCTACAACCTTGGGTGCACCGCCCTTCGATGTATCGATAGGGTCACCAGGTTTTGCTTTCGCGTTAACTGCTGTTTTGGATTGGGTGGTGCCTTCGGTCACTTCCTCCATGTTATCAAGATTTTTTTCGAGGGTCTCAGCCATTTGTTTAAACTCCGTTATGCATTAGCGTTGTCTGTATTTATTTATAAATCACAAACTCTTTAAAAACGCCTCAAACGCGGAAACTTTGCGTTCTTGTAAGTTAATAAGGGTTGCGTGATCGATTTCTGTTTTGATTTGAGCAACAGTAGACTCTTTTAGGACTCCGTTGTCCCAAACCCACTCCTTTCCTTCCATAATTCCATCAACAAATGCGTCAGGTGCAGAAGGATCAGCAACAATATCTGCTGCTGTAGCGAGCATGAAGTCATCCATAACGACATTACAGTTCTCTTCCTTGCGGATAGAACCCATGCCTCTGGATGAAACACCGAGTTTTACGCCCTCGTCTAGCAATGACTTAGCGACTTTACCCATAGGTGTGTCAAGTAGTTTCGCTCTACCAATGAAGTTGTTTCCATCTTCTTTGAGCGACATGATCTTATGAGAAACCCTATCCAAGTTAATAGAAGGACCATCTGGATGACCTAATTCTCCAAGGGCACGCCCTTTTTGAATGTAGTTCTCATCATATTTAGCAACTTCTTTTGATAAAGTCTTGAGTGGATACATCCTGTTGTTACGGTTTTTAAGTTCCGCTTGCAGGAAGATACCTTCAATGAAGTAATTCTTTTTGCCTTCTTTCTCTTCACAGAGAAAGTCAACATTGTTAATCTCTTCAGCGATCAGTCTCATCGTTAGGTTCCTCTTCTGTTTCGGGTTGTTCTTCGTCAGTAACCTCAGGGGTTTCGACGTTTCCTTGTGTAGGTTCTGGGATTTCTTCTGTGTTATCAGGAAGTTCATCTGCGATTTCATCCGCAGCATCCTGAGCAGTGTCGTCCAATTCAAAACCCATACTCTGTGCAAATTCAAGTTTTCGTGCTTGAACTGCATCATATGCAGCAGCAGACAAGGCATCGTTTACCGAATCAACTGCTTTCGCTTTTTCGTCACCAAAGATTTGGTTAACAATTTGTTGTGCGATTTCGCTAGGCATAATAACTCCTACTGTATCTATTTAGTAACTTAGAACTCTCCTCTGCGTAAATCACTTGGATCTACTTGCGGAGCTTCCTCTTGAGGTGCTACTTCTCCTTCTGGAGAGGCAGCGTTAGGATCCATAGAAGGATCCATTTCCGCTGCAGGATCAGCGATAATACCAGATTCCATCTCAGATTCAATCTGTTTGTCAATTTCTTTGATCTCCTGTTCAGTTTGTTTCAGAACCTGACGTCTCATGTACTCAACAGAGAAGTACTTACCGACATAAGGATCCATTACATTGACTTGATTCATTCTTTCATTACGGATCTCAATCTCCTTGAGTTCTGTAAAGTAGTTGTCAGCAATGTAATCATATTGGATATGTTCTTTCATATCCTCCCATTCTTCAATAGAAATAATTCCTTTGAGAATGAGTTGTGTTTTTAAGAGATCGTGGAATAACTCACTGAATCTCTTGCGGAGACGTGCGATGAACTTCTGGAACTTTACTTCGTCCCTAGTAATCTCAGCAGCACGACCAATGTTAAAGGTAGTTTCTGTTTCTAACCTTGAGGATGGAACGTTGAGTGCTTTGTATAACTTCTTCTGGAAGTATTTGACATCCTCAAGTTCTCCAAGATTTTGTCCACCTGGGAGCGTAGTGATCTCAGTTCCTCGCCCGCCTTCTCTTCTGGGTAACCAGAAGTCTTCGAGCATGGACATGAATTTTTTGTCATCTTTGATTTCTCCTGTGTTGGCATCATAGACTAACTTGTTTCTATACCTACCCATAACTTCACGGAGATATTGTTCCGCTTTGTTCTTAGGTAAGTTACCAACGTCGATGTAAAAAATACGACGTTCTGGTGCTCTACTCAGTCGGTAGATAACCAGAGAGTCTTCGATCATACGGAGTTGATTAACTGCCTTGATCGCTTTATGTAGGTGCGATAGCACCATGTTCTTATTGAGATCCTGGATACCAGAGTGACAATAAGTGATTGAGTCAGGTGCAATCTTCATGCCCTGATTCGTAGAGTTCTTTAGACCTTTGGGGTTGTAAAGGAAGTAAGTTGCTGACTGTTGAGTAAGTTGTTGATTAAGATCAACACCGCGAAGTTGGTCTGGACGTTTTTGTTCGTACTCAGTTACCTTACGAATCTTACGAGGGTCAATGTACCTCAGTTCTACAAGTCCACCACGAGGGTCTTTTGGGTCGATGACCTTATGATAGAATAATCTACCGTCAACATACCAACGACGGAAGATCTCATAAGATCTATTGTCAAAGTCAAGAAGACGGAGAATCTCTCCGAACTCTTCTCTCATTAATTTTTTGATTTTTTCTGATTGCTTGAGGTTGCTAAGTTCAAGTTCAACTGGTACATCATCAAAGTTACCGCATATCGTCTCGTTGACGACATCATCTACTGCACTGTCACATTCTGGTTGGAGAACCATCTCTCTATAACGAGTGATAAGTTCATATTCATTACGAATAGTCCCATCAAAATCAACAGAGTATCCATAGTACCCGCCACCGACAATCGGTTGCGAGCCATCCATACTATCCTTCTGAACAAAAGAAGGTCCCTTAGGAACCTTCTTTGCTCTCTGGAGTGAAAATCCGAAGAGTTGAGACATCTTATACTATAGTATTGTTGTTCCTGTTATATTTAGGAACTTTAAAAAACCTTATTTTTTAGTCTGCGTACCACCCTCAGTCTTCTCACCTTTGTAAGTTGGTTTCCAGTACTGGACCTGTAATTCAACGGTGAACTCGGAGATGGCATCATTGCTTCCGTAATCAAGATCAATCGCTGCAACGTTAGTTGGGAAAGTATCATAGAAACGGTACTCTGCAAGAACTTTAGGTTCTGCTTCTGAATCTGCAGCATCTTTCAAGTCACCGAATCTGTCATACTGAATGACTCTCATGTCCTTGAAGTAAGAGTTAACATCTGTGCCTACAGTAGTAACGTTTTGAGTATACTCTTGAACACCTTGTGCCCATGACTCAAATGCGTTACGGAGAACGAAGTTCTTATCGTTCATGATAGTAATAGTCCAAGGTTCAAAAGTACGGTCTCCCGCGATCTTTAGAACTCTTCCTCTATAAGGAACTTCGACGATTCCCAACTGAGTAGCAGGAAGGTTTGCTGCTCTAACGGTGAACTCACCGAGTTTAGATGCTTCGTCCTTGCCAACAACACCAGTAGGGAAGTCAACGACGCACTTAAACAGGTTAGGTCTAGAGAAATCTCCCGCGACTCTTGATTTAAAAGATTGAATTCCTGCCATGGTAGGTTAATATAAAACGCTTTGTCCTATTATTTAGAACAAAGCGTTTTTTCAGAGGTTTTTTATTTTACTTAACTTGCGACTTCTTGGAAAGAAACTCCAGTTCTAGTAGCAACGAAGGTTAGAGTAATGTAGTTGATAGTGCGTGTTGGTTTCACGAAGATCTCAGCGTTGAACTCACCTCTGTCAACAGACTCAGGTGGGTTGTTAGATGCATCGCACTTCACTAAGAAGTCGGTTACACCACGACGACCTTGAACATCTCTCAAGTATGGTTCAACAATGTTGAGGAAGAGTCCTCTTTGTTGCTCATCGTTCTGCTCAAAGAGTTGAGACTTAGCAGCACCTGCGATAACTCTTTCAATAGTGAGGAAGAGACGTCTAACGTTGATTCTATCGAATGCAGAAGCGAATGCCTGTGCAGTCTTGTCACCGTAAAGAACGATACCTTGACCAGGGAAGGAGACGATTGGGTTAACTCTTGCAGAGTAAAGTCTGTCACGCTGAGTCTTGTTAGGAGTATATGCAAGTTTGATTGCATTTCTAACCTGACCGCGAGCAAAACCTGCAGGAGAGAACCAAGGTTCTGCAACTTCAGTAGTCTGTAAGCAAAGACCTGCAACGTCACCGTTACAAGGAACGTATCTGTATACGTCGTTGTACTTATCGTAGATGTACTTGTATCCAGAATCAAATACCATGTAAGAAGAACTAGGTAATTGATCAAAGAAGTTAATGATGTTAGTAGTTTGAACTGCTGCACTGCTGACGCCAATCACGTTTGCTCTACGAGGAGAAACGAATACGATGCAGTCTCTTCTTTCTTCAACAATAGTTACAAGAGAAGCGATTTTAGAAACAGCAGCAGAATCGGTTGCGCCAGAAGGACCTGCTAAGATGAAGTCGATGACTTGTGATTCTGGGTCATCCACCAATCCATATGCAGTTGCAAGACCAGCTGAAGTAATAGTATACTCACCGCCAGCAAGTGCATAGTCAGCACCGCTTCCGAGACGATAGTAGAATGTAGCGTTCTCATCAGATCCAAGAGTAACAGTTCCAGTAGGATAGTTTACAGTACCTGCAGTTGAGCGAAGTAAGTTGAACTGTCTATCAGCAGCGAGTTGTCCCCAGTTACCTGCAGAAGCAGAAGCAGTAGCAGCGAATAAAGTACTCTCGTGCTCACCCCAGAAGACATAAGCAGATTTCTGCTTGATAACTTCAACGTAGTAGTTAGTCTCTCCAAGAGAAGACTTACCATCAGATGCTTTAGAAACACCGATGTATCTCTCAAGAACAGTTCCTGGGTTGCCAGTAATCTTACCATCAACGTCAGTCACCAAGATGTGCATTTCATCTCTGAATCCACCGTTGGCAGTAGTGTAAGAAGAAGTTCCAGGTCTAGGAGCAACTTCAACCCATTTCTGACCAGGAAGATACTCACGCTCATCATACTCAACTCTTACAGAAGAGATAGCAACAGCAGTGGAGTTAGTGTCAGCAACGCTATCAGCAGCAGCGAAATCAACAGATCCTTTATCTTTAACAATATAAAGTCTTCTTTCGATACCAGAAGTTTCGATTACAGCAGTGTTAGAACCCTGAGTAATAGTTTGACCATCAGCGATGATACCAGTGATACCACCAGAAGGCATTCCGATTTCAATCTTTCCGTTACCTGCGTCATAAGCAAGCAGGTTCACAGTTTGAGCAGAACCAGAAATACTGATAGTAGTTGTAGTTCCAGGAACAAAGTTTCCAACAACAGAACCAACAGTAAGGACGATGCTATACTTGAAAACTTTACCTGCTGCGCCAGAAGCAGAAACGCTAAGTGCTTCACCAGAAACAAACTCGTGATCGTTACCTGATCCAGGAGCAGGGAGAACTGCGATCTGGTCAGCACCAGAGTCAGTTACGAAGATACCGATAGAGTTACCCTTTGTACCAGGAGTTCTTGCTGCCCAGTTCCAGTTGTTACTTGCGCTTTCGTATGTAGTTTCGTAGTCTTGTAAATTCTTAATTTTAGGTGCAGTACCTGTGTCAACTGCGTTCTTTAAAGTATCGCTATCAGCACGGATGGTTTTAAGAACTCCACCGTATGATAAGAACTGTGCTGCAGTATACCAGTACTCGTAGTTATAGTCATTTGGTTCACCAAACAGTGCTACAAGTTCTCTTTCAGAACCAATTTCAAGCACTTCTTCAACAGGACCTAACTCAAAAGGTGCTGCGATCACACCGACATTCGCGGTAGATAAGGTTGTAATAGTTGTCAGATCTCTTTCCTGGACTACAACTCCAGGTGAGGATTGATTTGCTGCCATTGTTTAAAACTCCTAGATTTAGGTCCGTGCATCGGGTTGTCTAGGATTATTTATAAAAATGAAACTCTATCTAAACTCCCACATGTACGATTTATCCCCATACTCCGCGACTTTCCAGACATCGCCCTGAGCATCTGCAAAGTACTCGTCATCCATGCCATCAGAAACAAACCCAAATGGTGCCATATCTTGTTCAATAGCGTCTCTTTGATCTGCATAGATCCGCGCACGCACATCGTTATCGTGCATCTCTTTGAAGTATGGTTGCATTGCCATCCATGAGAATATAACCAAACACATTGCTAGGTCATCGTTACAACCATCTTCCGCTTGGAATGTTTGACCCTTTGCAATAAAGGTAGTTAGTTCTGCAATGGTGTCGTAGTCTGGAATGACTAGTTTATCTTCTTCGATTAATGCTTTTAAGTTAGAACATCCAACTTGCTTTGTGGCAGTTGACATCTTAATGCCTAGTTGTGTCTTCTTTCCAGAGAAACCTTGTCCCAGTTGTTGACCTGCTCTACCACGCATGGATGCCATGAGTAAGTTTTCATACTCCAAATCATACTGAATAATATCCGCAACCTGACCACCAATATCATTTACTTCGCATAAGATATATGCGTTATTAAAATTCTTTGCTACGTCCACCACAATGTTTGGTAAGACGATTGGTTTTACTTCATTGTTCTTATATCTAGCAACCATTCTGTATGGTAGTTCTGTCGTATCAAATACTGTGAATGCTGAATAGTCATGTCCTACTCCACGAGATACGTCTACAGTTATTATGTAATCATGTTCTTCTTGAGCAGTTTCAAACAGTGCGAGACCTCTATTCTCTTTGATAGGATCATGATATGCCATAGTTCTAAGTTTACTAGGACTAATCAATGTATCGACAGATCCTAAGAACTCACACTCAAACTCAACTTTGAACTGTGCTTCAGATGTGTTCTTAATAGTTTGTTCTTTCCAAACCTCGTCTCTGCCTGGAACTTGTGACCAATGAACCTCAGTAGGAACGTATTCATTTTGTTCACGTTCCGCATCATGCCACAACTTGTAGAACATGTTCATCCCGTGAGGGGTAGAAATGATGATAACCTTGGTAGATTTACCAGATGAGATAGTAGGATATACAGAACTAAAGAACTGGTCAGCAATATGATTCGGAACGAACGCGAATTCGTCCAAAAATATAACGTTAAAGGACATACCGCGAACAGCAGAAGCACTAGTACTTGCAGCCAGAATCTTACTCCCGTTCTCCAACTCCAAGGATCCCTTGTTCCACCCCAATATACCTTGTTGCAACCATTTAGGAAGGTTTTCGTAAGATAACTGTAGGCGTCCCAACATCTCTCTTGCAGTTGCTGCTTTGTTTGCGAGGATTGCGACATTTACATTGTCATTAAAAAGAACATACCATAGTAGATATGCTGTAACGATAGTAGATTTACCTGACTGTCTTGGTAACTTAGCAATATTAAATCTATTCTCGTGAAACTTATTTACCATGTCCTCTTGGAAGTCATACATCCTAAATGGAATGACACCTTCATCAAGAGAAACGATTTTGATATACTTTCGGATAAAGTAAACAGGATTCTCAGCGCACTTCAAATACTCAGCAATCTGTTTCTTCGTAAAGTTCGTAGAAACATTTGCCTTTTTAAGATTAGGATTACCTAGGTAGATTTCCTGTTTAACTGCCATTACCTATCGCCTTCAAGTGCATGGAACTGATGTTCCAAAAGTCCTTTATATAAAACATTCTTCATTGCAAATAATGCTTCTTGCTCTTCTGGATGACCCCCTGCCCAATTCTTTAGAGTTTTTTCGACACAATCGTGCAGTAACCTAAGGTCTTGATGATATAGTTTCAAATGGTAATCATGATCATCTAGTTCATCAAATTCTGGTTGGTCGTTAATCATGGGTTGTTGTTGTTGGTTTTAAAGTATTTGTTAATAACATCGATCTGATCTTGATACTTAGCAATCATATCAAGTTCTTGTTCGATTGCTTCAACAATGTTAGAGTGTTCACCGATACCTGCAGGATTAGTGAGGTATACTTCTACATTTGCTTTGTGCTTTTGGATGTCTCCTTGTGCATGAGCAATAAGTGCACGGATTAACTGCTCTCTCATAACTTTGGTTTATCAAATAGTACCTGTTCTATATAGGTGTCTGCCCAATCATTGTCAAACCATTGACTTAACACTGCCTTTGTTTTAGTGTTTTTTCGTTGCTGATTAACATAGTGTAATTGATCATCATATCTCTTCATAATGTCAATCCACTCAAAGTCGTGTTCAGACTCCCTCACCATCTGAGTGTATACCTTTATGTATTCTTGACAGCAGGAATAAAACTTGTATATATCGTCACTTGTTTCTAATCTTTGAAACTTGCAGAAAGGTGAAAATACATCTCCCCATTCGGGTAAATGTCTAATACCACTAAAGTTATAGCGACTGCTTATCTCTGAAAGTTCTCCATATCTTTTCATATCTTCTGTTCCATGGACAGGAGAGATATCTACAATGGCAGCAGTTACTTTGTTACCTGCGACTACAATATCCATTCCAAAGATAGGTAAATTGTACTCTGGATCTGGCCAGAACACAGAGTGAAGTATCTCTACCTTTGGTGTAATTGCTCTTTCTAGATGTATCTTTCTAAGTCCTCTGCATGTCCACATACGATTAAAAATGGACACACCATCTTTATGAACTTCTGAGTAATCAGAAATAATTTCTTCGCATTTAGGAAGACCTATAGTTGCTGCCTTGACAAGAGTGTCAAGATCAAAGCATGGTCCCTCTTTGTCTTCTAATTTCACGGAGTTCATCGAAGTCTTTCTGCTTGGTTCCACCATCATATTCCCAGGCATAACCTTCGTCAATCATTTGTTCGTTTAAGGACATTAGTGCGTCCCCAATATATAACCATCCTAGGAGTCTTCCATACTTACCAACTCCACCTTGTAATTCTGTTCTAATTGTAAGTTCGTCGTCGCCTTCTATTGCCCCCTCAAGTTTCTCCTTAAGCCAGTTAGTCGCGTCGATACCCAATTCTTTTTCTTCGAGGTCGCGAGTCCTTTTTTCTGGAGTATCAACTCCTGCAACTCTAACTCTTTCTTTCTTGTATAAGTCAAACC